>UMJT01010969.1_pt1 | contig 137422 bp, 131 predicted proteins | sample 1966111 | NCBI WGS metagenome assembly UMJT01 (sample SAMEA4836159, study PRJEB28245) | human gut metagenome | biome: gut microbiome; material: fecal sample | place: Denmark | collected 2008
CAGTGCAGCCAGACCCTTGATGGCAACATCGGTACCAGCCACGGAAATGCTACCGTTCTTGGAGCCGGTGGCAACCAGAATGTCCACCATCTTCTCAGCGATGGCCAGGGCAACGCCGTTCACCTTAACGCCCTCCAAGACGTTGGCCTGTGCGCCGACATCCTCCAGAGCCTTGATGCGCTTGTTCTGGGCCTCGTCAACGGCCTTCTGCTTCAGACCCAGCTCCTTCAGTGCGCCCAGCTTTGCGAGCTTCTCAACATTGTAAGCCATAATAAGTATCCTCCGTAAATTGTTGTTTGGTGTTTATTTGTCGTAGATTTCGGCCAGCATTTCGGATACATCATCCGTAGCTGCCATCTGGTCTTCGGAAACTGTGGCGTGGACAGAAATAACACCGTCTTTGGTCACTTCCACGCCGTCGCCAATTTTCACGCAGCCCAGCCGGTCACGGGTCGCAATTACCAGTTCACCGGTGCCACCTCCTTTCCCGAACAGAGTGACGACTGCCTGAATATCAGCTTCCGGGATGCGCTGAGAGAAAAAGCGAACAATACCGTTCAAAGTCTCGCACCCGTTCAGGACACCCGCCTTGTTCGAAATAGAAAAGCAGCTGGCAGTTGCGGAACCGCTGGGCCAAAGCTCAGGGGTGCAGTCTGCCAACTCTGCATCGTAGGTATACGCATACGGCATTTCACCCTCGCTGTCCGATACGGCTTTCCAGCCGTCCACAGAAAGGGTCAGGTCGTATTTGCCATAGTAGCCGCCGGAGCTGCCGCCACCACCGCCGCCGCTTTCTTTGATAAGTTCTTTGACCCTGTCTTCCGACATGATCTGGCCGGATTCCTCCAGCTCTTTCAGAGCCTTACTGGTGGCTTCGGTGATGATTTTGGCATGGGCATCCGGGGCATCGTTGTGCTGTGAGATCTCCTTCAGCACCATTTCCCGCACCATCCGCATAATTGCTTCAACCTGCGGGTCAACGGTGAGTGAGATATTGGCTTTGGTCGAAACGGCCAGCAACACAGCAATTTGGAATTCATGGTCAGCAGTACCGATGGCCGGGATCTCGATGCCCCGATCGTCCTGCATCAAAAAGAGCAGCGTGTCCTCCGGGTCGTCATTGAGGCGGCCAAACACACCGATCTGGTGCATGAAGTACGGCTTATCTGCACCGCCCGTCCAAATGCTAACTTTGCGGGCTTTTTCACCCTCATATTCCACGGTGTCGATGCCCAGCAGTTTAAGCTCATAGGTATCACCGCTGACTGCCGTTTCCTCGGACAAGTCGGTGTCAACGGTGCCCGTGCCGCTTACAGCACGGGTGATGGTGAGCGCACCGCCCGAAATGGACTCGGACAACATCGCAGCACCGGCGCTGGTATATGCATATTTTTCCCAGCTCATAACGATTTCCCTCCTAACTTGATGGTGACGGTTTCATAGGTCTGCGCAGGTCTGCCAGATGCAAGCGCCTGTGCAGACACAGCCTTGGCGTGGATAGTTCCGGGCAGCGCAATGGTCGTTTTCATCCGAGTTGTGCTGACCGCACCAGCGGCGCAGGCGTGTGCGCTGACTGCCCGCGGCTCGATAACACCCGGCATAAGAACCGTGTAGGACATCGTTGTGGCGCAGGGAATCGCTGCAACATAGCACGCTTTCGGCTCCGTTTCCGTGTAGTAAATGACGCTGTCCAAATGCGACCGAAGATTTTTGTAGCAGATGATTTTTTGCAAAACCTGCTGATGTTTGGCCTCATTGATTGCAGCGAAATCAACCGTGATACGGAGTTTGAAGTGGTACGGATCGCCGCCGTACTCAAACCACTCCAAAACTTTGGGATTGGGATAAATCGCAGAAATGGCTCTTTCAACAGCCGCTTTTGTGCCACGGTGCCGGTGAACATAGAAGCTGTCCTTGATGGTTTTTCTTTTTTCCTCAAGGGTGTAGGATCTATCGTACCAGTCCACGGCGAAGTCACGAGCCAGAATGTCAAGCAGCCATTCGGGCAGTTCGTCGATGCGGGTATAAATCCGCAGGGAGTCGATTTCATCCTGCCGGGATTCCATCACCTTGGCTATGGCCTGTCCCAGAGCCACCGTCTTAGGGTCTTTTTGGAGCGCAATCGGAAACTGCTGCATCATGTTGTCAGCAGTCAGGCCGTGGTTACTCATCCTCATACCCTCCGCTCTTTATCGTCACCGTGCCCAACTTTGCCACTTGCGGAACCTTGTCGTTGCGGTCAAGGGATGGCGCACCGTCTTCCAGCGGAGTAAAGGCGGGCTGTTTGAGGTCTACACGTTTGATGCCGGCCGAAAGAAGCAGATACCGCAGCCTGTCAGGGTTGATGTCCCTGCCCATCTTGCCGGACTGCCAGCGGATGTACCGCTGCACAGCCTCATTCACGCCGGACTGAGCTTCACTTGCGGAAATGCTTCCGTCACGGGTCAGGTAATAGGTCAGGTCGATATCATAGGGCACTTCTTCCGGGTCGCCGGAGATCACATAGTCCGTCAGCGGCCGGATTTCATCCGGTGAGCAGGCCGCAACCATGGCACGCTTGGTTTCTTCGCCAGCCACGCTGCCATCGTTCATGACGGCATACAGGCAAACCGTGCCAGGGCTGGGCGAATTTGCAACGACATCTGCGATTTCCGTGGAAACCCTCTTTGCAAAGTATTTGTAGGCACCGATTGGGCCAGCATCAGACCATGCACTCTGACTGTCACGCATCAGCTCATAAAATTCCTCGTCGTCCGGGGCATCAGAACCGTTTGCGCTGACCGTGATATTGGAGCAGCCGGAGTAGTAGTCGTAGATGTCAACAGCGGTGTGGATGTCCCCCACAGCATAATCATTGCCAGCCGTGCCCACGGTCTGGCAGGTCACCTGAACATCCGTGTATGTTGCGCCGATGGGAACGTACTCGTCTGCGGAGGTTTCCCAGTACAGGGCTGCATTGTCGTCTGTGACACGGGTGCCGGCCGGAATCAGCACCGCCGTCTGGCGGGGCTCGCTGATGTAAAAGCGCATGGTGCAGGTCGCCGCCGTAGGCTTGGGGCGCTCCTGCAAATAGAACAGCTCGGCCAGGCCATCCAGATACTCGCCCTCTGCGCTGCTGGGCAAGTTTTGGCAGCCTGTCCAGTTATTCTGGGCACGCTCGTACATGATGGCATCTTCGACCCACGAAATGAAAAGCCGTTCCGGGCTACCGGGCATCACAGTTTTGCCAAAGAACTGCTCATATCCTGCGACAAGCAGCCTGTCCAGCTCATCCATGTCCGTAGACACGAACTCGTAGGTTTTACGCACTGATGCTCACCTCCACGACGGGCAGCATCCGCCCGGGAGTGTCCGGGGCTTCCTTGAAAGTAGTCCCCATGTAGGTGGCACGAGGTTCAAACCGCTCGATGGCCTCCTTGATGGCAGCGCAGAGCATAGGCTGCGCCACATTTTCCGGCCGGTCGAGAATGTTCGCAATATCAATGCCAAATTCCCGGTAGCAAGGCACTGTGCCTTTCGGTGTAGACAGGATGACGGCGATGTTCTGCAGAACGCTGGTCACGGTATCCTGCTCTCCAAGGGAAATGGTGGTCAGGTCGTTTGCCGACACCAAGTAGTTGCTCACAAAAATCACCTCATTCTCTCTGATATTCCAACAAAGAAACGCTTGCGGTAATCCATGTCGGTGTACCGAAAGCGTCTGTGTGCAGGGTCTTGAATTTTACAGATTTGATAACCCACCGATAGCTGCCATAGACCACATTGCCGAGAACGAACGGCAGCGTTGTCCCATTGAGGACGCATTCTTGCAGTCGTTCCCGCTCTTTGGTTGGATTCACGCCGAGGTATGCGGCCAGTTCAATGTCAAACGTAATTGTTTGAGCATCGGTGCCTGTAAACTCGGTCAGGGCCGGGCCTTCGGCGCGCTGGTGGGTAGTATATCTGGCAGATACATTTTGCACCATGTTCTTGATGGTCTCGACATGGCTATCGAACACGGCAAAACTGATGTCTCCGAGGCAACCGACAATCACGGATAAATCCCTCCCAGCACGAAGCCATCAGCATTGAAGCACGGGAGGTACAAGCAGACCACCGTATCATCAATGGCCGGCAGCCACCACACCACATGGGACTTGTGCTGATGGTTTGTGGAGTTGTCCGCCCCGATGACCTTTTCTTCCTCATCCCAAATCTGGCGTGAGCCATCCATGGTCGTTTTGATCTCAAGGTTGTAGGGGCTGGGGTGGATATACTGGTGATTGTGTTCGCCGGCTGACTCCGTATAGACAATGGCTTTGTAGTGCTGCATCACCGGGAGCCAGCCGGACGTGATGCCGGTGTCCTCAAATTTGCAGCGGACAAGGCGCTTTTCTTTGTTCACATCGGTGACTTTACCGAGGCGAACGTCAACAGCGGTGTTCATCAGTACCCTCCTAAAACATGACGGCCGGAAACCTGCGTGGTGTACCCGCCAGAGCCGGTCACGGTATGCTTGGCCTGCTTCACGATGTACTTTCCATCCCACGGCCCGAAGCTCTTGGTTTCAAACGTCAGGCCTGCAACCTTGCCCGGGTCGCCGTGGTAGGTAAAGCCAACCTGACGCTCAAACTTGTTGTGCAACCGGAGCTTTTTGGCAGCCAGTTCTTTGGCCTCGGTCTTGCTCGTGACCGGGGCATAAACTTCCAGCTGCTGGTTGGTTTTGCTCTTGGCATCGTAGTCCTTGACGTAGGCGATACCCTCAATGGGCTTGCCGTTCGGCCCAACATAGGACACCCGGCAGGACGCATACTGCGTTCCGGCCTGGCCGAGCGTGTGGCTCCACTTGATATAGCTTTTGTCGTCTTTGGTGACAGTCCATGCAGAATCTTTTCCCTCGTATTCTTTCTGGTCGAAGATAACGAGTTTGCCGTCTGTGCATTTCAGCGACAAGCCGGCATCATGGCACAACTGCGACAGGAAGTCGATGTCAGAGCAGCGGTACTGCTCCACACGCTTATACTCAGGATCTTTTTTCGCAAGGAACTGGGACTTCATACCGTTCTTCTTCGCCATTTCATTGGCGATGCCGGATAACTTGTACTTTTCCCAGCCCTTGCTCTGCTTGGTCTGCCGGATCTGGCTGGTATAGGGCAGCCCCGTGGCCTTTATGGTGATAATGTCGGGCGGGCCGGATGCGTTTATGCTATCCAGCTCAAACTCCCCGCAGTCCAGCGCCTCATCCTTTCCGTCAGAGTGCCAGTTACAGGCCGTGATGGTAGCCCGGATTTTCAGGCCGCCTTCACCGCTGTCGGAAGAACTGCCGCCAGATTTACCGGAGATCTCGCTGGCATCGACCCAGCCATAGACCCGGGACGTTCCGTCCGTGTGAATAACATGGTACGGGTGCAGCGCACCCTGTTTGATGATGGTGATCTTGGCCGGGCCAGCCTTTGGTGTTCCGTTTGCCTTTTTGTCGGTAGATGCCTTGTAGTGCGGACCACCGAGAAACTGCACCACGTCACCAACCTTGTAGCCATCAGAAGATGCGGCCGACACATCGCCGTCCAGCATCTTCTGGAGCCAGTCGGTCATCCAAACGCCCTCCCGGTCTTGGAGTTTGATCTGCAGGTCGTCACTGGCATCTTCCTCATTATCGGTAAATGTCAGCGACAGCAGGTAGGGCTTGATGCTGCTGGTGATGTCCACACCGTCAAACTCCACCGTACACTCGGCATGGCGGGCGGTATTTTCGTCGCTCATGTGACCACCTTCTTCCACGGGGGCAAGGTGGAGCTGGTTTGTGTCTCGGTATCCGGGAGCGTCAGAACGATTCCGGCCGGGAACACAAAATAGCCCAAGTGCTGCGGATTAGCAGCCATCAGGTTGGGAGCATAGGCGCAACTGCCGAGCTGCTTATAGGCCACGCTGTCCCAGCGGTCGCCTTGCACAGTCGTATAGGTTTTACTCATGCATACCTCCCTCTGAAATCATCGTCCTCTGCATCTTTCACGATTTCGAGGACAAGTTCTCTCAGGCTGTCATTCTGGGCATTCAGGACGTTTTGCAGCTCGGCAGTATCAGATATACCTGAGATATGGTAAACCGGCGAGAGCGATATAGGAACCGTGCTGCGTGCTGAGGAGGAGCCGTTGCTCTCTGGCAGCTCAGCGCTCATGGGGGTAACGCTTGCGCTCTCCATCTCCCGTCTGGTTTCCGAGGCCGTCAGAACAGATTCCCCGCCGTTGAAGTAGACCAGCTCCGGGCCATGCTCACCAACGAGGGCAAAGCCGGGAGCCGCATCTTCCGTACCAACAGCATATCCGGGGATTCCGTGGTTGACATTGTAGCGCTCGTTGGAGCCTGCCAGCGCAGTAGAGGCCGCCGAGGCGATTTTGGCATAGGCTTCCTGCACACGGGGCATCATGCTGGATGCGCCATCGATGAAGCCCTGAATCGTCTCCTTGGCGCTTTTCGTGGCCTCGTCGCTCATGTCCATTTCCGATACGGTATCGGCTACGGTCTTGGCGATTTCGTCCATAGAATTGCTCATGCCGGTCTTGAGGTCGGCGATAGATTCGCTGGTGGTATCCTGCGCTTCTTTCAGCGCAGCATAGTTCTCAACCATTTTGGCGAGATCAGCATCCGAGGCCGAGGCCATGCCGGCAATCGCATTGACGGATTCCTTGCTGCCATCCGCAAAACTGGCGATAACTTCACTCAGACCGTCGATGTCAGCCGCCCGTTCGTTCAGCTTTTCGAGGTTCTGGTTGTAGTTGTCCCAGTAGGTGATCTGGCTTTGCAGTGCATTGTTGATGGATGTAGCGGAGGTCGAAACGACCTTTTCCGCAGAATCCCACAACGCATACTGGCCGCTGATGCTGCCGTAGGCTTCATCATAGGCATCCTTGTAGGCTGCAATGATGTCCTGAATTCGAAGCTCTGCATCAGAGATGGCATTCGCCACGTTCTGCTGCTGCGCTGCAACATCGTCTGCGCTGTCGGCGGCGGACTGTTGCGAAGCATTCAAGGCATCGACTGCGGCGCTGGCCTCCTGATACTCGGCCTCGGCGGCATTGATAGCCTCCTGATCCTGCTCTACGGCGGCGGTGTAGTTCTCGACCTCCCGCCGGGCAGTGACAAGGTCATCCGAGTACCCCATGTACTCAGTGCGCAGTTGCTGCACATCCTCGCTCATGGTGCGCCACGGCAGATCTTCTACCGTGCCGTAGGTGAGCTTGAACTGCTCATCCGTCAGGCCGAGGGTGGTCAGCAGCTTATCGTAGGCAGCAGACATGCCGGCATTGGATTTTTCAACCTTTGCCTGCGCAGTCGCCAGCTTGGTTTCGTTCTCAGCGCTCTCAACCAGCACATTGTTGTACTGGTCATAGAGGGTGTTCAGGTATTCCTGCCGGGCCTGAGCCTTGGCATCTGCTACATAGGCATCCGTATGCTGGCGCAGCGCAGCGGTGCCGCCCTTGATGGAATTGGTCTCAAGGTCAATATCATCCGCAAGGCTGGGAACCAGAACAGACAGCCGGGCCAGCGTGTCGTGGTATTCGGCATTTCCGTCCGTGTTCCCATTTGTGGCGGCCTCGATGGCCTCCAACTTGCTGATGTACTGGTCCGCAACGCTGGCGGTCGCTGCCATGTTGGACAGGGTGGAATCGTAGCTTTCGCTCGCTTCTTCCATGCTGTCGCCCATGTCACGAGCGGCGCTGGTCAGCTCCTTTACAGAGGGCACCGTCGCATCGGCAGATGTTGCCAGTGCCGTGACGAGCGTAACCGTTCCTGCAATCGCCACAGATGCAAGCGTCAGCGGGCCAGCAAGTCCCGCCAGAGAGCCAGTGAACAGAGTTGCCGCCGCATGAGCTAGTTTTATGCCAGCTGAAACCGCAGTCAGCGTGCCGACCAGGCCGCCCAGCGTGACGGTTCCTGCCGCAATTCCCTTGACCACACCGGGATTTTCCTCTACAAATCCCTGCATCCAGCCCAGGACTTCCGCGCCGACATCGTACAAATCCGACATCACCGGGGTCAAATCCTCACCGATGGCGATTTTCAGGCCGTCTGCTGCGGACTGCATCAGCGTCAGTCTGCCGTTCATGTTGTCGAGCATGGTGCCTGCCATTTTATCGGCAGATCCGGCGCAGTCGTTCAGAGCTGCGGTGTAGTCCGCAAAAGACTGCCCGCCCTCGGCTGCGGCCTCGCTGCACCCGGCCATGATGGTTTGCAGTTTGGAATACTGGTTCGTGCCGGCAATGACCTTTGCAAGGTTGGCTTGCTCTTGGTCGGTCAGGGTGTCCCAGATACCGGCCATGCCTGTGAGGATGCTGGACAGGCTCTGCATATTGCCGTGCGCATCATAAATCTGCACACCGTATTCTGCAAGGGTGTCCCCGCACTCTTTCGTGTTGGTTGCAAGGCGGGTGAAGATGGCGTTCAGGGCCGTGCCAGCCTCGCCGCCCTTGACACCGGCGTTGGCCATGGTAGCCAGCACAGCGGTGGTTTCCTCGACCGAGTAGCCGAGGGAGGTGGCGGTGGATGCGCACGCCTTGTATGCCTCGCCCAGCTGGATCACGTCCGTGTTGGAGTGAGCCATGGCGTAGGCCATCACATCGACAAAGTGCGTGGTGTCAGAGGCTTTCAGACCAAAGGCAGTCAGATAGTCGGTAACAATATCGGATGCCTGCGCCAGATCCATGTTGGCGGCAGCAGCCAGATTCAGCACCGGGCTGATGCCCTCCAGCATAGACTGGGTGTCCCAGCCTGCCAAAGCCATGTAGGACAGAGCATCAGCCGATTCACCAGCGGTGAATTTCGTGGTTGCGCCCATTTCCTTGGCCTTGTCGGACAGGGCCGTCAATTCCTCGCCGGTAGCGCCGGAGAGTGCCTCGACATTGCTCATGGATGCTTCAAAATCGCCTGCGGTGTTGATGCAGTCCATGTAGGCATCCCGGATTTCTCCGAGGGCCTTTGAAATACCGACCGTGGCCAGCGTGGCCTCGACCGTCTCAAGCGCCTCGACCGATTTTTCACCGAATCCCTTTGCGCCCTCTCCGGCCTCGTCCATGGTCTTTTTAAGGTCAACCTGCTGGTCTTTCAGCTTATCGACCTCAGTTTCCAGCCGGACGCTTTCTGCTGTCAGCTGCGTGGTATCCACGCCGGCCTCGTGCAGGGCGTTCCCGGTGGCAGCTAAACGCTGCTCATAAGTGTTCAGGGAGGCCGCAGTCTTGTCGATCTGCGCTTGTTTGGAAATCAGCTTGTTTTCCAACGCAGAGGAATAACCCTCGGTCTCCTGAATCTCTTTCTGGATGTTGTCGTACTGTTGCTGCAAAACAGAAAGCCGCTGACGGGTTGCGTCTACGGCCTGCTGCTGCTTCTGGTACGCCGAAATGTCGGATTGTACTTTGTTCAACAGCTGAATCTTCCCCTGCGTTTCCACAAGGGCAGACTGGGCAGCCTTGAATGTACTGGAAAAGCTGCTGTTCTGTTTGGCGGACAGGTTGAACAGCAGCTCCCACTCTTTACGAGCCACTACTTACCGTCCTTTCTCGCTCTCTGGCGCTCGGCAATGAGGTCATTGCTGCTGCGGATCCATTGCCGGAACTGATACAGGGGCATTTCCAGCCAGTAGGGCGCAGGCGTACAGTTGACCTGTGCCATTGCAAGCACCTGTCGTCGCAGCCACACGCCGCCATCACCGGTTACAAGTCCGACCTCAGCAAAAAATTTCTCGCTTTGGTGCGGATGGTGTTGTAGTCCCGGATGCTCATAGCACCAATGACATCAACACCGATAGGCTCGGTACACGCCCGGCAGGCCATGCGGATAAGGTAGCCCGCACTCATCGAGGGGATGATAACCGGCTGATTCAGAGCCGTAAGCTCTGCCTCGATGGCGAGGGAGTCATTGCCGGTCAGCTTGCCCCAGTCGAACGTGAGGGATTCGTAGTGCTTGCCCTCGTAGTCAAGGGGCTTCTGGAGCTTGTGGGTGTAGGTGTACGGGTCAGCAGCGGCAGCAGCCTTTGCGGCGGCCGCCTGAGCTGCATCAAATTCTTTCGGGTCAATGACGGCGTTCATGCTGGATAGCTCCTTTCACGCTCAAAAAATAGGCCGGGACTGCAAAATGCAGCTCCGGCGGAACGGTATATGCGGATTACTTGCCCAGGGCCGCACGGACACCGGCCAGATAATCCACACCGTTGATGTAGCAGATGAAGTTGAGGGGGTCCAGTTCACGCACCTTCTTACCGTTGATGTACGTTGCCCAGTAGCGGACAGCGTATTCACCGGAGCCAGAGGTGGGCGTTGCGGGTGCAATGGTGCCGCCCTTGGTCGATTTGGGCACGACCACGAAAATATGCTTTTCCTTCCGTGCCTCGACCGTGCCCGCAACAGGATCCTCATACTGGTTCGCCACACGCAGGTCAATGCTGTGGCGGCGCAGCTCCGACAGCTGGACGGACTGCGGCGTGGTGGTGCGGAATTCCAGACCAAGGGTCATAGCCTCCAAATGGCCCAGAATGACCGCTTCGACGTTACCACCGACACCAGCGCCCGAAATGCTCTGCGTCAGAAAGGTAACGTCCGGCAGGGTAACTTTCGACATACCCAGATACTCCACGCTGTCCTCATAGACCGCGAAGTTGATAACGCTCTGATCGATTGCCATTGTAGTGCCTCCTTTTTAGGACTGGAGTGCGCTGGTCACATAGTCAGCGTCATATTCCAGCACAAAATCAATCTCCTGCGCCGGAGAGGGCGGGGTCATGTAGACGTGCAGCTTGATTTTGCCCGCCATCAGGCTGGTCAGCGGGTTCTCGTTTTCCAGCATTTCCACACGGGCACCCAGCAGATAGCCTGCGCCCACCAGACCGTTCAGCCAGATGTTGGCGCTATCCAGAATGGTGTCGATGAGACGACGGTTCATCGGCTTGTCGAGCTTGCTCCAGAACGTCTTGATGAGGGTGTTGGAGACGTAGTCGAACATACGGCTGAGCGGGATGAAGTAGTCCTTCACATCCGTGGACTTGGGGTAGCACGCAGTATGGTTGCCCCAAGCGGTCCAGCCGCCCATGAAGTTCAGGAAGGTGCAGATGCCTGCAGCATCAACAACAAGGGCCTGATTATAGGTCAGGTTGATGGTGTTGCCATCGTCATCGCACAGGCCGTCGATGTGAACGGTCTTGTTGGAGGGGCTTTCATAGGGAATGCCCTCGTTGCCGGTATCGGTTTCTGCAAGGCAGCCCGCCTCGACGGTGGAGCCGTGGAAACGCAGATCACCGAGGGTGCCGTTGGGCCAGCACAGGATGGTCTTTTCGGTATAGGTGCCGCTGTTTTTCGCCTGAACCGCAGCGGTATAGGTCTTTGCGGAAATGTCCACCAGAGCCTTGCCGGTAAACATGCCGTTGATGGAGCCAGCCTTTGCGTCCAGAACAGCCGTAACAGTGGCATCATTGGAAAAGCCGGGAGCCATAATCAGGTCGGGCACGATGCCGAACATAGTCAGGCACAGCTCAACCTGCTCAACGGCGGCAGCCACATCGGAAGCCTCGGCGGTCTCGCCAACGGGCAGGAAAATGACCGGCTGGCAGGCGCACAGCTTGAAGTGATAATACATCACCTCACAGACGGTGTACTTGGCCCAGTCGTCGTCATAGCCCAGATGCTCCTTTGCCTCATCATAGCTGGTGCAGAGCACCGGGAGGCCAGCGGTCGCAGCGGTACCGGTCGCTTTGGACAGCGGTGCGGTGCCGATGACAAAGGGGATGCCGCAGGTTGCGGTGTTCGGTGTCGCCACGGCGGTATCGGCGCGGCTGACATTGATACCATGATCTGCCATAGTATGTATTCCTCCTTACTTGGATTTGGCGAGCATCCTTGCAAATGCAAGGATGGCCTCGCCGCGTGCTTTTGCCTTTTCAGGCGTGGTGTGCAGCTCGTCCACATTGATGATGAAGTCGGCCACACCGGGATATTTCTCGGTGGCAATCTTCACATCATCACGCTCTACGGCCTCCGCAGCAGCGCAGGGGTAAATCGTGTTTTTCTGGATGTAGCCCAGAATGGACGGGCCGACGTAAATAGAAACGCCGGGCTTGCTCTGTGCAGGCTCGGCGCTCACGGCGTTTTCGGCGTTCTGTTCCGCCGCGGTCTTTTTCACCGCCATAATTCAATGTCCTCCGTTTGCTGCACGGTCGGCAGCTTCCAGTAGGTGATCATTTCTCCGGCATAGTAGGGCTTCGATTCCTCGTCATAAGGAATGCTTTCCAACTTGTGGTCGGGGGAAATGTCGAGAGTAAACTGATACCGGGGCTTTCCATCAGCTCCGACACCGCCCACCTTGCGGACTTTCAGCAGCTCCACCCGGAAACGCTCCATCATGTTCAGGAGCGCAAGGTCACCCTCCTGTTCGTCCGGGTTGTAGCAGCAGAAAATAGATCGCACAGACACGACCGTGCGCTCCTCGTTGCCAGGCTGCTGCTCCGTTGCCAGCGGAATGACCCGGTGGATGATGTAGGGAGCCTTTTTCTTGGCAGCCCTGCTGTCAGGCAACCGCATCAGGTAAACTTCCGGGGCACGGTAGGCCTGTTCGGTATCGCCTTGCTGCATAGCCACCGGAAGAATCATGTCGGACATGATTTTCTCGGTGAATGCTTTCAGCTGTTCAAGCAAAACCACACTGGTCATATCACACACCCCATCCATTCAAAACTCGTGTAATCTCGTGCTCAATGCGTTCCTCGTAGGTAGAGGCCATTTTCGCCTCGATGGAGTCCATAACATTCTCGTTGGAGTACATCATCTGCGGGGTGGCAGGACCAAACAATTCCTTGACTGGGAACCGTTTTTCTCCCTGCCTCTCATAGATGCCATAGTGAGAGCCCATCTTCGCCTCAAAAGCGTGGTCCAGTGCCTGTCTTGCGCCGGATTTCTTCACGCGAGTTACCACGCGGCCGCTGCGGTCCACCTTGGTGTCGAAAACTCTAAGGGGGATAACGCTGCCACGGTAGCCGAAGTTGATGGAAACCTCACCATTGCTGCCCCGCTGGATGTTGTTGATATTCTTTGTGCGGTTGGAAAATTCGCTGCTGCTGATGGCATACTCCTGCGTGACTGCCCGCTTCGCCACCGTTTTTCCGGCGGCAGCGGCGCGAGCCAGCGCAGATCCTACAGCACGATTGGCACCTCCGGGGATTCCGGAAAGGATGGCTGACACGCGGTCAAACCCCTCCTCTGCAATGTCAACAGCGATGCCAGCTGTCACGCTGTGCATCATGGTGTCCGTTGTCACATCGCTCATTCGTCAATCGCCTCCAGTTCTACCCGCAGCATCCCCATTTCGCAGACAGAGGATGCCACATAGTAGCTGCGGACAAATCCGTCTTCGTCAATGCCCAGCTTGCAGCCCTGCTCCGGCTGCTTCCCGCCGAGAGCTGCAATATCGCAATGCAGCACCCGGCTTACCCGGTATATGCCCTCTGCATGGTCACTGATGCTCTGACGCACCCGCTCCTTTTCGGAGAGGCCGGTCATGACAATGGGAATATCCGAATACTCCTCACCGTCATAGTAGACCGTGTGCGTTTCTGCGAACTCGTCCAGATTCAGAAAGACGCTGTTCAGGTCTTCCTGCACAGCGTCCTTGAAGCCGCTCATGCGGTGGGCATCGCAGCAGACAGCTCCGGGGCCTCGGTGCTCTCGTCACCGGGAACAACGTCCTCGGCGCAGATAGCCTCGACGAGTTCATCCTTGGTCTTGAGCTGCTTGGTTTCGATGCCCATATCCGCAGCCAATTTCTTCAGCTCGGCTACAGTCATGCTCTGCAGCTGGTCGGGGTCGAGGTGTGCCGCCTCAGAGCCGTTCTGCGAGGCTTCGGCTGCGGGGGTGTCGTTACCTTCCGCAGTTGCCGGAACGTCCGCAGGGGCGGTTTCCGGGGCAGTGGGAGCAGAAAACGCGCATTTCGCCACACCCAGCCCGATAAGGCGGGCTGCTTCGGCATCGCTGACCTCACACCGCTCGCCATGCGCAACAGTGTGAACACCAGTCTTGGTGGGGCAGCCGTAGCCACCGCAAAGAATTTCAACAATCATCGGTGTACTCCTTTCAGGCCGGGCTTAACCGACCATGTTCTTGGCGCGAATCCACGGAATGTAGTTCTTGGGTGCAGCCAGAGGACGAGACTTCAGGGCGGTCTTGCGAGTGTCGTTTTCCTGATCGATGCTGAACTTCGGAACACGGCGGCCAGAAATGGTGGACTGGATGGTGTCGCCGTAGTTGATCTGAGTGATAGCACCATACATCAGATGGCCGCAGCCGGGAGCCGTAATCACGGCATCGGTCTTGGGGAAGTAACTCTGCTCCTTGTCGGTGGAATCCACATAGGTTTCATCAACAGAAATCAGATTCAACTTGTAGCCGCGGAAGTTGAGGGTGCCACCGTAGACAACACCGTCGTATGCGCTCAGCTGTTGCTCAATCTGGCCAATGATGATGCCGGAATTCTTATCCAGCAGACGCTGAACCTTTTCGAGATTCATCACTGCGTCATAAACATCAGCACCCAGCAGCAGGTCGGCAGCGCGCAGACCACGCTTGGACAGCAGCCGGCACATAGCCGGAACGTCGCCAAAGAAATTGCCACCTTCCTCGTTCCACTTGTGGGCGGCAGTGTAGATGTGGTCGTTCTCGTGGCCGGGATTGTAGAAATTCACGACCTTTGCCTCGCCCTTGGTCACGTTGTCGATCATCTCCTGCATGACGCATCCGTTGTCCAGCATGGTCTGTGCGCACATCCACTCCTCGGTGCGGGTGATACGGCCATCCATGTCAGCCAGATCGTTCTGGACCAGTTTTGCGGCACGCTGGGCAGGGGTGCTGTTGGCATAGATGGCCTCGCCGAAGCCACGCTTCGTCAGGTCATCAGAGGTCAGAGGACGGCTCACACCGATGGACGCAGGCTCAAACTCGTGGACCTCGTAGCCCGTGCGCTCCATCGGGATTGCGCCGACACGAGGCGACACAAAGGCTGCCATCTTGCGGTCGCCGTCCATGTACTCGGTCAGCACCTTGTTGGAGCTGAAGATGTCGCCCTCCTCCGTGGGAAAGTAGCGGTCACGGAAAAAAGTCTGCTTGGGCACAATGCGCTTCTGCACGGCCATCAGGGTATAGGTGTCAAAGAAATTCAGTTCAGCAGGCATTGTTATATCCTCCTTACAGTGCGGGTGCAGCGGCCTTGAAGACGATGCCACCGTTGCGCAGGGCATCCTTGTCGGCCTCGGTCATGGCGTAACTGTCGGCCACGGTAACCTTGTTGGAGTTGAAGCAGCCCATCAGGTACACCGGGGCGGTCACATCGTCAGCAGTGCCAACGTCCACATCATCACACAGGATGCAGTTGGCAGTCAGCACCTCGTCGCCAGTGGCCGCGGTGCCCAGCACCACCAGTTTGCCATCGCCGGAAGTGCCGCTGGACTTTGCCAGAATGGTGCCACGCTTGATGGTGGCAGCCTCGGCCAGCTTACGGATGGTGCCGCCGCTGACCACCAGCTTAGGATAGATGTCGGCAATCAGGCCGTCATAATCCATGCTGCCCAGTCTTTTGTTCAGCTCAGTCATTGTAGTGTTCCTCCTTACTTTTTCTCGTCCCCGTCAAGCAGCGCAGCGACGGCAGCATCAGCCGCAGCCATGCGTTCAGCCGGGGTCTTGGGTGCATTGCCCGTTGCATCGGGCAGGGACTCCGGGTCGCCGGTTGCGGATGCGCCCGGCACGGCCTCCACGCCCTGGGCACCGGATGCCTGATTGTCGGCCGCCAGATTCTTCAGGAACTCGTGGCCCTGCGCAGCTGCGGCCTTGGCAGCGCGGAAAGCCAGCTCGCGGGCATCGCAAGCGGTCTTGCCGTACTTGGCCTCCTGAACCATAGTCGGGTCAAACAGGTTGGCCACCTCGTCAATTTCAGACAGACGGGTGCGCTCGTTCTGGGATGCCTGTTCAGAAGCGCTCTGCTCAAGCTGGCGGCACAGCTCCGGGTTTTCCTTGCGAAGCTCCTCGATGGTAGTTGCCATAGTGGTATGTCCTCCTTCGTTGGACTGGGCGGCGGGTGCCGCCGGTGTATTTGCAGTAGCGGTCGCAGGTGCAGCCGCTTTAGCCATAGGAATATTGCCGGGCAGTTTTGTGCCCGGCCTCAGGTGCAGGGCGTGGCCCTTGGCGTAGATGGTCTGCCGGTCGGCACTTGCGGAGATCTCCACCGGCTCGGCATCATCCAGCAGCTCATTTGCAAAGCCCTTTTCCACGGCCTCTTTGCCGGTCATGTAGGTGGTATCGGACATCATGTGCAAAAGCACGGTCTCGGAGAGGCCGGTCTTCCGCTTATAGATGGAAACCTGACTCTTATCCCATGCGTCGTTGGCATCTGCGGCTTTGCGCAGTTCATCGGCGTTGTAGTTGCCCCAGATGAGCGACCAGCACTTGTGAATCATCACGAGGCTGGATGGGTTGGCCTTGACGGTGTCGCAGGCGCACATGATAAGGCTGCCGCCGGACATGGCCACGCCGTCCACAATACAGGTCAGTTTCGTGCCCTTGGCGGCCAGCTCACGCAGCCTGTTGTGAATCAGGATGGAAACGCCAGCATCGCCGCCCACGCTGTCCATGCGGATGGTGATCTCCGAACAATGCTCGACCTGCTGCAAGTCGGACAGGAACTCGCTCTCAATGATGTACTGACCCGGAATCGGCTCACCCGTCCACCAATCCGTGGGCTGCGTGTCCACGATCTGGCCGTACATGGTGATGTCAGCGCTCTGGCCGTCAGTGCTGGCCATTGCATAGCAGGGCCGCTGGATGCTCACCATCGGGGTGCTACTCGGTGCTTTCGGCATTTTCTTTACCTCCCTGTGTAGTGACACTTTCTGTGGTTTCGATTACGCCCTCGCTGCCCGCAGCTTTGAGCTGCTCATTTTCGTGGGCCAGCTCTGCGACATTGTCCTCCCAGTCGCCGCCGCCCAGCTCGCGCGTGACCTGCTCATGGGTGCGGAAGCCGTGATGGGTCTGGAGCACGGCAGCCTCGACCTCTTTCTTCGGGTCAAGGGTGCCCTGCACAGGCCCAATCCACCGTGCGCCGCACCATGCAGCACGCACCAGAGGGTCATCAAAAAAGCCCGGGGCGATTACTCGTCCACGGGCCACAGCCTCAGAAAGCCAAATTTCATATACCGGCTGGCAGAAGCTGCCTACCAGCCATGCACGCCGCATCTTGATACCTTCCCATGCCTCCAAAAGGGCTGCACGGCTGGCCGAGTAGCTGGCGTTGAACTCTTTCAGCAACAGCTCATACGGCATTTCGATGGCACCACCCATGAGCTTGCACAGAGTTTTGACGAACGTATCAAACCCTGCGGTGGGAATGTTGGGGTTTCCGAACTTGATGTCCTCGCCCTTGCCGAGGTGTGCAACCGTGCCGGGCCCCATCTCATACTCATTCGGACTGTGGCTGGCGTTGTCTGCCTTCGGGTTGTCCACAGGAACGCCGCCGAGATCTCCGCTGCCGGTTTCATCGAACGGGATAGCGTTCTTCGGGGTATCGGTGACAATCCATGCCGTGAAGAAGCTCTGCACCAGAGCTGCCAGCAGTTCCGATTCCGTATATCTTCGGAGCTGGAGCAGCGGTTCGATGATGGGTGCAATGAGCGGGACACCACGGTACTGGTCCGGACGTTCGGACTCCATAATGTGCAGGATCTGGGGCAGCCCAGTTGTCGCACCGACCGCCTCCACTCGCTGCCATTTGGTGATGTCATTCCGCCACTCATGCGGATATGTGTTGCGGACGTGGTAGGCCACGATCATGCCGCTGCTGTCCACTTCCACACCATCATAGATTTTGTTCCCGGTGTTGGGGTTTGTGCCCTCGGTATAGCCCAGGCCATCCAGCATACCGCCGAGATTATCCGGGGTGGACACACGGTCAGCCTCCACCAGATGCAGCCGCAGCCCGTAGGGGTGCAGCTTGTCCGGGTCACGAATTTTCACCACGGCGAACACATCACCGCTCATAAGCCAGCTTTTCAGGGCCAACTGCTGCAAGCCGTAGAAATCGTTCAACCCCATGGCATCACAACTGCGGCGGTTTTCGGCCCAAAGCCGGAACTCTGCCTCGGTTTTACTCTGCCACTCTTTGGCTTTTTCCGGGGATAGCCCCAGTACGTTTCGGTCAACGGTCGCTTTCAAGGTCAGCCCGGTGCCAACGATCTTCGTTCGATTCGTGTTGATGGCACTGGTCGCAACAGGTGCGCTCATGTAGAGCATTCTGCTCCGCTGCCGCAGAATATCTGCGTTGTCGTGAATATCGCTGCTCGGAGAGTTGCTGTTGGGGAAGAAAGCCCGCAGCGCACGCCGTTTGTAGGATGCGCCCGCCTCGCTGTAGCCGCTGGCCTGCGGTGCAGCGGTGACGCGGTATCTGACACTCAAGAGTAATCGCCTCCGTAATTTTCAAACTAAGCGGGCTGGCTGGGGAAAGGAGTAAAAAGCAGCCAGCCCGCGGCAAAGGCCCTTTCGGGCCGTCACCCTAAAGGATCACCAATCGCGCGGGATAACGGAGAATGCCTTGCGGGCACTCTGGCCGTTCAGCAGCGCGGTCAGTTCATCGACCTTTTCCTCGGCATCTTTGATCTCATCGCTGAGCTTGCCGAGGTCAAGACGTGTGAGTTCCCGGTCGTCCAGACGGTAGCTTTTCACGCCACCGGAAAGCAGCTTGTTGTAGGCCACATACAGGTTATCAAGCCGCTTCGTGTGGAACTCCAGCCGTTTTTTGATGGTCACGGTATCCATAACTCACACCTCACCAGTCGTCTAAAAAGTTCTCCCGCCTCCGGCCGGGGGACGGCTGGGGACGGGAGACGGGTTGTTGAATATTTATCACCGGGGCTGCCGGTGCCTCTGGTGCCTTGCCGCGCAGCCTTTTCAGCGCCCGGTCGATGGCATCAAGGTCTTTCGGCAGCACCTTGTAGGCCGCTATGGCATAGTTTCGGCAGTCAAGAGGTTCGTTTCGCTCATGGCCGGAGATTTTATCCCATTGCCACGGGTTGCGGTGGCCCTCTTTGTATATCAAATGCTCTGACAAGAGGCCGTTGAAGTAGCCGAGGCCGTAATCGTCCCGGCGTGGGAAGTGGCAGTACCGAGGGCCCGGCTCCTGCACTTTCAAATCGTCCATGATGATTTGCTTGCCAGCGTCAACGCCCAACTGGTACTGCCAGCACATCCCGATGTAGCGGTTCTGCACCGTGATTTTCACCTGCTTTGGCGGGCCTGTGAACGGCCGGTCGGAGCCGGGAAAGCCCTTGATGCAGAAAACCTTTTTGCCGATGCGGTCATGGCAGCGCTGGCGCACCTCTTGGGTGAAATGGCCGCCCTCGTCTACAAATTTGATGGAAACGGGCAGCTCTAGGCCGTCAGCGAATTTCAGCTTGCGGTCGAAAACCAGCTCGTCCAGTTGCTGCCAGACCTCGTCACTGTCCGGGCGGCCAGAGATGATGCCTTTTTCGATGCCCCATGTTTCCCCGAAGTGGCCGAAGCCCACGATCTCGTACTCCATGCGGTCGTCCTGCGTATCAACGCCAGCGGTCAGCACCAGCACACCATCCGGCAGTTCCGCAGGGTATTCCTCCCTGCGGCCAAGCATGGTGTCCTCGTCCTGCACATCGCCGCGATCTTCCCACAGCAGCCCCAGACGGGTGTTGTAGACAACCTGCATCTTCTTGGTATCGCCCAGGGCATTCAGGTATTTCAGCACGGTATCTTTCCATGCTGCCCACTGCGAAACAAAGCTGTTCAGCCAAAAGCTGCGGATACCGTTCTCATAGGCGGCGGGATTTTCCGCTTGCCAGTGAGCTGGTGCCCGCTTCATGGTCACTTCGTCCGAAATGCAGGCGCACTCCGGGCAGAGATACCACACGTCCTTGACCTTGTAGGTTTTCTCTCCGTGGGTTTCGATGGTGTCATACTCGTACCGAATATCTTCCCAACGCAGTTCATGGAATCCCTTGCAGTGCGGGCACTGGGATACCCAGCGCTCCATCGTGCCCTTGACGTAGGACTTGGCAATGGCACTGTGTCCCTTGATGGTGGGTGTGCTGACTTCCACAGCCTTGGCGTTGTAGAACGTGGTCTGCCGGGCCATTGCCAGTTCCCAAGGGTCGCCCTCTGTGCCGGCACTCACTGCCCAGCGGTCACGCTCGTCACCCAGCACATAGCGGATGGGCTTTGATGCCAGAGCGTGCGCCTCGGTAGATCCGCACATGGTCAGGATGCCGCCGGGATAACTTTTCTGCAAAATCGTGTTGCCGCTGTCCCGGCTCTTTTTCTCCGCGACCTTGGCCCGCAGTGTAGGGCAGTCTCGTATCATGGGGGCGATACGGAGCTTGCTGTACTCCTTGGCATCCGTCATTTGGGGATGGATGAAAAGAATACTGCCGGGGTCAACGTCAATGGTGCGGCCTATGACATTGTTTTCAAACTCCGACTTGCCGACCTGTGAGGACGCAACGACAACGATATGATGGATGCGCGGGTCGGAGAATGCGTCCATGATCTCCACCAGATAGGGCGTGCGGCTGTTACGCCAGCGGCCCTGCTCGGCAGACGCTTCCGGGGACAGGACGCGGTTTTGTGTGGCCCACTCGCTCACGGACACATTGGGCGGGGGCCGGATAGCTGCCACCAGCTTTGACACCAGAGCATTCAGACGGTCAACCGCTGCATTCTCACTCATCGTCGTCACCAGCCAGCTTTTCAGCCCACGCCTTGCGTTCACGGACACGGGCCTCATACTTTGCCGGGTCGTAACGGAACATGGCGATTTCCTCGGCTATCTGATTCACCTCGCCACGCATATACTCTGCCACCTCTGCCGGGTCAGACAGAGCAGCCGCATTGATGGCAACACGGCTGGGCAGCGCCATCAGCGCACCCCGGACGGTGTAGATAAGCTCAGAGGTCATAGCGGCCACATCCTCACTGCGGTGCATCTGCCCGGACAGCTCTTTTGCCTCAGCTTGAGCGATTTTCGCTTTGCTGGCTTTGAGCGTAGCTTCTGCTTTCTGCTTGATGTGGTCCAGCTTTTTGGCCTCTGCCGCTTCCTCTTTGGTCAGCCCGCCACGGGCAGTGCTGGCATTGTAGGCCTGCACTGCGTCACCAAGGACAAATTTTCCTCGACTGACGGTGGTGAGCACCCCATCCTGTGTGAGCTGCTGCACCCTGCGGTTCGTGATGCCCAGCACGGCGGCCAGTTGGGTGGTGGTCACAGTCATGTCAGCAACTCTTTCTTTTGTCGGCATTCAGAAACCACCTCCTTTTTTGTAAAACTCTTTGGAAAATCACAGCGAAGTCATTATACAAACCGTAACGAAATGACTGATTTTTCCCTCACTAACTAGCTTGGTTTCGGGGTCGTCGAGCCCGCTCAGTGTGGGGCACCCCCGTCACAGTACCTTTTCGTCACCGAACGAGCCATCGTCGGCCCGCTCCTGTCCGCTGTTGGGCGGATGCAGAAAGGCTTCGACCACAGCAGGGGCATACTCGATGGTACACTCGATGCTGTCCATAGGGACGCTGGGACAGGCGTATACGGTTACGGTGTTCATGGTGTCGTGCTCCTTTCAGCAGGGAATGCTCACGCTTTGAATCTTCCTATAGGCATCCAGACGCAGCTCCTTCTTGTCGCCGTCGTAGGTTGCCTCGTAGTACATACAGTCAGGGACGGTGGTGGACAGCCAAGCCTTGTTGTTCTGAAGGGTGCTGCCGCACCAGAGTACGCACACGTCTTTCACGCCGATCTTCTGGAGATGTGCCAGCTCAGCGTTTGCATTATAGAGGCTGGCGACGGCAGCAATGGCGGATGCCACAAAATCATAGTAGTCCATAGTGATGATTCCTTTCCTCGAGATAAAGCCCCTGCCCGCATGAGCGCTGGCAAGGACGATTTCATACGCTGCGGATGACCTGAGCCTTGGAGTATGTGTCGTGGCCCTTGGTCATCATGTTCAGGAACTCGTCTTTGGTAAAGCCGGACAGGCGGAAGATTTCTTCGGGCTTCATGCCCAGCTGCTTGCCGATTTCCTCCACGGTCTTGCCCTCGTCAATGAGTTTCTTGACAATGGCTTTCATCGGCTCCAACAGGTGGGTGCCACGGGCACGGTTGTGGGTTATGGTGCCGTACACGTCGGCGCTCTCGTCGCCGTGGTGGTCTACGACTACGACCGGCACTTTGCCGCCCAGCAGGGACAGCAGCGGCTCCCGGCCCGATACAGTCCAGCGATGGAAGCCGTCAATGATGGTGCCGTCAGGGCGTACCACGATGGGCAGTGTCCAGCCGTTGGTCAGGATAGACTGGATAAGCAGCTTCAGGTTTTCCTCGCTGACCTTGTTGGGGTTGTAGTCGTTGGCGTGAATAGTGTTGCGGTCTACCCACTGGAGGGATGCCAGCGGGGCGAATACATCAATGCTTTCCATGGTTCTGCTCCTCCTTGATGCGGGCGTTGTGGTCGTTGTAGATGGTGGTCCAGAGAATGCGCAGGATACGCATTTTGGGGTCTCCGTACAACAGGCCCTCGTACATGGTCTTGTAGTGCTTCTGCTCAGCGATGCCGTAGGTCTTGATGAACAGGCCACGCCAGTGCTCGATGTGGGACAGGGTGTCCTTGGCGATGGTGTAGCGCTCCGGGTGCAGGAACAGAAGGTCTTTGCAGAGGGCTTTATAGTCCTTTTTCTCGGATTCTTCTTCCAGCTCCCCACGCTTGCGGGTGGTGCGCCGGAACATTTCAGAATCCCAGTAGAGCAGAACGAGGTAGGCATTGGGTTCTCGCCGCTGGATGCGCTCCCACAGGTCGTTGTCCGTTTCAGCTATCCAACGGAGGCCCTGTGTGCCGCAGTCACCGAAGAATGCGCACAGCCGGAGGGCATTCTTTCGGACACCCGCCTCATAGAGCCTCATGTAGATCTCAGGAAATTCAAGGTTTCGCTCCTTGATGTACAGCCACACATCGGAGTCCTTCCAGTCGTAGATGGGATAGAACTTGCCGCCGCGGGTGATGCGCTCCATTTTGGTGTTGGCAATGCACTTGAAGCGGGTCAGGCTTTCCGCCGTGCGCAGACCGACAAGCTGGATGCCGTCAGAAAACGCCTTGGAGCAGAACGTCTGGTAGTTCATTTCCCCTGCATAGTGGAGGTAGGGACTGTACATGATGGCAAAATCGGGCGGTTTGCGCATCCAGACATCTTCCTTGCCCGGCTCCCACGTTATCCACGATTCGGAGCTGGACAGGTGGTCAATGACGGACACCTGCTTGAACGGCAGGCAAAACCACAAGAATTTTGCGCCGACCGACAGGAAGTTGCGCCGCCAGCGGTATGCTGCATCGACCATCGAGGGGTAAAGCCCCTCCTCGTCGATGAACGTCACCGTCAGCTGCTTGGGGTCCAGCTCACCGGAGAGAATCATTTCATAAACGAGGTTGGCCATGCACAGGCTATCCTTGCCGGAAGAAAAGCTCAGGTAGATTTTGCAGCCGTTGGCGAACACATTTCGGATGCGAATCTTCGCAGCCTGCAACACGTTCAGGTTGCTTTCCACTACTTTCACAGGCATATCAGCTCACCACACTTCGGGCAGCGGATGTACCGGTGCTGCTCTGCGCCGCTGGCCGCCTCAGGAACAGCGGTTTCCGGCTCGGTAGGTGTAGACACCTCCAACACCGGGGAGGACTGCTGCGGAGGCTCGGAGACGGTGGACACGGGCTGTGGGTCGGGCGGCGCTACCGGATAGGTAGGCGCTGTTGCATAGGGGACGTGTTCCTCATTCTGCTGGCGGTTGATGGACGAAATCTCGCTCTCCGGGAATTCTCCGTAGGAGCCAATCATTTCGTCCGCTTCATCCTCGGTGCTGTTCAGCATTTCCAGCAGATCGGCATCCCAGCCCGGGACATCCACATCACCGTCCAGCTCCTTGACCAGTTCCTCGATGGCATCCACATCAGTGAATCCCAGCTCATATACCTTGTTGTCGGCCATCATGAGCTTTTTCTTCTGAACATCGGTCAGGCCGACCATGACATAGCAGTCACAGGTTTCCCGGCCCATGCGGAGTAGCGCTTCATACAGACCGTTACCGGCGATGATCTCACCGTCCTCGGCCACGACCAGCGGCTTGACCTGCCCGAACATTTCAATGCTGCGGATGTACTCGGTCAACTGCTTCTCGGAATGCCGGCGGATGTTGTGGGCGGGCTTGTGCAGCTCGGACAGCTTCTTTACCGTGATTTTCATCGTGCATCCTCCTTTCGGTCAGAAACGAGGTGCAGGACCACGGAGGCCAGCAGCACAAAGATGATGATGTACACCCGAAGCTCACTCATCAGCGTCCAGATGCCCATGACACCCAGCGGGATCACGAGCTGCCACGAGGTAACAGTGAGCACGTCAATGAGAAAGCCGATGTTCTCACCGAACACCAGATACTCCGAATAGAGGTAGGTGGACAGCGAGGACAGCGCAATGATGGTGATCAGGATAGCCTTGAGCGTGTTCAGCAGTGGGCTGAAATTGACCCATGTGAGCAGCGCAGCCAGCACCATGTAGACACCGAACATCACGCCAGCCAGCACAAAGGACTTTTTCATGTTGCCGTGCTGGGTGCCATCTTCATTTTTGTCGTTGTAGGAGAACAGCGAGTAGTAGTACGGATAAGTGAACGGGCCGGGCAGCAGCAGGAAGCCTTTGTAGAGGCCCGTCTGGATACCGGCAGCAGTCAGGCCGGGGTCGATGTTGACGAATGCACCGTGGGTGTATACCAGCGCGGCAATGACAACGACTGCCAGCAGACCGTAAACAACCACCCATGAAAAGCCATCAGACAGGACGTTCCGAATCATGCCCTCTTTCAGAAGCATAAACAGGAACACAAGGCAGGTGCCGTAGACAATCAATGTGCCTCCGGTGGTGCCGATCGGCGTGTCGCCGAAGATCTCATAGATGCCGGACATCTGCGTCCATGTCTGGAACACGGTCAAAAAGCCGATGAAGTAGAACATCACCTTGCTCTGCATGATGCGCCGGACGGTCGGGATGTACTCCGCAAACAGACCGAAGAAGATACAGGCCAGCGAGTTGAAAACCGCCCAGATGATAGCCGCAGCAGCGCCGTTGTTGATGGCCAGCGTGCGGAAGTTCATCAGGGAGCCGACTCCTGCCCATGATGCAACGATGGAACAGGCGTAGAAAATGGTGGGGTTTGCCTTGAATTTTGCCTTGATTTTCTGATACATGGAAAATCTCCTTCTTTGTGACTGGGCACGGCGAAATGCCCAGCTGCAGCACCTCGGCTTTTCGGGGTGCTACGGTGATGCCGCACGCAAAGGAGCAACGTGCGGCCCGGAATCCTCCTTTCAGGCAATAAAATAGCGGCACCCACCGGGAATGGTGAGCACCGCTTGGCTTGATTTGAATTTTGCATCCTAATCATATCACTCGGAGCGTCCGTTGTCATCTGAATCCATCGGTAAGCTTCGGCATCCATCCGAAACCATCCGACAACGTCCGACAGCAAGTGAAACCATCCCCTTGATTCTCAACGATTTCCACTTTGAATTCAACTTTTCAGGGGGTAAAAGTTAAATTCATTTCAATTTTGAGCTGATTTTGTGTGGATTTCTGATTTGAATTTCAGTTTTGGGGCAAAAATAAAAAGCCCCGCAAATGCAGGGCTTATCGGTCAGTTTTTGTTGAGGTAGTTGTATGCCATCCGGCTGACCCCATCTTCGGTATATCCTTTTCCCAGAACTCCGGCAACTTCGGCCCATGAGTAGCAGCGGATAAACCGCAGTCTGAAAACCAGATACATCCGGGCATCCACAATGCTCTTGCAGTAGGCCTCGACTTTGGGCTTTTCCTGTGCTGCCAGTTCTTCCAGCCAGCGGATACGCTCGTCCATGTCAGCCAGCTCTACGGCCAGATCTCCGACTTTATCCCGAACACCCGGCGTGTGGGGCATCCCGGTCAGTTGTGGGGAGGCGGGAGTGATTCTTTGCCGCAGTCTCTCCAAGGCTTCACGGTCTTTTTCGAGGGTCATTTGGATGTCATAGTACTTGGACAATTCCTGTAATGTCACAACCTACCTCCGTCATAATTCAGCTACCGTCTTTCGGCGGCGCCTCTATTATTTTATCACATTTTGCTGTCGGAAGGTAGACCGGAAGTCCACAAATTATGTGGTCTGCACCAATTTTGCACAGGCCGGGCACAGTATATGTCTGGCCCTGGGCATCAGTGCGCTGGATGGACGGTTCAAGGGGTATGTAGTTCTCACAGGACAAGCAACTCATTTTTTCCCGCCCCCATCATCCTCATGATATTTAACGCCGGACAATGCCGGAATCAAAAAGAACCAAAGCGCTCTCAGATCTCCTGTGACGTGGATTGCGGTTGACACCGCCAACCCCACTGAAATCCACTCCGCTGCATAGATAAGCGCAACCCATTTCATTCAGGCACCTCCTGTCTGCCGTTGCCAAAACTCCGGGCAAATACCGCCCGTTGGATAAAGTCCACATCCTCTGCAATAGACCGTACCGATGAATTATCAGAGCGGATTTCAAAGGAGCGGAGAATGAAGTGCTTCAAAGTGTCCAGACTGTAACCTGCGATCGACTTCCCGAAGAATGCGGTAAGGATTTCAATAATGGTTTCCTCATGCCGGGCGAACTCGCATCCATAGACTTTGTGTTCAGGAATAAAAGACACCCAGTAGGTAAACCGAGACTTATCGTGACCGGCTTTCAGGTCAAGGCAGCGGGTTTCGGTTTGCAAGTAGCGGACTGCTCTATCCGTTATCTGTTTTAGCTCCTTTTCTCCAATGGTGCAGCCGTCCGGGAAAAGTTCTTCCATGAATTGGAGAAAAAGCTGTTCGCCATTGGCACAATCGAACACGTCATGCCATGTGGCAGCCCATTCGGACATTGCTTCTCTTTTTTCAAAGAGAATTGTGCAGGCCAGTCTGACAAAGTTGGCCGGAGATTCAACCATGAAATGCAGTCGTTCCGTTGTCATATTCAGCCTCCATACACGCTTTCTTGCAAGCCTCGCATTTCTTGTACGGCTGCTCAAGCCAGCAGTCGAACAGCAAGCATTTGGGCTTTCTGTATTCCGACGGAGCCTTTCGTCCATGGGTTTGAGTACGAAACGTATGGTACTTGCACACCTCTTTGCCCCAAAAATCTCCGCCGAATTCGCAACTTTCACGACCCGGCGAAACCTCATGCTTAACTGTGATGGTTTTCATTTTTTCACCTCCGGCGGCTCCAGCAGCGGAGCCCACAGCTTCACATGCCCGTAGTGGCCATCCTCTGCACGGTGGCCATCCTCAATGTGCCACGTCCCGTTTTCGACCCAGCCTTTCATGGTGTGGCCGCTCTCGCAGCACACCCATACGATGTCGCTTATCACGGCGCAGTGCTTTTCGCCGGCGCATTCCCAGCTTTCTTCATGGGCGATTGGCGGGTTCTTGGCATCATGCCATGACATCTGGCGCACAAAGTCAACGACCATCTGGCTGGCCTCGTGCAGGGCTTTGGCAGCAGCGTCTTTGCCTTTGAAGCCGTTGTAATATTCAATCTCGGCCAGAGCGTCCAAATCCGTTGCCGGGTCGATGAGGCGGCAGGCTTCCTCAAGGGTCATTCGATGTACCTCCGCTTGTCCTTGTCCCAGTGCAACGTGATGGGATTGCCGCACTTGCAGGGGATGGTGATTTCCAAATCCTCGATGTTGGTCTGGCCTTTGGCGTGCAGCCCGCAGCACCCACACTCAAACTCATAGTGGGCAAGCCCACGTTCAAGCGAGATCGTGGCCCCGCAGCGGCAGCCGATGGACATCTGCGAAACGTGGAGGTATGTACCGAACTCCTTACCGCAGCAGGGGCAGCGCAGCCGCAGCAGCCCCCGTGCGCCGACTTCCGGCGGGCGGTTATTCCTGTTCTTCCTCATGGGAGGCTCCTTTCTGTGTCTGGAAATGAATCACTTCACGGAAAAGCAATTCGTTTTTCTGCTCTGATTCGGCCATGAAGTTGATATACTCCCGGAACAGAGCACGGTCGTGCTGCTGGCGGCTGGTTTCGCCCAGCAGCGCCCCGATGGACACGCCAACGGCCAGCAGCGCAATGTTGATGAAAAACTGGTCAGGCATCGGTATCACCCAGCACTTTCTCGATGAGGTCAAAGACCATTTCCCGGTCTTCGGTACTCAGAAAGTCGGCAGCCACAATTTCAAATTTGAGGCGGTCTGCATATTCTTTTAAGTCGTCCATGGGTTACTCCTTTCCCAGTGCGGCGAGGATCTCGTTGCCCTTGTCCATCAGTTCATCCCGCCGTTTTTTCTGCTCAGCCTCCAGCTTTTTCATTTCCGCCTGATACTTTTTCAGGGTTCCCGGCCGGAAATTCTTGCTCTGGCCCATGCGGATTTTTGCGGCAATTTTCTTGTGCTGCTGAACGGTCTGGCGCAGTTCGGTGTCCGTGGTCAGAATCTGGTAGCGATGGTGGCAGCCGGGGCAGGTGAAATACTGCACCATGTAATCGCCGCTCCATGTACTGCGGATGCCGGCTGTCTGGATGCTGAACGGTGTGCCGCAGCGGTCACACTTTACAAGGTCGGTCATTCGCCATACTCCTTTCTGCACAGCTGGAACGCATTGCAGTGGTCATCGCAAGTTTTGCAGCACTTGTCGCATTCAGGGTGAGCAGCTTTGCACTTATCGCAGGGCGTGTCAGCCTGGCTGCCGGAACCATACACCGCAAAAAGCTGGTGGGTGCCGTCTTGCAAAGCCTTTTCATCATCGGCCATTTCGTAACCGAGTGCAGCGAGCAGTTCATAGGTGCTGTCAAGGTCATCATTTTTGCGGTGAACGAACTTGCTCGCGCCTGTCGGCCCGTTCCATTCCGTGCTCCAATAACCCTCACGACTGCTGTCCGTTGCATCAAAAGCAACCGCCAGTAGAATCTTCTCCGGCTCGGTATCGTAAGCATTGAACATTTTCAGGGCATCTTCCAGTTCCGTGTCTTCCCGAATCTGCTCATCCAAACCGATGCCGAGCAGCCGCAACACGTTTTCGTCATCCTCCATGTGCCGATATTCGGTCAGAATCGGGGTGGAATAAGCCAAGATTTCCGGCAGGTGCTTTTTGCACTCCGCGGGAGTCAAGTCCTTCACGAAGTCCCATCGCAGCTCGTACATGAGCTTCGTAACAGCGGCAAACTGTTCTCTCGCAAGCTGCTCGGTGGCTCTTGCGGCCTCCCTCGCCGAGTTGCTGGCATCCTCGGCTTCCGTATCGCGAGGTTTGTACAGGTCAATCTGATTTTCACTGACCTTATAGACATAAGCAACCTTGTCGGCATCTTCCGGCATGATGACTTCCTTTTTTGTGCCCCATTTGCCATACGCATTTACGTGTTCGTGTGTCTGGTAGGTGGCCTGCGGATCTTCCACGGCGAATTTTTTGAGCTGCTCAATCCATTCGGCCTTTTGGTGCTGCCATTTTTGCTGTTCCAGCGCATCCTGCATAGCCCTGTTGAAGTTCTGGGTGCCGAGGGTCTCCAACACCCGGTTTCTGGCTTCCAAGTCCTCGATTTTGTCCAGCTGGGCGAAGTCAGACAGGGTTGCACCGCGCTTTTCGGCTTTCTTGAAGCTGTCGTGGTTCAGTTCCAGCAGCTTGATACGCCGCCGAACGGTGGACTGTGAGAAGCCGGATTTGTCGGAGATCTGCTCCACGGTCTGCCCAAAGTCCATCATCATCTGGAAGCCCTGAGCCTGTTCGTAGACGGTGAGGTCTGACCGCTGCATATTCTCCACCATCATGGTCTGCATCTGCTCCCGCTCATCCATCTCAACGATGGCGCAGGGCAGCTCGTAAAGCCCGGCCTGCTGCGCTGCCGCTGCCCGGCGATGGCCGATGATGATGGTGTAGTCGTCACCCACCCACATAACCTTGGGAGCCCATGCTGCTGCGGCGGCGGCTGCATCGCCGCCCTCGTCAACGCACTTGCTGATGTACTCCCGGCTGCTGAGGTAGTGGCCGGGAATGACCGTCAGGTTCTGGTACACGCCGTTTTCCTTGATGCTGGCCGCCAACTCGGACAGGTCGCCCAGCTCCTTGCGGGGGTTATCCGGGTGCGGGTGAAGCTGCCGGATAGGGATATAAGTAATGTCTGCCATAGGGGTTACTCCTTTCTTGATTCAGGTTAGAAAAACGTGAGCTGCCCGGTTTTGGTTTCGTTAAGAGGCTCATTTTCCGGGGCTTTAGGCTCATTTTTGATAGATTTTTGCAAATTTGCGGGTTTAATATCGGTTTTTTCGATTTTTGCAGGTTCGCCTTTCGGCTCAAACAGCAGGTTCATCTGCGCTATCTGGCGGCGCATATACCACACATCGGTTGAGAAAAGCGGCATATACCAGATGCGGTTTTGTGGTCCTGCGGGCAGCAATCCGCGGCTGTCGTAGGCCGTTGCCGGGTTCACGAGTGTGTCACCGATGACTACATATCCAGCGCAGCCCATGAAGCTGCACTGGATGTAGCACATCAGCCCAACGATAAAGTCAATGTCTTGGGCTATGACAAGGACTTTGTTGTGGTAGCAGATATTCCGTCTTTTGCAGACGTTCAAAAAGGCAAGCAGCGTGGCGCCAGCTCCACAGGCCGGGTCAGATACCGAGATAAAGCCCTCCATGTCCGGGTGCAGCTTCGGGTCAAACGTGATCTCGGCCATGCAGCGGCACACATCGTAGGGGGTGAAGAACTGCCCGGCGTGGTCATTGCCCAGCTCACACATCATGTACAAGGAGCCGAGGAAATCTTGGTCGGGGTTCTGTTCCATGCCCATGACCACCTCGGCCAGCATTTCGGCCATGCCGTCCCGCTCTTTGGCGGAGTATTTGGAAATGATGGTCTGATACATCTTGGTGCGCTCCGTGGCGTTTACCTTGTCCGTGCTGTTTGAGATCTCAATAGCGGTCAGGGTGACGAAATCCTCCCAAATCTCCCAGCGGCTATGTTTTCCGGTCAGGCCATTGAAGATTTTGAGGAAATTCTTCTGGTGGTCGTCCCGGATGCTGCGCGTTACTGCTGCCTTTGCCATGGATTATTCCTCCTCGCTGTCTGCCTTGGCGAGGTAGTAGCGGCCATCGTAGAAGTCAATCACGCCGTCCGTTTCCAGTTCATCCAGCAGGGCGATGGCCTTTTCTGCGGTCACACCCATCTGCTGTTCCAGCAGGGCCTGCGTGATGCCGTCGTTCTGCCGGGCAATCTCGGTGGCCTTTGCCAGCTCGTCCTCTGCGGGCGCTTCGGCCTCGGCATCGTCTGCATCATCGGTATCATCCTCGATTTCTTCCAGCTTTTCGGCATCCGGGGGCAGGTCGGGAGCCTTTTCCTCAGGCTCCTTTGCGGTGGTTTCAGGAATTTCCGGCATCTTCCCGCCGATGGCTTTCAGCCGGCCGCTCTCAATCAGCTCACGGAAGAAGAACTGGCAGTAGTAGGAGTGCATATTCTTGAAGATGTTCTTGATTTTGCCGAACAGGGCATCCTCAATGGTGAAGGTCTTGCTCATGCGGTAGACCAGCACACCATCCTTCATGGTGAACAGGAGGTAGGCATCCGGGGAGATGTAGCTGTCCTCGCTGGCGGTTTCCAGCATGGACATCTGTTCGCCCACACCCTTGATGGGGCGGATAATCAGCTTGATGGGGTAGCTGTTCTTGATGAACGTGTAGGTCAGGTCGTGCGCCTCGCAGATGTTCTTCAGCTTGGTGCGCTGGGCGGCGAACTTAGAGGCTTCGTTTTCGTAGCTATCCATGGTATGTGCTCCTTTCAAGTAGCAGAAAAATGATAATCGTTCTCTCGGTTTTCAATGGCGGTCAGACCCACAGCGTAGGCTGCCCACACATCGGCTTTGAAGCCGTAAAAGAAATCCGGGTTCTTTTTTGTACCACGGCCATTTTTGAGGTCGTGGTCTGCGAATCGGTCAATGAGTGCCCGCCGGATGGCAGCATCATTGGCGCGGGTGTTGTGGCAGATGTGTCGCTTCTCCTCGATGCGGCACAGCAGCCGTACTGGGCAGCAGGCGTTCAGGGCTTGGTAGAAGCGGCCGATCCAGAGGACGGTATCGAACACCTCCCGGCCTACCGACATTCCGTAGGAGGCCACCATCTCGATGACCGCCCACCGCCAGCCCTGCTCCGTGGCAGAGGCCAGCTTCCGCAGCAGCTCGGCGTTGTCAACCTTGCCGAATTCCAGCGGGCGCAGGGTGTTGCGATCGATAACGCAGTAGCCAGACTGGGCATTGCCGGGGTCAATGGCGATAATCGGGCATGTGCTCACAGGTACGACCTCCCGAACTCCTGCCGGAACTTCTCCTCCGGCCACCCGTAATGCTCCATAGCCTTTTTCTGCGCCCACTTTTTCAAGCGGAGATCTTCGTCATGGTTGCGGTGGATGGCATTCGGGCCGTTCTGGTGACACCACGGGCAGAGATTCGCCCACAGCCCCAAGCGCTTGCTCTTATCCCGGTAGGGGCCATAAAAGACCTCGTGCCGGGCCGTGTGGTATCGCCCGCAAATCAGGCAGGTGGACTGCTGGTTGAGGATGCTGGGTGCATAGCCGTTGCTGTCCAGTTTGACTCCATATTCATTCAGTGCCATGCTGCACCTCCTTGTGCTTGCGGTAATACCAGCTCAGCGCCGACTTGCTGGCGTTGATGCCGCACTGGACGCATTTGGTTTTGCCGGGCTGCGCCGGCACTTTTCCACAGGCAACGCACAAGCCACGGGACTTGAGTTGCTCATACCGCTTCTGGGCGGAGGTTTTCTGTTTAGGTGTCCGCATCAGCGTCACCTCCTGCTGTGACAATCCAAACCCGGTGAGAACCCCATCCAGACCAGCTCAGAGCCTCTGCATGGGTGTTCACCGCCACGTCCAGCTTGTTACCTACCACAGCACTCCCGGTGTCCTGAACGACCCGGAGACCTACACCCTCGATATAGACCACCGTGCCGTAGGGCAGGATGCTGGTGTCAGCTGCCACGGTCACGCCCGGCTGCACCTTTGCGCCGCTGGATGTAATTCCGTGTCCCTCGCCGCAGATGTGGGCGTATTCTTCGGCACAATAGGCCGTGCAGCTGAACGACCCGGCGTATGTAAGAGTCAAATCGATCTGGGCGTTCAGCTCTGCGGTCAGGTTATCTACCTCGGTCTGAAGCCGGCCGACATTTTCCTCCGCGTCAATCGCCCGCATCTGCCAGTTCTGGAAGCGGCTGGCGTAGATGTCCCGCTCGATTTCCAGCTCGTCTACTCGCCGGGAGTAGGCCGTGCTTGCGAGGATGCAGCCAACCATTGCGCACGAAACGCCCACAATCAGGCTGTGAAAAGGACTTTTCCGCCTCATGCCGTGCCACCTCCAATCTGCGCCGGAGCCGCGCCGCCGGGCAGTGCCGGAGGTTTCAAGCTCTCGATGGGGGCGTCGGCCACGGTCCGGTCGAACCCCGGCCGGACGAACTGCCGCAGATCTGCTGTGCTCCGGCTGGAAAAAATGTCGCTCAAATCTTCCGGGGAGCCAGCCCACCGCTGTACTGCCACCGGGAGAGCCGCAAAGATTTCAGTATTGCGGCGCTTCAAATCGTCGCGGTTCAGCTTGCCATCAGCCGTAATCAGGCCACCGATGTGCATATAGTAAAGATTTGCTTCGATTTTCCGTGCGGCCACAGCAGCGTCGTTCCAGAGGTCGTTCGCCGTTGGACGCCCAACATCCTGAATCTTGCGGATTTCCGCACACCAGTCCACAAGGAGCTGGTTCTGATAGCGGCAGACCGTCAGCGCTTTTACAAGAGCCGCCGAAACCACATCGTCCGGGATTTCTTTCAGTGCAGCGGCGTAGACTTCCGCTCGTGCTGTACGCTCATCGGTCGAGAGTTCCTTCCCGAAATACCGCTCAATGCGCAGCATTGAGCTTTTCAAACATTCAACTGTCATTTGAGCCTCCAAAAATAAAATCGTAGTCCTCGGCAGCGGAGCGTTTGGGCTGCTGACCCGCCGGGGGCTTGCGCCGCTCGTCACGGGACTGCACGTCACCAAGGGTTCTCACACCCTCGTTTTTCCATACTTTCAGGATGCCGTTGACGTAGGACCATTTGCGAACCCCGGCCAGAGCGGCCTTTTTGATGGCCAGCAAGATGAGGTCGTCCGTGAAAATCTCCCGCCAGCCCAGCAGGTCTTCCCGCGCTGCTGGTGGGAACCCTCCGAGATTGTCCTCGAAAGAGCGGATGATCTCAGCCAGCCCAGCATCGACGGTCGGACTACCGTTATCTCTTACTCTTTCTCTGTTCTCTATATCTTTCTCTTTATCTATCTCTATCTCTTTCTCTGTATGGACATTGTCCACATTGTTGTCCTCGTTGCTGTCTGCACACTTTGGGGGAAGTTGTCTGCGGCGGTTTTCACGCTGAAGGCGCTTCTGCGCAGAGTAGTCTGTTTCACTGCCGACAATGTCTGAGTAGTTGGCCAAAACGAGAACACCATCTTTGTCCTCATAAATTAGACCGATTTGCTTATAGACTTCCAAAGCAACACGGACAGTTGCCAACGAGAACCATTTGCATTCGCGCTGAATTTTTTCCACATCATAAGGAATAATCATATCCCCGATTTGGAAAGCCAGTCGGCCGCCAGTGTTGATGGTTTTGAGACAGAGCATTTGATAAAGGACAACATAGTTGGCACCATCGGGCTGCCCCATGAGGTAATCGATCATGTCCGACGACATAAACGAGTCCTTGAGCTTAATCCAGTAATACCGTTTTCCAGTTGCCATTATCAGCCCCCCTTAGAACGGCAGGTCGTCGCTGTCATCGATGACCGAGAAATCGTCAGGGTCGCCCTGCGAGTAGCTGGGCTGCTGCCATTGCTGCCGCTGGTTCTGGGTGGCGAAGCCCATCTGCTGCGGCTGCTGATTCTGATAGGGCGGCTGCTGGTAGCCCGGCGGCGGTGCCTCACCGCCATCATCCACTCGCTGCTCCGTTTTGGGGCCGCAAAAGTGAATCTTCTGGACCACAAACTCGGTGGCGGTGCGCTTCTGACCGTTCTTGTCTTCGTAGGAGCGGGTCTGGCACTGGCACTCCACAAGAGCCGTGCTTCCCTTGCGGAAATACTGGCAAACGAACTCTGCCGTTTTACGCCATGCCACGAAATTCAGCCAATCGGTAGCCCGCCGGCCATCCTGACCGACATTGTCCCGGTCAACGGCCATGCGAAAGCTGGCGACTGTCAGGCCGCTCTGTGTGGTCCGCATTTCAGGATCAGCAGCGAAGCGGCCCTGAAATGTGCAATTATTCAGCATACGCGTTCTCCTGCCTGACGTTGCAAAATGCGTTCCGCATCTCCTGCACGAAAGTGCCAGTGTTGTAAGCATCACCGTTGGCGCTCTTCTGGTAGATGATGGCGAGCTCGGTCTGTGCCCGAAGCAAGTCCTTGTACTCCTCAACCGGGATAGCGATGGTCTGGACGTTCAAATCTTCCATAACTGGTTCCTTTCTTCTCGCATGATGCGGACCACCTTGCGGCACTGGTCCACATCGAACATTCCAATATGCGTAAATTCAATCGGGGTGCCCATCTTCTCGGACAGCCAGCGGTAGGCCTCATTCCGGCGGCCACGGTAGGGACCGTATTTCCAGAGCGGGTCAAATGCTGCATGAGCTGCCTTTTTCCAGTTGCGCAACTCCGAATTTGCCAAGCGGCCAAGGGGTTTGTCAGACCCCTTGTGTACGCCGACATAGGCACCGCAGCGAGGGCAGAGGTAAATCATGCCGAAGCTGTGGCCGTGGTAAACCACCGAACTGTCTACGAAGTCTGCGGGCGTTCCGCAGTAGTCGCAGATGACGATTCGGCCTTTCATCGTGACCATTCCTCCTTGTACCGGGCCAACTGCTCCGGGGTATCCGTCTCGATACCCAGAGCCTTGGCTTCATCAATCGCACCGTCAATCAGGTGTGAAAATTCTTTCGTGTCCATCTTGCTGGTGTCCTTGTAAACCAAGTAGCAGTTGAACCATTTTCCGTCCTCTTCCCGCACATCAAAGCAGCGGGTGTATTTGTAGAGGTCGTGAACATCCACGCTGACCGGAAGTTTGAAGCCCACGGTGCAGCCATCCTTATCTCTCGCAACCGTGCCGTAGGCCACAACCAGCCGCTCTTTCACAAGGTCGTCCGATTCGCCAGTTTCGGCGGCGATCTTGTTGACCAGAACATGGAAGTAGGCGTTTGCACTGTGGCTGCGCTTGTTGCGGTGCTTCTTGATTTCAATGTCCAGCAGCGGCTCCTGATTCAGCTTGTCCCACAGACTTCGGAAATCAGAATCAACTTCCAGCGTGATACGCTGCTTGCGGTTCAGGCTGAAGCTCATATCCACCAGCCGCCCGGTCATAAGGCTTTCCAGTGTTCTTTGAACACATCCATCAGACCGAAAGCATCCAGCCAGTCGAAAAAGTCCGCAATGATGGGGCAGATGTCAGGCGTTTCATCCCGGCGATAGCACTCTGTCCAGACATCCATGCCGTTGCTGACAAGGTAGGAGAACGTCGGGGCCTCCGGGATCAGCAGCATATAGGTAGGATGCTGGGTGCTGGAATAGAACTTTCCGCGCTCGTAGCCCTTGCTGAACTTGATGTCGTAGATGGTGCCGGCTTTCAGGGCATCGAGGCGACCATACAGAACCACATCCATGCCGCGTACCTGAATCTTCCGGCGGGCTTTGAACTGCAGTTGCCCGCCATTGACGATGGCAGCAATCTGCCCGGCAGCCCAGCTCCACGGATTGTTGGGGTCATCGTGGCCGTTGACAATGGCAGTCACGAGGTTCTCAAAGTCGATGCCGTTCTGCATGGCCTCTGTGCGAGGTGTAGGTTCACGTTTCAGAACCAGCATGAATTCCGCCAGAGGGTCGCCCTCGGTGGTCAAATCCTCGTAGGGATTCTCCCGGATAAGGTGCAGCCACGAGGACAGCAGCGAGTGAGTAATGAGGTATGCAGCCATTTACTGCGCCTCCTCTGCGGATTTGGGAACGTACTTGACCGCGTTGGAATCGAATGCCAGACCGATGGCAGCGATTTTGGCTTTCCACATAGCGTTCAGTTCCCGGCTGGAAGTCAGGTGATGCTGCAAGCCCTTGAACGGCTGCATAGCGGCATTGGCGGTGTCTGCATCCTTGATGCCAGCAATGATTTTGCTGCCCTCCTGCATAACCTGTTCGTACGCCTCGTTCTCCTTGGCGTTTGCAGCTACTTCCTCGGCGGCCTTGCTGTTGTACTCCTCGAACAGCTTGGTCAGGAAGTCGTTCTGGCTGCCGGGAGTGAGGGCCGGAATCTTGTAGATGCCGTGGATGCCACGGGTGCCTTTGGCGAAATACTTCTCGCAGTTGGAGAAGCCAATGGTGCGGTCGTTGCCGTACATCTCCACGAAGCCGCCCAGATCCATAGGCTCCCAGACGTTGTTCTTGGTCTGACCCTCGACCTTGATGCGGAGGCGGGTGTTGTCGCCATCCTTTTCCTCGGTGGCGTGGAAAACGACCACGATGTTCTTCTTCAACTCATAGAAGCAGTAGTCCATCAGCCGAACGAACTCACGACCTACGAAGCCGTAACCTTTGAGGGACAGGCTGCCATCACGCTGGCCGTACTTGGGGTTCTGCTTGATAGCCCACAGGCCCATCAGGGAAATCAGCTTACCGGCGGTATCAAACACCAGCGTCTCAAAGTCGTTGAGGTTCTCCGGTTTCAGGTCGTTCAGGATCTCGTCATAGCTGCGGGGCTGGATGTACGGCATACGATACCGGGGCTCGATGCGGTCAATGCCGAAATCACAGTCGATGTGCAGCGGACGGGGTGCGGACAGGGCCAGAGTGGACTTGCCGATGCCGGGGTAGCCAGCAATCAGCATACGGATTTTCTTTGCGCCATCCTGAATGTCGTTGGGATTGCGAATCATAATGTTTACTCCTTTTCTCTTGGTGGGTTTACTTGTGGAACATAACGGTCTTGCCAGTGGTACGGTTCAGCAGAACCATGTGATCCGGGGCATCCCGGACGCAGAGGTACAGGCGGAAGTCCCAGCCCTGTGCGGAAAGGGCCTCTTTCTGCTTGCGGGTCAGCTTTTTGCCTCTTACTTTCAAAAAATCACCCCCTCCTCGGCCTTGTTGACAGCGATGTTCAGAGTGATGGTCTCCCGGCAGCGGAGGCCGAAGTTGCCGCCCGGGCCGAACATCTTGGTTTTCTCGAACTCCTTTGCGCTGTACACGCTGGCACAGTTGAGAACATTGGGAATGCGGTCAGGGTGGACTGCCCGGAACGCCTGACACGCCATGTGGTAGTTGGGTGCCCAGATCTCCGTCCATCCTCCGCAGTACGGCTGAACATCATCTGAGCCGTATGTGAAGTAGAATTTTTCCAGGTCCATCACTCAGCCTCGCTTTCGTTCTTGATGCAGATACCGAGCGCAGAGAACAAGAGCATCAGGCCAACTTCATCTCCGTCATCCAGGCTCATAAAGTCGAGCTCCCCGGCCACAAAGCCCTCACGGAGAATCACAGCGGTGCCCACAATGGGCTGACCATGTTCCGGCGTACCGTAGAGAATGCTGGCAATGTTGTTGATGGCGTAGCCTTTCAGCAGTCCCTCATCATCAATCACCATGCACAGTCCTTCCGGCAGATACTTTGGATGAACCACCTCAATGCAACCGCCGACCTCTTTCTGGAGGTTGTCCAGCAGCGGTTCGCCGAAGTCCTTGAACTGCATCTGATTCTCGGTGTCAAATACCAATCCTTTCATAAAAATCACTCCTTTTCCGGGAAGCACTCGTTGACTTCCCATGCATCTGCGGCCTCTAAGCAGCGGTCGCAGCCAACGATTGTGCCATCATCGGTGCGGTAGATGGTATCGCACCTCTGGTGGCAGAGGGGGCACACAGGAGGCTCAGGGTAGCCAGCTTCTTCGTCAGTCGGATACAGCATCCAGCACCTCCCGGAGCTTGCGCCCCATCCAGCGGCCTACATCATCGAACATCCCCATGCTGTCCAGCCAGACAAACAGGGCTGCGATAACAGAGGTCACAGCAAACTGCGCCGCCGGGGCACGAGCTGCTGCCTGTTCGGCGGTGATGCCGTACACGATCATCAGAATCCGGGTCATTCCTTACACTCCCTTTCTTTGCGAGCCTTGCGGGCAGCCGTTTGGGCTTCCAGCTTCTCGCGGTTCCCGGGCTGGGCGATGAATTTTTTGAATCCCGCCAGCGTTACGCGGCCAAAGCTCTCACCGACTTCCGGGGGAATATCGGCCACGTTGATGTGAATTGTGGTGTCCATGTGGTCCTCCTGTTTTGAAGTAGGCAAGCAGTCTACTTACAGAGCAAAAAAAATCTGCTCCATTTCCTCCGTTCCGATGTGGAGCAACTCGCACAGACTTTTAATTTCAGGTGCGGTAAAATCGGTTTTATTCCGAATTTTGTTCAAAAATCCCTGATATGAAAGGCCAATGCGATTTGCAATATACTTCATCTTGTAGCCGGAGGCATCAATCTTTGCTTTGAGCAAAGTGGTATTGGTCACAGTAAGTTCACCTCGCTTTCCGTTCGGCGTAGACTGGTTGTCTACTGGGCGTATATTACCACCTCGTAGACCGAATGTCAACTATTTTTTTGAAAAATTTGAAAAAATGTTGACCTCATGCCTACGCCGTATTATAATTGCATCAGAAGAATTTAGGGGGATGCAAAACCATGACCATCGGACAAAGAGTGAAAATTCGACGTGAAGAATTGGGGATGTCCCAAGAAGAACTAGCAAAGAAAATCGGCTATAAGTCGAAATCATCTATCAATAAGATTGAGCTTGGCTTCCGTGTCCTCACGCAGTCTAAAATCAAGGCTATTGCTGATGCACTTGATACGACCCCGTCTTACATCATGGGATGGGATGAAGAAGCCAGCCGGAATGAGTGGGCTTCGAAATTCCGCGACAGCGTGATGCAGATTTTGAATAATGCAGATCCGGCCGACTTAGAGGCTGCGGGTATCAGCGTTCAGGAAATCGAAGAAGAACTGAGCGGCAGCGACTCTATTTCGTTGGTGACGGCCTGCGCCATTGCGGATGAGCTGGGCGAGTCGCTGGATTCTCTGCTGGGTCATACTCCCAAGGAAATGATAAAGGCCGCCCTCCAGCAGGAGGACGGCCAAACGGCTGAAATTATTGAGCTGCTTCTTGATTTACCGGCAGATCGGCAGCAGGAGGCGTTGAGCTATCTTCGTTACCTTTCAGGGCGTGCAGAAAAATAAGCAATCGCTCCTTATCAGCATCCGACAGTTTTTTGATTTTGGCAAAGATATCCGACCATTCGCTCGTAGTCATACGGCATGGCTCCTTTCTCAAATTTACTGTCGGCAGCAACTGAATTATATCAAATACGCACCCGCTTTTCAGGGATTCGTAGAATTATACCGAAAATCGGAAAAATATTGCGAATTTTGAAGAAGATAATCGTGAGGTGATGGTTGATGGCCCGAAAAAAGAATATTGCTGCGGGTCAGAATGCCGTCATTTATGCCCGCTATTCCTCCCACAACCAGCGAGAGGTCAGCATTGAGCAGCAGGTCAGAGAGTGCATGAAGCACGCTGCCGAGCTGGGGCTGCACGTCGTTGGAACCTATGAGGACAGGGCCATCAGCGGCAAGACCGATAAGCGGCCCAACTTCCAGCGAATGATGCGGGATGCTGAAAAAGGCAAATTTCAGGCGGTTGTGGCATGGAAGTCAAACCGCATTGGCCGCAATATGCTTCAGGCAATGGTCAACGAGGCCAAACTGGAAGACTGCGGCGTGAAGGTGTTCTACGCCGAGGAAGATTTTGACGATACAGCCGCCGGGCGTTTCGCATTGAGGAACATGATGAATGTGAATCAATTCTACAGCGAGAACATGGCGGAGGACATCACCCGGGGGCTGTATGATAACGCCAGCAAGTGCATGGCGAACGGTCGGCAGCCCTTGGGCTACAAGCGGGGTGAGGATGGCCGTGTGGTGCTGGATGAAGCGAATGCGGCCGTTGTGCGGGAAATATTCACCCGTGTGGCTGCTGGTGACCTGTTCGTGGACATTGCGCGAGATCTCAATGCCCAGGGCATCAAGACCAGCAAGGGAGCCAACTGGAACAAAGGCAGCTTCCAGAGTATTTGCCAGAACGAGCGGTACCGGGGCATCTACATATACGGGGATGTCCGGGTGGCCGATGGCATTCCACGCATAGTGAGCGATGATTTGTGGTACAGGGTACAGGAGGCCATGAGGATGAAAAAGAATCCAGTCGGAACCCGGCACCGTGTCGGGGCAGAAGATTATCTGCTGACCGGGAAGCTGCGCTGCGGGCATTGTGGCAGCTACATGACGGGCGTATCTGGCACCAGTAGAAACGGCGAGCTGCATTACTACTACACCTGCCAGAAGCGGCGCACCGAGCACGCCTGTGACAAGAAGAACATCCGCCGGGATGTCATTGAACCGGCTGTGGCTCAGGCCATCAAAATGTACTGCTTGACCGATGATGTCATTGCGTGGATAGCAGATCGGACGGTCGAATACTGGGAAAAGCACGACAATGACCTCCAGATTGAGGCGTTGGAGCAGCAGTTGGAGGAAAATAAAAAAGCCACCTCGAATATGCTGAAAGCCATCGAGATGGGGATTATCACAGAGGCCACCCGCACCCGGATGGTCGAGCTTGAGACTGAGCAATCCCGGCTGAGCGTCCAGCTGAATGTGGCCAAAGAGGATGTCGTGAAAATCGACCGGGAGCAAATCATCTCCTATCTGGAACTGCTGCAGCAGGGTGACATCCACGACCGGGATTTTCAGATGGAGCTGTTCAAAAACTTCCTCGTGGCCGTCTATGTCTACGATGATAACCGCATGAAGCTGGTGTTCTCCTGCATGGGAGACCAGAATAGCGTCGAAATTCCTTTGGAAACCGGAGAAGACCCGCCCGATGGCGGGCTGTCACCGGATGCTAAAATGTTCGTTTTGACTCCTGATAGCTCCACCAGATCAGAAAGGCATCACACATTGTGTGGTGCCTTTTTTGTTGTTGCCAAACGAGTGAGGGCTTAGCTCACCCAGGGGAGCGCCGTGCATGGACTGCAAGAGGGTCACCGTGATCAGAATCGGCCCGGTAATCTCCACCAAAAAAGCACTGTACTTCGTAGGAAGTATGGTGATTTTTTTTTTTACAGACGCAGAAAAAGGCGGGAGCTTCCCACAAAAGGGAAAGCCACCGCCTTTGTTGATCATCGGATGAGCCAGCCGTAATCCTGTCTGCAATCTACCACATGATCTGCATAAACCGTATGATCTACGATCTGGAAGATAAGCATATAGCGTTTTTCAAACAAGATAAATCGGTAAGCATTTTTAGGAATGTATTCGCCTTTGAGCCATGGGCAGCGCTGCGGCATCTGCTCCAGAGATTTTGCAGCCTTTTCAAATTCCACTGTAAGCCGCTCTGCTGCTGCAGGGTTGACCTGTGCCAGAAATGCGGCGTGGGACACCAACATCTGAGCAGCCCGTGCTGACACGATCACGCGGTATTTATTTTGCTGCTCCATGTCCGGCAGCCTCCTTGATCGCACTGCGCATCATGGAAGTGACCTCGTCAATCGAATAGCCCTCGCTTCCACGCATCCGGTCCTCTTCCACGGAAAGCAGCTCTTCGCGGAGCTTCAGCATTTTTTCACGGCGGTTGTAGGTTTCGATGTCCATGACGACCAAGTCACCCTCGCCGTTTTTGGTGAGAAAAATCGGCTCAGCGGTTTCTCTGCACAGATCGGCGATCTCGTTGTAGTTCTGACGAATCGCTGCAGATGGACGGATATTCATAAAAGCACCTCCTGCTCCTGAACGATCTATAATAGTAAAATTCTGATTATATTATATCCATATTGTGCAATGAAGTCAATGCGAACAGCTGTCACTTCGTTCTCCGGTTCGATCCCGGTATTCTCCACCAGATCAGAAAGGCATCACACATTGTGTGGTGCCTTTTTTGTTTTGCATTGCAGCAGGAAAACACAAAAAAATTTCTGCCCACTGCCGCAACCTGCGTGAAACGGGCTGTTTTGTGCGCGAATGGCAGACCACGGAAGGCAGAACTTGTGCTATAATATAAAAAAACAGGGAAGCAGAAGGAACAGGGGGTGCAGCTATGAACCTGCGGACGGCGATCGTAGAAGACAGCAAGCCGGATGCCGAACGGTTGAAACAGCTGCTGAAAAAGGCATTTGAAAATGAGAACATATCCTGCAGCTGTTTTGCCAGCGGAGATGAATTTTTGCGGGCCGGCTGGCGCGAAGGGTATCAGGTGGTGTTTCTGGACATCTGCATGGAGGGCACCAATGGCATTGAGACGGCGCAGCGGCTGCGTGCGGCCGACCCGGACCTGCTGATCGTGTTTGTGACATCCTCGCCGGAGTACGTGTGGGATGCCTTTCCGGTACATCCATTCGATTATCTGCTCAAGCCTTATAAGGAAGAAAAGTTTGAGCAGCTGGCAGGGGAGCTGCGGCGGGTGCTGTGCCGCCAGCAGCCGGAGCTGGAGGTGCGCATTGCCCGGCAGATCGTGCGGCTGCCGCTGACCAAGATCTACTATGCTACGGCACAGAACCATTATGTGCGTGTGGTCACGGATGACGGCGAGTGCCGGGCCACGGCAAATTTTGCACAGGTGCAGGAACAGCTTCAGACCCAGCCGGAATTTCTGGTGTGCAACCGCGGCGTGATCATCAACATGTCCAAGGTGCTGCGGTTTGAGGGCGACTGCATTGAAATGCTGGATGGGACCCATCTGCCGGTGCGGCAGAAGGACAAAAACAGCCTGCTTGCCCAATTTACGCAGTACCAGTTCCGTGGTATGCAGCGGGAATTCTGACCCGGAAAGGAGAGCGCTTGTGAATTTTGCATTGTTTGGACGTTTTTTTCTGGAATTTGCAATGATGTATCCGGCAGAATACCTCTGCCTTGCCTCGCTGCAGGAGCACTTGCGTGCACCGCGTAAAACCTATGCCATCGGTGCGTCGGCGATCACACTGATGGGTCTGGCTGGCGCAGCGGTGTGCTGCATGCTGTACATAGAAACGAATTTCCTGCTCATCCCGCTGCTCATCATCAGCTTCTGGCTGCTGCGCTGGCGCACCGACCGGGAAGTATCGATCAGCCAGACCATGTTTCTGTTCTCCGTGTCGGCAGTGATGATGTCTGTGTGCACCCTGCTTGCCATTGTGCTGAACGCGGAAGCTGAGCTGGACAATGCACAGCCGGTGTTTCTGCCCAGCACCTCGGTCATCTGCCTGACCCTCTCGGTGATACTCAGCGCCATCTTCCGTTTTACGGCAGTGCGCTGGAGCCGGTGGCTGCTGCAGGAGTACCACGGCGAAGCCTTCTGGGAGTCGGCATGGCCGCTGCCGGCACTGTACGCGGCGTTTCTGGTGTTCTGTATGCCGAAGGAGATCGGCGTCATCCTGATGAACCGCATCCGCATCATCGCGGTGCTGGCAGTGAGCATCTCGCTGCTGGGCATCTTTCTGCTGCTGTACGAGATGTACCGCGTGGCAAAGGAGTATGCCCGCAGCTCCCAGCTGGACCGCGAAAACCAGCTGTTGGCCGTGGAGTCCCGCCGCTATATGGAGCTGCGCAGCTATCTGGAACAGACCCGCCACCTGCGGCACGATTTCCGCCAGCACCTGCATGTGATCTCCGGCCTGACCGAGGCCGGGCGGCTGGATGAACTGAAAAGCTACCTGAGCCAGTACGAGAGCGAACTCAGCGATGCCAGACCCACCCTGTGCGTCAACGCTGCGGTGGATGCGCTTGCCGGCCACTACGACTACGAGGCCCGGAAACAGGGCATCCAGATCGAATGGAAGCTGGAACTGCCCAAGCTCCTGCCCCTGCCGGAGGCCGACCTGTGCACCATTCTTGGCAACCTGCTGGAAAATGCGCTCCATGCCAGCCAGAAGCTGCCGCCGGAAGAACGGCAGATCAAGGTGCTGGCCCGGATGCTCAGCCCGGCCATGATGGGCCTGATGGTGGAGAACCGCTATGACGGCGTGCTGAAAAAGCAGGGCGGCGTTTTGCACTCCACCAAGCATGACGGACAGGGCATCGGCCTTGTTTCCGTCGAAACTGCCGTGCACAGGTATCACGGCAATCTGACGGTGGAAACGGGCGGCAGCGTTTTCCGGGCCAATGTGCTGCTGAACCTGTAAAATATTCCTGCCCCAAGGCACCGGCTTTTTTGCACAAGCCGGTGCCTTTTGATTGCACTTTTCCCGGGAGATCATGATACTTATTTATAAAAGAAAAGGCAGAAGGGGAGCATATGGCAGCAGAAAGCAAAACCGGCTGTTTCTTAAACTTTCCTAAAAAATCTTTGTCCGGCCCGGCCCTCCCCCGACGGGAGGGCTTTTTGCTGTCCGTACGACGCATACGGTCAAGTTGAAAAATGAATAAAATTTACACATAGAATGAGATGATTTTAGGCTGAATGAGCAAAGAATCGAAAGAAGTCCCATAATCATATTGACATAATGGGTAATAGGGTGTAAACTACGTGCATCGGGTCGAGCAAATCCGAAAATTGAGATCATTCAGGGAGGAAACGGCTATGATGTGTTGTTGCGCAATGTGTTGTTGTACCGCAAACGCTTCCCGAACCGGCCGCCCTGCAGTATGGTATGCCGTGTGAGCATATCTGCATATTCTGTGTGGGAACACGCAGAAGGATCTGTCGCTGACCGCCTGGGAGCTTACTTGAAGAGGGAGCTTCCGGGCGTTTTGTTTTGACCCGCAAATCAGGATACAAGGGAGGAATCCGGCAATGGACTGGAATGCGATCCAGCAATATTTGCCGCTCTACCAGAAGGCCGCTGTACTTACCGTGCGGCTGGGCGTTGCAGGCATCATTTTTGCCATCATCATTGGCCTTGCCTGCGCAGTGATCCAGTATGACAAGGTGCCCGTTCTGCGGCAGATCGTGGGTGTTTACATCCAGCTGTCCCGCAACACACCGCTGCTGGTGCAGCTGTTCTTCATTTATTATGGCCTGCCCAAGGTGGGCATCCGCACCAATGCCGAGATCTGCGGCATTGCCGGTCTGGCGTTTCTGGGCGGCAGCTACATGGCCGAAGCGTTCCGCAGCGGTCTGGAAGCCATTGAGCCCATCCAGACCGAGAGTGCCTACAGCCTTGGCATGAACCGCTGGCAGACCATGCGCTACATCATTCTGCCGCAGGCCATGTCCACCAGTATGCCGGCTTTCATGGCAAATGTGATCTTCCTGCTCAAGGAGACCAGCGTGTTCAGCGCCATCAGCCTGATGGACCTGATGTTCACGGCAAAGGACCTGATCGGCATGTACTCCAAAACCATCGAATGTCTGTTCCTGCTGGTGGTGTTCTACCTTATCATTCTGCTGCCGGTGTCCATTGTGGGCAGCCTGATCGAAAGGAGGCTGCGCTATGCTGGATTTGGGTCTTGATGTCCTGTTCAAGGGCAAAAACATGGCCCGCCTGCTGGGCGGCCTTGGCGTTGCACTCAAGATCAGCGCCGTCTCGGTGATCATCAGCCTGCCGCTGGGCATCCTGCTGGGTGTGCTCATGACCTCCCGCAACCCCATTATCAAGGCGGTCCTGCGGCTTTATCTGGAGTTCGTCCGCATCATGCCGCAGATGGTGCTGCTGTTCCTCGTTTACTTCGGCACCACCCGTGCCTTTGGGTGGAACCTTTCCGGCGAGATGGCATCCATCATCGTGTTTGTGCTGTGGGGCACCGCAGAAATGAGCGACCTTGTGCGCGGTGCGCTGATCGCCATTCCGAAGCACCAGTATGAGAGCGCCGAGGCCCTTGGCATGAGCCGTGCGCAGACCTACTGGTACATCATCATTCCGCAGACGGTGCGCCGCCTGATCCCGCTGTCCATCAACCTGATCACCCGCATGATCAAGACCACCAGCCTTGTGCTGATGATCGGTGTGGTGGAAGTGATCAAGGTAGCACAACAGATCATCGAGGCCAACCGCACCACCAGCCCCAACGCAGCGTTTGGCATTTATCTCACGGTTTTCGTGTTATATTTCTTCGTATGCTGGCCCATCAGTCTGCTGGCATCCTATCTCGAAAAGAAATGGAAGTGACCGTACATGGCAGAACCTATTTTGACTGTTGAACATCTGATCAAGGCCTATGGCGAGACCCCCGTGCTGGATGATATCAGCTTTGCTGTCAAGCCCGGCGAGGTCATCGTGGTGGTCGGCCCTTCGGGCTGCGGCAAAAGCACCCTGCTGCGCTGTCTGAATGGTCTGGAGCCCACCCAGAGCGGCCGGGTGCGGCTGGGCAATGAGACCGTTGCCTACGGCGGTAAAAATCTGACCCAGCTGCGCCAGCGCATCGGCATGGTGTTCCAGAGCTACGAGCTGTTCCCGCACATGACGGTGCTGGACAATGTGCTTCTGGCACCCACCAAGGTGCAGAAGCGCCCCAAAGCGGAAGTGCAGCAGGAGGCCGAAGCTCTGCTGGACCGTGTGGGCCTGCTTGCCAAGAAAAACAGCTACCCGCGGGAGCTTTCCGGCGGCCAGAAGCAGCGCGTTGCCATCGTGCGTGCACTGTGTATGCACCCGGAGATCCTTCTGTTTGACGAAGTGACCGCTGCCCTTGATCCGGAAATGGTGCGCGAGGTGCTGGACGTTATGCTGGACCTTGCCAAGCAGGGCAAGACCATGATCATCGTCACCCACGAAATGCAGTTTGCCCGCGCCATTGCCAACCGTGTCATCTTTCTGGATGGCGGCAAGATCGTGGAAGAAGCTGCACCGGCCGAGTTCTTTGACCGGCCCAAGACCGAGCGCGCGCAACGTTTCCTGCGCACCTTCACGTTTGATGCTGTGAAATGAGTCACAGATCAAGATAAAGGCTGCGGGTGTTCCGCAGCCAAATGGGAAAGATTTTGTAAAGGAGTAATCATTATGAAACAGTCTAAGATCTCTCGTCGTTCCTTCTTGCTGGGTCTGGGCGCAGTTTCCGCTGCCGCTGTTCTGACCGCATGCGGCGGCTCTTCTTCTGCTTCTACTGCAACTGTAGCATCCGGCAGCAGCGTGGTCTACCGCACTCTGGATCAGATCAAGGAGTCCGGTACCATCAACATCGGCGTGTTCTCCGATAAGAACCCGTTCGGCTATGTGGACGAGAACGGCGAATATCAGGGCTATGATGTCTACTTTGCACGCCGTCTGGGCGAGGATCTGGGCGTGGAGATCAACTTCGTTTCCACCGAGGCTGCAAACCGCATCGAGTACCTGCAGACCGGCAAGGCGGATGTGATCCTGGCAAACTTCACCGTGACCCCGGAGCGCGCAGAGGAAGTGGACTTTGCTCTGCCTTATATGAACGTGGCTCTGGGTGTCATTTCTCCGGACAGCAACGTTATCACCACTCTGGACAACTGGAACGCTGACGACCAGATGATCGTCATTTCCGGCACCACCGCCGAGACCTACCTGACCAAGGAGTACCCCGACATTCCGCTGCAGAAGTACGATTCCTATGCAACGGCCAAGAATGCACTGGAGAACGGCAACGGCGTGGCATGGGCCAACGATAACACCGAGGTCATTGCATTTGCAAAGCAGAACACCGGCTACACGGTCGGCATTCCCTCTCTGGGCAGTCAGGACACCATTGCTCCCGCTGTGAGCCAGGGCAACACCACCGTTCTGGATTGGCTGAACGAGGAGATCAAGGCTCTGGGCGAGGAGAACTTCTTCCACAAGGACTATGAGGAGACTCTGGTGGATACCTACGGCCTTGACTATGAGGATGAGCTGGTCGTTGAGGGCGGCGTGACCGGCGGCGCAGATGCCGCATCCAGCGAAGCTGCTTCTTCGGAAGCCGCATCTTCTGAGGCTGCTGCTTCCGAAGTAGCTTCCAGCGCAGCCGCACAGTAAATAAAAACACCGAGCGGGCAGGAGAGGGCTGAACCTTTCCTGCCCGTTTTTGCATTGCACCATCTGCCGGAACGTGCTATACTGAAATAAAACAACTCCTGTCTGAAAAAACCTGAAAAAGAGGGGATGTTCCCAATGAAACGTGCCTATACGAACGGGATCCTGCTGGATGGCACCGAGCAGATGCAGCCGGTAGCGCACAAGATCCTGCTGACCGAGGATGATAAAATCACTGCCATTGTCGATGAGGGCGTGGATCTGGACGGTTATGAGGTGATCGATCTGCACGGAGGCTATCTGTGCCCGGGCCTGATCAACCTGCATGTGCATCTGGCAGGCAACGGCAAGCCCAGCGCAAAGCCGCGGGACAATGCTGCGCTGGTGCGCAAAATTCTGAGCAACGGCCTGACCCGTGCGGTGGCCTACAGGCTGGTATGCAGCTACGCGAAGCTGGAACTGCTGGGTGGCGTGACTACCATCCGCACCGTGGGCGGCATTGCAGATTTTGACACCCGCTGCCGTGATGATGCTGCAGCTGGCAAGCTGCTGGCACCGCGCATCCTTGCTGCCAACGAAGGCATTTCGGTGCCCGGGGGACACATGGCGGGCTCGGTGGCAGTTGCGGCCCATAACAATGCCGAAGCACTTGCTCAGCTCAAAAAGGCCAGCGGACAGAAGGTGGATCTTGTCAAGCTGATGATCACCGGCGGCGTGCTGGATGCCACCGAAAAGGGAACCCCCGGCGAGCTGAAGATGAAGCCGGAAATGGTCAAAGCCGTCTGCGACGAGGCCCACAAGCTGGGCTATACCGTGGCGGCACACACCGAATCGCCGGAGGGCGTAAAGGTGGCGCTGGAAAATGGGGTGGATTCCATCGAGCACGGTGCAAAGATGGACGATGAGACCATCCGGCTTTACAAGGAGCGGGGAGCCTTTGTGTGCACCACCATCTCCCCGGCGCTGCCCTACGCACTGTTTGATACGGCGGTTTCCGGTGCATCGGAAAAGGACCAGTATAACGGCAAGATCGTGTTTGACGGTGTGGTGGAAAGCGCAAAGACCGCCCTTGCCAACGGCATCCCGGTGGCCTTGGGCAACGATGTAGGCTGCCCGTACATCACCCAGTACGATTTCTGGCGGGAGCTGTGCTACTTCCACAAATACTGCGGTGTAAGCAACCAGTTCGCCCTGTACACGGCCACCCTGCGCAATGCTCAGCTGGCCGGAGTAGGAGACGTAACCGGTTCCATTGAGCCGGGCAAGAGCGCAGATTTTATTGTGACAAAGCACAACCCGCTGGAAGACCTGCGTGCGCTGCAGCATCTGGAACTGGTGGTCTGCCGCGGCCATGTGATCAAAAAGCCGAACCCCAAGCGGAACAAAACGGTGGATGCCCTGCTGGACCCGTACCTCGAATAATACTGAAAAAGCAAGGAGAGACGATTGGTCTTTCCTTGCTTTTTCGTTCACATGCCTGCCATCACGGCCATGATGCTTTGCCAACTCTTGTTGCGGACAGCGGGCACAGTGGTACGGCAGTGTGCGGGTGCAGAGCCGGAAGAGACCGTATTCATGGCGGTCATCGGCACCGACGGATGGAAGAATACGGCTGTATCACCGGCCAGCCACTGGACGGCAAGGCGGGCTGCCTGCGGGTCGGCCTGCAGGGTGCGGCGCTCGGCACCGGCCAGATGATCCGCCAGCCAGTAGAGGATGGCACCCAGCGGCAGGCTGGGCAGAACATCCTGACTCCAGTAGGTCCAGCGGGCACCGGCCCCTACAAAGCTCTCCACGGTAATAACGGCACCGGTGCGGGCGTTCTGCGGGATGCTGCCCCGATAATCGATACCGGCGCACTGGCGAAGCTCGGCGGTGATGCGCTGGGTGCGGGCCAGATCCAGCCGGTCTTCCCGGCAGTAGGCGCGGAAATCGGTCTCGTCGATCAGGCCGTCGGCGCTGGAAGGAAAGCGGCCCACCAGCTGGCCATCGGCGTTGTGGCACAGCTGCCAGCCCTTGCGGAACAGCTGGAAGTTCAGGCAGCGGCGACCCATGGTGGAGTAGCACAGAATGGAGGTGCTCTCACCGGGCAGCTGCTTCAGCTCCAGGCAGGCATCGTTGCCGCAGGTGTCCTGCAGCTTTACCGTTAAAAGCAGCTGCGCACCGGGGTGCTGAGCTGACATAGCGTTGTGCATGGCATCAAAATAACGGTTGGCATCCATGATCGATTCCCTCCTGAAACTATAACACAGCAGTTCGTTGTATAACGGATGGGCACTGCGCCAAACGACCCGGTGCACAGCAGGCGGCTTACGCAGGAATGTTTTATTGACTGAACATAGTATAGCATACTTCACAACGGAAAACAACTATAAGTTTGTAGAAAAACAAAATATTTCCGCGCATCCTGCAACAACGACCCGAAACATGGTTGTTGCAAGAGCGAATCAGTTGTGTTCTGTATCAAAAACAGCCCACAGACGGCAAGGCCAAAGCCTCCCATCTGTGGGCTGTTCTGGTAAAATATGGTTCAATCGCCCAGTTCACGGATCTCGTTCTGGATCAGCCGCCCGGCCGCGCGGGCCAGTTGGTCCATGCCGCGGATACGGGCCATGTTTTTGCCGTAGATCTGTGCAGCGGCACCGGCAGAGCTGTCCTCACCCATGAACACAGCCGACACCCGGATACCCATGCGCTGCAGCGCACGCACCTGCGCGGCAGTGTCAGCCACACCGGCAGCGTCCTCGTAACCGCAGCCCAGCGGGTTTTCTGCACTGGGCGGGATGCGGCGGCTGTCGTTGGGCGAAGCGTCCGTCAGCACGATGAGCAGATGCCGCGGCGCAGGACCGGGCGCAAACTGCAAAAGGTCGCCTGCTGCCCGCAGGGCAAGGCCGTCACGGTTCCAGCCGGAAGCAAAATATCGGTTGATGTTCTGCAGGTTTTTGTCCGCAAAGCCCTTGAGCACACGCAGCACAGTGTAGCCCCGCAGGCTGCTGAAGCTGGACACCCGCACCGGGATACCGCAGGCCGCAAGGCTCTGGGCCAAAATGGATCCCTGAGCCGCGATCACTTCCTGACAGTGCAGGCGGGAAGCGGATGCGTCCAATAAAAGGTCTACCGTAAAAGAGGGCTGGTTCTCTTCCTCGGCACACAAAAACACCCGGTCATCGTTCAAAAGTGGTGCGCGCCAGATGCGCCCAGCGTTCAGGTTGCCACTGCGGGCAACACGGGCGTTGGGCTGCTGGTGCACAAGGATGCAGTTGTGGATCTGCTCGGTGAGCCGCAGCACCACACTGCGGTGCAGTTCCCGATTTTTGGCGTAATAAGCGCGGTTGCGGTCAGCCTGCAGCTCAGCCTGTTCAGCCAGATGTTTTGCCTCCGGGGTGGGGGCTTGCTCCGGGCTTGGCACACCGGCACTGAACCACAAATGGCACCCCAGATGGTCGCCCACGCAAAGCTCCTGCTCAGCCTTGCGCAGCCGTTCCGGCGGGTAGAGAGAGCGGCCGAAGCAGCTTTCGATGTAGGCTCTGTCCTGCGCGGCATTCTGCTTCAGGGTGATGTGGGCCCGGCGCTTGTCCACCGCCAGCCCGCCGCCCACAGCATCCACGGAGCTTGAGTGTTCCACGGTCACGCGGTCCGTTTTGATCATCTGGGTGGGCATGGCTTTGGTGGCAAGCTTTGCCAGCAGGCCGTCCAGATGCAGATGCAAAGCTGCTCTCTGGTGCACAGTGCCGTCGAACAGGTTGAATTTTGCGTAGATCGATAAAATTTCGGCTTTCAGCTGTTCCGGCTCCGGCACATGCTCCGGGGCCAGCGCGGCGGCAAGGCCGGACTCGTAAGGGGTCATCACCGGGTCGGCACGGCCCAGTACACGCCGCCAGCGTGCGGCCTGCATGGTGTACACCAGCTGATTTTTTGCCATCCACTCCTGACGGGAGAGCTTGTATTGAATCGCAAAAAAGTAATCTGCATGGGCATGGCGCAGTGCTTCCAGCACCGGGCGGCGGGGCAGCTCCAGCCGATAGGCTGCATTTTCCAGATACAGCCATGTCATGTCGTCCAGCATGGTCTGCCGCAGATCACCGTCCCATGCATCAAAGATGCTGCGAATCAGCGCGTCACCGTAATATTTGTGGATGAGGCCCACGACCGTGTTCATGTAAAAATCGGTGGTGCCGTCGGTATAGCGGGCCAGAAACAACGGCTCAAAGCCATAGGCTCCTGCAGCAGCCCAGACCTGATTGGCCGCACGCCGCTCCTGCGCGGTGTAACTCTGGGCTTCCATCAGCCAAAGAGCTTGGCGGCATCCAGCTTGGCCGGAATGCGCGCTGCGATCACATCACGGATCAGGCCCTGCTCATAGGAGTCAAAGGCCTTGTTGGTGATGCCCATATCCAGTGCCGCGCCTGCCGGGATGCCGCGCCGGATCAGCCGCAGGGCATCCAGCATACCGCGCAGATCCAGCGCCTTGGTGGAAATTTCTGCACTGTCGCATTTTTTCTGCAGGTCAAGGAACAGCAGTGCAAACTGGCGCACATACTTGGAAGCGAGATCGGGGAACTGCGTCCGCAGCAGCTTTTCCAGATCGTCCTGCGTAATGGTGGGCATCTGGATGACCACGAAACGGGAGGTGAGGGCCTCGTTCAGCTCACGAGTGCCGGCATAACCGTAGTTCATGGTGGCGATAAAGCGGGTCTCCTCCGCCAGCGGGATGCGGTCGTAGCCGGGCACATCGATGGCGCGGCGGAAGTCCAGCACCGCGTGCAGCACGGCCAGCGCTTCGTTTTTGGCCATGTTGATCTCATCCAGCACACCAAAGCCGCCGCACTGGGCGCAGCGGTATACCGGGCCGGGCCGGAACACCACCTGACCGTCCGCAAAAGTGTCCATGCCAATGAGGGACGCTGCGTCCATGTTCACATGGAAGGAGATGTCCCATGCGGGACGGCCAAAGGCGGCGGCAAGGTTCTCGGCCAGCACGTTTTTGCCGGTGGCTTTTCCGCCTGCCAGCAGCAGGTTTTCGCCGCAGAGCAGCGCCGCCAGCGCCTGCTCCCACACCTGTTTGCCATAGTAGGTAAAGGCAGGGGAAGGGATGCGCGGGCGCAGTGCGTCCGGCAGGGCATGGGCAGTGCGGTACTGTTGGACTGCTTCCAGCAGAGCGGGGTCTACCCCTTCCTGCTGCAGAGTTTCAAGGAGATCAGACATTTGTACAAACACCTCGATTTTGCCGGTTGTCTGGCACAAACCGGCTGTTCAGCTTTATCATAGCACAATCGTGGGGATTTGTGTAGGGGGCACGTGGCGAAAAAATAGCAAAGAGAGGCGGCCCCAAACAGGGACCGCCTCTCTTCATGAAGAAAGAAGAAATGGAAAAACGCTTAAGTTGTGCCGGAAAACCGCGCTGGATCAGGCGTTATCCAGACCCGCCATCTGCTTGACGGCCTTCATGGCGAAGGTCAGGGTGCGGCCCATGGCCACACCAGCCATCAGGCAGGGGTAGTTGTTGGCAAAGAAGCTGCCGGACATATCACCGGTGATATACAGGCCCTCCATGGGCTGGTTGTTGTTGTCCAGCGCCTGACCCTTTTCGTTGATGGCAATGCCCTGCTCGGTGGTCAGCAGAGAGGCACCCAGCCAGCAGCCATAGAAGGGCGCGGTGCGGATGGCACTCAGGCGGTAAGCGGGCTTGCCGAAATCCTCATCGTTCTGCTTGTCGTACAGCTCATTGTAGCGCTCCACGGTAGCAAGGAAGGTGTCCTTGGCAGCACCGGTAAAGCCCATCTTGTCAGCCAGCTCGTCCAGCGTATCGCACTTGAACAATGCACCGGCCTCAATAGCCTCGTCCATCTTACCCTGAATGTACTTCTCGCCGCCGTTGCGGGTCTGGGCAGAGCAGCCGATGGTGTGGAAACGCTTTGCGTCCTCCAGAATGTTGGCATCGCAGATCTGTGCGTAGACGCGGCCCGGCTGGTGGGCAGCAGCGTAGACGATATCGTTGTAGGGGCAGCTCTCGTTGGCAAAGCGCTCGCCGTTGCGGTTCACCTTCAGGAAGGGCTGGGTACCGGGGTTGTACTGGCGGATCTTGCCGGGGAAGGCCTTGCCGCCAAAGGCAGTGTCGCTGTCCACATAGCCGCCATCCACGCCGGGGGCAACAACGCCGCGGTCAAACAGCATGGGAGCGGCTTCCTTGTCCAGATTAGCACCGGCCCATACAGCAGCGCGGATGCCGTAGCCCTTGTCGGCGGGGGAGTAGGAGCAGGCGGTGGTCACGCTGGTGCCAAGCGGGTCCAGCTGCTCCATCATGTAGGGGTTGCCGGGGAAACCGCCGCAGGCCAGCAGCACGCCCTTGTTGGCGTTGTAGCGGATAAAGTGGTCATCTTCGGTGCTCTGGGCGATGATGCCGGTAATGCGGCCCTCGCTGTTCTTTTCCAGCTTGGCCAGACTGGTCTTGAAGTCTACATCGTAGCCCAGCTCCTGAATGTACTGCAGCAGCAGCTCGTTGCGGGCCAGACCAGATGCGCTTTCGCTGGCCATGTAGTTATGCTCCTGCACAGGGAAGAGGTAGTCGGTGTTGTGCTCGGCATTCTCTGCGGGCCATGCAGCCTCGCTGCCAGAGGTGAAATCGCACACCCAGCCGTACTTATCTTCCAGAATGCTGCGCATGAAGTCGTGCATAGCGGCAGACTCATTGATCCAGGTCTTGACGACGCGCTGATCGCACTTGCCGGAGGCGTAGCGGGAGATCTCGCTCAGCAGCTTTGCCTTATCGGTGGCGGGTTCGCCAGCCTCCTTAGCGGCAGCAGAATCAACAGCGCCGTACCAGTGACGGGTGTCCTGCACGTTGGCGTTCTGCTCGATAACACGGAAGTTCAGGCCGTTGGCAGCAGCATAGGCGGCAGCGAACATACCGCCGTTGCCTGCACCCACAATGAGAATGTCGGTGTCCACGGTCTCAGTGATGGCAGTCTCGTCGATATCAGGCTCTTTGCCCAGCCAGTCGTTTGCGTCGCCTGTGGGCAGCTGCACGCTGGACACCACGGCCTCACCCTTTGCCTGTGCGTAGCAGCTCTTGGCAGCCTTCATCACGGCATCGGAGGTGATGGTGGAGCCGGAAACACCGTCGATCTCGGCAGAACCAGCAGCCAGCAGCTGTTCACGCAGCTCATCGGCAGCGGCAGCGCCGAAAGAAGCGGTCTCGCCGGAGGTGTCCACCACCACGTCGGTGACAGCGCTGTCGGAGAAGGTCATGGTGACCTTGACGGTGGAGGAGATGCCCTCGGCGGTGCCCTCGTAGGTGCCGGGAATGTACTGACCGGCAGCACCGGAGGCAGTGGAGCTGGAGGCGGAATTGCAGGCAGCCAGTGCGCCGGCAGTGACACCGCTCATGGCGGCGGCAGCAGCGATCTTCAGAAAGCCTTTGCGGGAGATCTTGTTCATAGGTACGCTCTCTTTCTCTTTTCTCTTCTTATCGTGCAGCAGGGTAAAAACCACTTTGCTGAATCTTTAACAATTGTAGCGTAGAGTGACGCACTTTACAATTCAATTATGTTATATTATAATTTAGGAAATCCTAATGTAAGAAAGCGAGGATGCGCAGATGAACCAGAGTGCACTGGAAGGATTTGTGAAGATCGTAGAGATGGACAGCTTTTCAGCAGCAGCAGAGGCACTGTATCTTTCGCAGTCAGCGCTTTCGCAGCAGATCCGCACGCTGGAGGGGCAGCTGCAGTTTGAACTGTTTCAGCATGTACCGCGCCGGGTGATCCTGACCCCGGCAGGCCGGGACTTTTACCCCAAGGCAAAGCAGTTGACGGCCTTATATCAGGAGGCAGTGCGCCATGCCCGTGCGGTACAGCAGCAGGAAAATCCGCCGGAACGGCATCTGGTCATTGCATGGAGCCATGAGGCGATGCGGATGTTCGGGTACGACCTGTTTTCTCTGACGAACGAGCTGTGTCTGCAATACACGTCTATTATGATGCAGTGCGCCAGTCGCAGCGAGGTCTGGCGCAGTCTGAAAAAAGGGGACGCGGACCTTTCTTTCCAGTTGGAAAGTGCGGAATTTTACGCGCAGGGGTTCACTTTCATCCCGCTGCTTTATGTGCCGGAGCTGTGCATTCCCATCCACCCGCCCGCCGATATGCCGGTGGGCAGGCTGAGTCTGGAGCAGGCGCTGCAATACCGCTGGCTGCCCGTCAAAGAGATGTACCAGACCGTCTACGAGACCAGCCTGCTGCAGGAGGGGCTGGAGCGCGGAGTGAACTTTACGCCGGTGGGCGGCATCCGCAGCGCATCCTATGGGGATCCTGCGCTCAAGATGGTTCCTGCAGTCTATTACCGCAGACCGGATCTCAGCTTTGCGCGGGTGCTGGACTGGGGCAGGGGACACCGGTTCGGCATCGTGCTGGGACAAAAGCGCGGGGACCCGTTGGTGATGGCCTATGTCCGCGCTTTGCAGCAGCTGCTGCCGTCCCTCTCGGAAAAGCTGTTCGGCCTGAAGCTGGAAGCGGTGGAAGAATAAAAAAAAAAGAAAACCCTCTCAGGCACTTTCGTGCCAGCTCTCCCGAAGGGAGAACTTGACCGACAGATGTAGAAAAGCTCCCCCTCTCGGGGGAGCTGGCATCGCGTAGCGATGACTGAGAGGGTAAACAAAGAGCACCTGCTGCCTTCCTTTCCGAAGGCAGCAGGTGCTCTTTTTGTGCTTATACTGCGATGACGGGCAGCTTACTCCACCACGTCCTCGAACTGGCTGTTGTACAGGTCGGCGTAGAAGCCGCCTGCTTCGATCAGCTGGTCGTGGGTGCCCTGCTCCACAATATCGCCATCTCGCATCACAAGGATGAGGTCGGCATCCCGGATGGTGGAAAGACGGTGTGCGATCACAAAGCTGGTGCGGCCCTCCATCAGGCGGTCCATGGCGGTCTGGATGCGCTGCTCGGTACGGGTATCCACGCTGCTGGTGGCCTCGTCCAAAATCAGGATGCGGTTATCTGCCAGAATGGTGCGGGCGATGGTGAGCAGCTGCTTCTGGCCCTGACTCACGTTGGAAGCGTCTTCGTTCAGCTCCATCTGGTAGCCGCCGGGCAGGGTGCGGATGAAGTGGTCGGCGTTGGCAGCCTTGGCGGCGGCGATCACTTCTTCGTCGGTAGCATCCAGACGGCCATAGCGGATGTTCTCCATGATGGTGCCCTTGAACAGCCATGTGTCCTGCAGCACCATGCCGAAGCCCTCGCGCAGAGCGCTGCGGTCAAAGTCACGCACATCGTGGCCATTCAGGGTGATGGAACCGGAATCCACATCATAGAAGCGCATGAGCAGCTTGACCATGGTAGTTTTGCCCGCGCCGGTAGGGCCGACGATAGCCACCTTCTGGCCGGGCTTGACCTCACAGCTGAAATCGTGGATGACGGTCTTGTCCGGGGTGTAGCCGAAGCGGACATGACTGAATGTCACCTGACCGTTGATGCAGCCGGGGTCGGCCCGGCGGGCCGGGTCTGCCTGCTGATCCTCTTCCGGCTCGTTCAGAAACTCGAACACCCGCTCAGCGGCAGCGGCCATGCTCTGCAGCATGTTGGACACCTGAGAAAGCTGCTGGATGGGCTGGGTGAAGTTCTTGACGTACTGGATGAAGGCCTGAATGTCACCGATGGTAATGGTGCCGTTTGCCGCAAAAATGCTGCCCACGATGGCCACTGCCACGTAGCCCAGATTGCCCACAAAATTCATAATGGGCATCATCAGGCCGGAGAGAAACTGGCTCTTCCATGCGGATTCGTACAGCTTATCGTTGGTGGCGTTGAAGTCGTTCAGCACCACGGCCTCGCGGTTGAAGGCTTTGACCACGTTGTGGCCGGAGTAGACTTCTTCCACCTGACCGTTTACAACGCCCAGGATGGCCTGCTGGGCCTTGAAGTATTTCTGGCTGAACTTGACCACGATGAGCACCAGCACCAGCGAGACCGGCAGGATCAGCAGGGCGATCAGGGTCATCTTCGGGCTGATGGACAGCATCATGACCAGCACGCCGATCATGGTGGTCACACTGGTGATGAGCTGGGTGATGCTCTGGTTCAGGCTCTGGCCCAGCGTGTCCACATCGTTGGTGATGCGGGACAGCACTTCGCCCACGGTGCGCTTTTCAAAGTAGGCAAGGGGCAGGCGGTTGATCTTTTCGCTGATCTGCTTGCGGAAGTCGTAGCAGACTTTCTGGGAAAGGCCGGTCATGAGCCAGCCCTGAATAAAGCTGAAGGCGCTGCTCAGCAGGTACATGCCCAGCAAAAACAGCAGGATGCGGCCGATATACACAAAGTCGATGCTGCCGGTGCCGCGCAGCTTGGCGATCCAGCCGGTGGCAAGAGCCGTGGTGGCCTTTGCCAGCACCTTGGGGCCTGCAATGTTGAAGATGGTAGAAAGAATGGCAAATACAATGGCGGTAACGAGCGAAAGGCGGTAGCGGCCAAGGTTGCGCACAAGCTGCAGCAGGGTGCCCTTGAAGTCCTTGGCGCGTTCGGTCGTCATGCGTCCGGGTCTTGGCATATCACTCACCCTCCTTTTCGGTATTCAGAGATTTGAGGTCCAGCTCCTTCTGGCTCAGCTGGCTGCGGGCGATCTCCTGATACTCCGGGCAGGAAGCCATCAGCTGGGCATGGGTGCCCTTGCCCACCAGGCGGCCTTCGTCCAGCACCAGGATCTGGTTTGCGTGCAGCACAGTGGAGATGCGCTGTGCCACAATGATAACGGTAGCGTTATCGGTCTGGGCTTTCAGTGCACGGCGCAGGGCAACATCGGTCTTAAAGTCGAGGGCAGAAAAGCTGTCGTCGAACAGATAAATTTTGGGGTCCTTGGCAATGGCGCGTGCAATGGAAAGGCGCTGCTTCTGGCCGCCGGACACATTGGAGCCGCCCTGTGCAATGGGGCTTTGGTAGCCCTCGGGCTTTGCGTCGATGAACTCGGTGGCCTGCGCAATGGCAGCAGCCTTTTTCACATCGGCATCGGTGATGTGCTCCCCGCCGAACTTCAGGTTCGAGTCGATGGTGCCGCTGAACAGCACGCCCTTCTGGGGCACATAGCCCAGCAGGTCGTGCAGCTGTGCCTGCGGCATATTGCGCACATCGATGCCATCCACGGTCACGCTGCCGCCGGTGACATCATAAAAGCGGGGGATGAGGTTGAGCAGGGTAGATTTGCCACAGCCGGTGGAGCCGATGATGGCGGTGGTCTCGCCGGGCTTTGCGGTAAAGCTGATGTGCTCCAGCGCATCGCTGTCCGCACCCGGGAAGCGGAAGCTCACATCGTGGAACTCTACCTCACCATGCCAGTTTTCGTGCTCCTGCGCGGGCTTTGCAGCAGCTTCGTCCGGGTCGTTGATGGTGGCCCTGGTGCGGATCACCTCGTCGATGCGCTCCGCAGCCACACCGGCGCGGGGCAGCATGACGGCCACCATGGCCAGCATCAGGAAGGACATGACGATCTGCATGGTATAGGTGATGAATGCGATCATCTCGCCCACCTGCATGGTGCCGTTGTCCATGGCCTTGCCGCCGAACCAGACGATCAGCAGGCTGGTGCCGTTCATGATGAGGGTCATAAAGGGCATCATGGCAACCATGGCACGGTTGGTGAACAGCTGGGTGCTCATCAGGTCTTTGTTGGCCTTGTCGAAGCGCTCCTCCTCAAACTTTTCACGGCTGAAGGCACGCACCGGCATGATGCCGGTCAGAATCTCGCGGCTGACGAGGTTCAACCGGTCCACCAGCTTCTGCATGATCTTGAACTTGGGCATGGCCACACTCATCAGGAAGAGGATGAGCAACAGCAGAACGGCCACATCCAGCACGATGATCCAGGAAAGGCCGGTGCTGCTGTTCAGCACATGCAGCACGCCGCCAATGCCCAGAATGGGCGCATAGGCCACCATGCGCAGCAGCATGACGCAGACGAACTGCACCTGCTGGATGTCGTTGGTGGTGCGGGTGATGAGAGATGCGGTGGAAAAATTCTCGATCTCTGCATTGGAGAACCCGATGACGCTGGCAAAGGTCTCACGGCGCAGGTCGCGGCCAATGGCGGCGGACACACGAGAGGCGAGGAAGCCCACCGCAATGGACACAGCCACCATCAGCAAAGTCAGGCCCAGCATCTGGCCGCCTACGCGGTAAAGGTAGCGCATCTGCACATCGTGGGCAATGCCCTGTGCCTCGTATTCCAGCTGCACCAGCAGCATGGACTGGCTTTTGAGGTTCTCCATCAGGGTATCATCCAGACTGGCAAAAGCACCGGCCAGCTGCTGCTGGACAGCTTCGCGGGTGAAGCCGGGCATCTGGCTCATAGCGGCAAACTGGGCGCATACGGTGTCCAGATCTTCGGCAGTGGGGGTGACGGTCTCGCTATCCGTGGTGGTGCTCTCAGAGGATGCCGCCTGCATGTCAGCAAGGCCGGTCATGCCCATGGTGTCCTGCCCGGCGGGGGCGTTCGCTGCCTGCGCGGCGGCCATATACAGCACGATGTCCGGCGTGGTGACGGCATCCTCCAGCGCGGTGCGCTCGTCATCGGTCAGGTCGGTGCGCAGCTTCAGCACGCCGTCGTCCTGAAGATAATACCCGTAGGCGTTCTGGAGCGCATCGGCGTCCTCTTCGCTCATCAAAAGCGTGAGGGCATCCAGCGTGCTCTGGCGTATCGTTTCCGGCAGGGGGCTTTCAATGCCGCCCTGCTGGATGCCGGTGTCCACGATCCTGCTGGTGTAGTCCGGCAGCGAAAGATCGCAGTACGCCTGCACGAACAGCAGCGCGAACACAACAAGACAGACGGCCCAGTGCCGGGCCAGCTGCTTGAAAATTTTCGTCATAGTTCGGTTCTCCCTTCGTTGTTTTTTGCTTCACGGGAAGCGTTTTCCGCAAGAATGGCATCCATCAGTGCGCCGCGCAAAGTATTCATCTGCTGCACCTGCTCCGGTGTCAGCCGGGCCATCACGCAGGCAAAATAATCGCTGAGTGCATCTTCACACCGGGCACAGGCGGCGTAGCCCTCCGGCGTGATGCGCACCAGCGTTTTGCGCCGGTCAGCCGGGTCCGCTTCGCGCAGAACAAGGCCGTCCTGTTCCAGCTGGCGCAGGCTGCGGCTGATGGCCGGCAGCGGCTGGTGTGCCTCCCGGGCAAAATCGGAAACATACACCGCTCCGTTCTGCCCGCGGGTACTGATCGTGTGAGCCAGACCCTCCAGCATGGGAAAGTGGCACTTGGGACAGCCCAGCAGAGCCGCCTTCATGCCGGCCCGGGACGCCTTGCTCAGCCGTCCGAAAAAATGGCACAGGCCGTGAAAGCTCGCGGCGGCTTCGGTCTCGTACAACATTCTATCCCTCCTCATTGCAAAATGCTTAACAGCTGTTAACTATTAACGCCTGACAATAATATTCCTCCGGCACCCAGAATGCAAGGGCAGTTTAGGATAATTTTAAAAAAGTTCACAAAAAGGGGAGAACGGCAGAAAGCCTGAACCGCCCGGCAGCTGCATAAGCATAAATAGAATAAGAAACGTTTCTGCGGGAGGGGCGGCGGCAGTGGAACAGAACCTGACAAGAATTTTTACACTTTTTGGCGGCTTGGCACTGTTTTTATACGGCATGGATGCGCTCAGCCACAGTCTGGAAACAGCGGCAGGCAGCCGCCTGAAAAGCCTGCTGGCCGCTGTGACCGGCAGCCCGGTGCGGGGCGTGCTGGCGGGGGCTGCGGTCACGGCGGTACTACAAAGCAGCTCGGCAGTCACGGTGATGGTGCTGGGCTTTGTAAGTGCGGGTCTGCTGACCCTGCGGCAGGCGGTCCCGGTGATCTTTGGCTGCAACATCGGAACCACCATTACCGCACAGCTGCTGGCCTTCCGGCTGGAAGATGTGCGCGGCCTTGTGCTGCTGGCCGGGCTGCTGCTCTGCTTTGCCTGTGCGGGGCGGAAGGGCCGGGCTATTGGCCGGGCGGTGTTCGCCTTTGGCCTGCTGTTCGAGGGCATTGCCGATATGGGCACTGCTATGGAACCGCTGGCGCAAAGCCCGGTGTTCGTGCACTGGCTGGGTCGGGTGCGGCAGCACCCATGGCTGGGGCTGCTGGCGGGGCTTGGCATGACCCTGACAGTGCAGAGCAGCTCGGCTACCATTGCCTTGCTGCAGAACTTTGCAGCCCGCCCCGGGCTGGACGGCAGCAGTCTGTTGGGTCTTGCGGGTGCGCTGCCGGTGCTGCTGGGCGATAACATCGGCACCACCATCACGGCAGTGCTGGCATCCTTGAGCGCAAGCCGGGACGCAAAGCGGGTGGCTGCGGCCCATGCAGTGTTCAATCTGACCGGCGCGGCGGTATTCTGCGCCGGTCTGCCGTTGTATGTGCGGCTGACGGCTGCACTTTCGCCCAAAGGGCCGGAGCTTGCCGTGATCGCCCGGCAGATCGCTAATGCGCACACCTTGTTCAATGTGGTGTGCACGCTGGTGTGGCTGCCGTTGACCCCACTGATGGTGCGGTTTGTGTGCCGCCTTGTGCCGGACCGGGCAGTGCGGTAAGTTTTTACTGGACAAACATACCAATTGCGCATATACTGAAAGGGATGAAACCTACCGCGGAACAAAAAGGAAACATTGCTATGCGACAGAAAATCGGAAGAGTGTGTATGGTGCTGGGCGCGCTGCTGATCCTTGCGGCAGCAGCCCTGCTGGCCTATAACAAGTGGGATGCATCCCGTGCAGACAAGGCCTCGCAGGAGGTGCTGGGCGAGCTGGAGCAGACCCTGAACGCTGCCATTGAGGAAAAGGCAAAATCGGATACCGTGGCGCTGCAGCCGGAGCTGGACCCCACGCAGGAAATGACCGTGACCGAACTGAACGGCTGGGATTACATCGGCTATCTGTCCATTCCGTCCATCGGGCTGGAACTGCCGGTGATGAGCCAGTGGAGCTATGCGGGCCTGAAAATCGCACCGGGCCGTTACTCCGGTTCCACCTATGCGGATAACATGGTGGTCTGCGCCCACAACTATGCAAAGCATTTCAGCCCCATCAAGTGGTTGACCGAGGGCGCGCAGGTCTATTTTACGGATATGGACGGTATGCGCTGGACCTACGAGGTCTCCTATGTGGAAAACCTGCAGCCCACGCAAATTGAGGAAATGACCGAAAAGACGGAGGAGTCCGATGAATGGGATCTGACCCTCTTTACCTGCACCACCGGCGGCAGCGCCCGGTGCGCTGTGCGGTGCGTGCGGACGGGCTACCCGGCACTCACAACGGAGACCGCAGAATAAGATGCAAAAAATCCCCTGTGCACTGGCACAGGGGATTTTTCATATCCGGTATTCAGTGGGCGGTGCCCGCCTTCACAGGGGATTACTTGCTCTGAATGTACTCGTCAATGGCCTTTGCAGCAGCCTTGCCTGCGCCCATGGCCTTGATGACGGTGGCTGCGCCGGTCACGGCATCGCCGCCGGCGTACACACCATCGCGGCTGGTTTTGCCGTCGTCGCCGTCGGTAACGATGCAGCCGTGCTTGTTGGTCTCCAGACCCGGGGTGGTGGAGCGGATCAGCGGGTTGGGGCTGGTGCCCAGACTCATAATGACCGTGTCCACATCCAGCTCGAACTCGCTGCCCTTCTTTTCGATGGGGCGGCGGCGGCCGGAAGCATCGGGCTCGCCCAGCTCCATCTCCACGCAGGTGATGGACTTGACAAAGCCCTCGTCGTTGGCGTGGATCTCCACAGGGTTGCACAGGGTCTTGAAGATGATGCCCTCTTCCTCGGCGTGCTCCACCTCTTCCTTACGGGCGGGCAGCTCAGCCATGCCGCGGCGGTAGACGATGTACACGGTCTCGGCACCCAGACGCAGGGCGCTGCGGGCAGCGTCCATAGCCACGTTGCCGCCGCCCACAACGGCGACCTTTTTGCCGGTGCGGATGGGGGTCTTGCTGGTGGGCAGATAAGCCTTCATCAGGTTGGAGCGGGTCAGGAACTCGTTGGCAGAGTAGACGCCCTTCAGGCTCTCGCCGGGGATGCCCATGAAGCGGGGCAGACCGGCACCGGAGCCTACGAACACGGCCTCGTAGCCGTACTCGTCCATCAGCTCATCGATGGTGAGCACCTTGCCAATGACCATATTGCACTCAAAATCAACGCCCATCTTCTTCAGGCCGTCGATCTCCTGCTGCACGATGGCCTTGGGCAGACGGAACTCAGGGATGCCGTACATCAGCACGCCGCCGGCCACATGCAGGGCCTCGTAAACGGTGACCTTGAAGCCAAGCTTTGCCAGATCGCCTGCGGCGGTCAGGCCGGCAGGGCCTGCGCCGATGATGGCCACCTTGTGGCCGTTCCATTCGGGCACGATGGGGGCGGTGTGCACATTCTCACGGTGCCAGTCGGCAACAAAGCGCTCCAGGCGGCCGATGCCCACCGGCTCGTTCTTGATGCCGCGGGTGCACTTGCCCTCGCACTGGCTCTCCTGCGGGCATACACGGCCGCAGACAGCGGGCAGGGAAGAGGAGCGGTTGATCACCTGATAAGCGGCTTCAAAGTCGCCCTCGGCCACATGGCCGATGAACTCGGGGATATCGATGCCCACAGGGCAGCCGGTCTGGCAGGGTTTGTTCTTGCAGTGCACGCAGCGCTTTGCTTCGTTCACGGCCATTTCTTCGGTGTAGCCAAGTGCAACTTCCTTAAAGTTCTTGTTGCGCACATTGGGGTCCTGCGTGGGCATGGGGCACTTCTTCGGGTCCATATTGAAAGCCATCTTATTTTACCTCCTGATTGAGCAGATTGCATGCCGCTTCACGGGCGTGTGCCTCAAACGGGCGGTACATGGTGCCGCGGGCCATTGCCTCATCAAAATCCACCAGATCGCCGTCAAAGTCGGGGCCGTCCACGCAGGCGAACTTGGTCTCGCCGCCAACGGTCAGGCGGCAGCCGCCGCACATGCCGGTGCCGTCGATCATGATGGGGTTCATGGAAACGATGCTCTTCAGGCCATGCTTCTGGCAGGTCTTGACCACGAACTTCATCATGATCAGCGGGCCAATGGTGATGACCAGATCGTACTGGTTGCCGGCGGCCACCAGCTCGTCCAGTGCAGCGGTAACAACACCCTTGGTGCCATAGCTGCCGTCGTCGGTCATAATGCGCAGCTCGTCGCTGCAGGCTTTGAACTCGTCCTCAAGGATCAGCAGGTCCTTATTGCGGAAGCCCACCACGCTGTGCACCACACAGCCCTGCTCGTGCAGCTCACGGGCAATGGGCAGAGCAATGGCGCAGCCTACGCCGCCGCCCACGACACATACCTTCTTCAGGCCTTCCACCTCGGTGGCGCGGCCCAGCGGGCCTACAAAGTCGTGGACACTCTGGCCCACCTGCAGGCTGTTCAGCTCCATCGTGGTACCGCCCACGATCTGGAAAATGATATCCACAGTGCCCTTTTCGCGGTCGTAACCGGCCACGGTCAGGGGGATGCGCTCGCTGTCCTCAAACGGGCGCACAATGATAAACTGGCCCGGCTTTGCCTTTTTGGCGATCAGCGGGGCTTCAATGACCATCTTCGTCACGGTGGGATTCAGCGCGACTTTTTCAGTGATCTTATACATTGTGTTTGCTCCTTTATGCTGGCTTTTCCTATTTCTGCGCACGAAAACGCGCCTGTATGCCCTCAGCGGCATAACAGACGCAGCTCTTACAGGCGACAAAATGACACTTTCCATTATAATAGTTTACAAAAGGGAAAGCAAATCAATTTTCTTCGTGTATGTCGTGGCAAACTTGAATGATGACACAGGTGAAGCCTGCAAAAGTGAAGCTTTTTGAATACAGACAGGTGGGTTTCCAACTTTTTTGCAGAAAATGCAAATTTGTGGTTGACAATTGCCGGGCGGTACGGTATAATAATCAGCGTCGCCGGTAAACAGTCCGGCACAAACACATGGAATGTGCGGCCGTAGCTCATCTGGTAGAGCGCCACCTTGCCAAGGTGGAGGTAGCGAGTTCGAGCCTCGTCGGCCGCTCCATTTTGTGGAAGTTTAGCTCAGCTGGGAGAGCATCTGCCTTACAAGCAGAGGGTCAGCGGTTCGAGCCCGTTAACTTCCACCATTTGGCCCGGTAGCTCAGTTGGTTAGAGCACCAGCCTGTCACGCTGGGGGTCGTCGGTTCGAGCCCGATCCGGGTCGCTTCGTCGAAAGTCCTGCAGTTCATCGGGCGGTCTTGCAAGCAAGACTGCCGTGATGAACGCCAGACTTTCTCCTCTTCCCCACAAAATCTTGCTTCGCAAGCTTTCGCGGGGGCCCCGAAATTCGCGAGAATCGCTCGGGAGGGTGCAGGGATAATTGCACCGCTTATGCCTCTGTAGCTCAGTCGGTAGAGCAGGGGACTGAAAATCCCCGTGTCATTGGTTCGATTCCGATCGGAGGCACCAGCTAAGGAAATCCAGCAGGGTTTCCAATATGCGGCCGTAGCTCATCTGGTAGAGCGCCACCTTGCCAAGGTGGAGGTAGCGAGTTCGAGCCTCGTCGGCCGCTCCAATACGAAGCCATCGTTGATGCAGAAATGCAAAAACGATGGCTTTTTGTTGTTTCCCGTTACGGCTCCTTCCTGTGAAAAAAGAAAAGCCGGAAAATCCGCAGATTTTTCGGCTTTTGCAAATATGAAAATAATGATTCCGCTGATATTGTCGGAGCGCAATCCGTGCGCGGAGACAATTTTAAATCGTTTCTTACAGGATCACATTTTTAATGAGCAGCGAAATGCTGCCGTCGTCGCTGTGCAGAAATTCCACCTCGTTGTCCGAGTTGAGCAGTTCGGTGGGGATCTTCACCTCAATGCCGTTGGCGGTGTGGATGCTGCGGCTCTCCATGCGGCGGATGCGCGCAGGGGTCACGGTCACGGGCTGCTCGAGCGCTTCCAGCACATCACTCTTTTCCACATAATCATCAAAGGGCACGGCGGCAAGGGGATATTCCTCTTCTAACTGCTGACGCACCTGCTGGATGGATACCTGATTGTCGTTGTCTGCGGCCTGATTGGCGATCAGCATCGCGACCTGAGCCTCTACGTGGGGCTGATCTGCGTAGTTTTCCTGCACGGCCTGCACGGCGGCTTCCTGAATGGCCTGCAGCTTTTTCTTTTCCGGCTGGGCGGTGGTGTACTGGAACACTACCGTGGAAAGGTAAAAATCCTTGTGGCCGTCGATGTCGAACTTTTTTTCCAGCAGCTTCATGGAGTAGTCGGTCAGATTGACAAGGGCACCTTCCTCCACCTTGCCGCTCTGGCTGGGCAGGCAGGCCCGCTGCTGGATGATGGAGTTCACCGGGGCACCCTCCACATTCTCGGTGTAGTGGGTGTAGCCGTTTTTGTAGTTCAACTTCAGGATGCCCAGCCACGGCTCACCATCGCGGGTAAAATCCACCACGGCAAGGTCTGCCCCCGGAATGGTGGTGTGCGCGTGCATGTAGTCGAACAGAACGCCCGCGATGCGGCAGGAGAGGTCCACAAAATCATGGTTGTGCTCCAGCTCGTTTTTAAAGGCGGAATCCGGCAGCGGGCGGCACTGGCGGATATCGTCGCTGGCAAGCAGCTTTTCGATGTGGTACTGGAAATAGGCGGTCTTTTCGGCGGTCATTTCCATGCCGCTGCCGCTGAGTACAGGCGCATCCATGGTGGTGTCCAGCACGTGCAGAATGGCCTGATGAATGATGATCTCCATGGGAGTTACCTCGTTTTTATAAGAATCTCTTTGGCATACAGTATAGCACAGCCCGGCCCAAAAGGCGAGAGCACATCTTGTAAACCGCCTGCAGGAATGCTACAATAAGGGCAGAAAACCACGCAGGAAAGGGGACAAAAACCATGGAATTCCGTGATAAGCCAATGGAAAACCTCATCCGCCTTCAGGAAAAGGACATCTGCAAAAATGCCCGCGCGCTGCTGCTGGACGGTGAGAGCATCGTGGGTGCCTACAAGACGGTGCGCGATCAGGTGATCTTTACCACCCACCGCATCATCATGGTGGATATGCAGGGCGTTACCGGAACCCGGCAGCAGATCTTTGTGCTGCCGTACCGCAAGGTGCTGCACTTCGGGATCCAGACGGCAGGCTTTGGCGACCCGGTGCAGGCATCGCAGCTGACCGTCTGCTTTGCGGACGCACACGAGGCAAAGTTCGGCTTTATCGGCCAGCAGGAACTGTTTGCGGTCGCCAACGCCATCAGCCGGTGCATCCTGTAAATAACTCCTTTAAAACAGCAGGCTCCCCGCCCGAGACCGGACAGGGAGCCTTTTGCTGTATATGAAATAGGAGAATGGCAGAATTAGCAGCGGCTTGTTTTGCGCACCAGCTGTTCGTGCATGAATACCATGAGCACCAGCAGTGCCAGCAGGTAAAAAGGGAACAGTGCCGGAGTGATGTTGTTTGCCAGCAGGCCGAACAGCGGCGGCATGGCCAGATTGCCCAAATAGGCGCTTGCCATCTGGATGCCGATGACCGCCTGCGATCTGTCCGCGCCGAAGTGTTCCGGCGTGGAGTGGATGATGCTGGGATAGATGGGCGCACAGCCCAGCCCTACCAGAACAAGACCGCTCAGGGCAAGGATCTGTGGCCCGGGCAGCAGCAGAGCCAGCACCCCTGCGGCCAGAATGCACTGACCCATGCGGATCATCTGCGTATCGTTGAATTTCAGGGTCAAAAAGCCGCAGGCGGCGCGCCCGGCAGTGATACCGATGTAGAACAGGCTGGCAAAGCTGGCGGCAGTGCCGGCGGCAACGCCTTTCGTCAGTGTGAGGTAGCTGCTGGCCCACAGACCGGCCGTGGTCTCCAATGCACAGTAGCAGAAGAAGCACAGCATCACCTCTCTGGCACCCGGCAGACGGAATACCTGTCCAAGGCTCAACGCCTGCGTCGAAGCAGTTTCGGTGTCGGTGCCTGCAGTACGGCTCTGCCATAGCGGCAAACTGAAAAAGAGCACTGCGCTCAGCAGGATCTGGAACAGGGCAATGTACCGGTAGCCGGATGTCCACGGCCCGCCGCCTGCCAGCACCCGGCCCATGACCATGGGGCTAATCATGGTGCCGATGCCCCACATGCAGTGCAGCCAGCTCATATGGCGGCTTTTATAATGTAAAGCAACATAATTGTTCAGGGCCGCGTCCACGCTGCCTGCACCCAGCCCATAGGGCACGGCCCACAGGCAGAGCATCCAGAACTGTGTGGAGACCGAAAAGCCGAACAGCGCGGCAGCTGTCATGGCCACACTGAGGGCGGTCACTTTTCCGGTACCCAGCGCACGGGTGAGCCGGTCGCTGTTCAGGCTGGAAACAATGGTGCCAAAGGAGATGATCATGGAGATCAGCCCCGCATAGGACACCGGCACACCGAGCGCCGGATACATGGAGGGCCACGCCGACCCCAATAGGGAATCCGGCAGGCCCAGACTGATGAACGAGATGTAAATGATCGGAAGCAGAAGCTGTACCATGAATCTTGAGTTCCTCCGGGAAGCGTGTTATACTTGCAATGCATCTTATACTTTGCTGATGTAATAATATCACACATCGGAGCGGAATATTAGGATAAAAACGCCCGATTGATACAACAAAACCGGCGCGGATGCGGATGTGCACCTTGACGGAAAGGAGATGGCTGATCGTGGCATTTCAGACCAGCTGTGCAGCAGCGGGCGGGCTCAACTGCCTGCCGGATGTTGTGGCGGATGACGAGGGCAGGGAACTGGTGCAGCACGGCAGCGCACTGTTTCCTATTGCCTGCTATGAAGAGGACCTCAAAAGCTACTCGGTAGCATGGCATTGGCATGAAGAGTTTGAATACATCCTTGCCGTAAAAGGCCCGCTGGCGGTGGACGTGAGCAAAGCCCGGCTGGTTTTGCAGACCGGGCAGGGCGTGTTTGTCAATTCCGGAGTGTTCCATGCGGTGGAGCAGGCTGAGACCGGGGATGCCCTGCTGCATTCCGGGGTATTCCATCCGCGCCTGATCGGCGGCATGGATACTATCTTCTGGCAAAAGCTCGTACACCCGCTGCTTCAGCCGGGAGCACCGGCGTTCTTTCTGCTGGACGAGGCAGACGACGGGCAGAAGGCCGTGCTCTGCCATTTGCGGGAAGTCTGGGACGCAGTGGCCCAAGAGGTCTTTGACTATGAGAATCAGGCGCGGTACCATCTTTCGGCGGCGGTGCATCTGCTGGGAATGCAGTGCGAGGGTGGAAAAACAAAGGTCTCTCAGCAGGAGCAGATCGCGGCCCAGCGCATGAAACAGATGCTGCGTTTTGTGGAAGAGCATTATGCTGAGGAACTGAACGTGGAGCGCATTTCCGACTGCGTGGCCCTGAGTGAGAGCGCCTGCCTGCGCAGCTTCCGGCAGCTGCTGGGGATCACACCCATCCAGTATGTCAAGCAGTACCGCATTGAAAAGGCCGCCGAGCTGCTGCTTTCCACCAGCATGAAGATCGGCGAGATCGGTGCCGACTGCGGCTTTTCGGATACCAGCTACTTTACAAAGACCTTCCGGGAGATCAAGCACTGCACGCCCAGAGAGTACCGTCAGAAGTTTGCAGGAAGAGAGCAGTCTCTTTCAAGGCGGGACGGCGGCAGAGCCAGTGCACCGGCTGAAACAGCGTTATAAAAAGGAGAATCGGAAACAATGCAGCGTAGTTTGACCAAAGGCCCCATCACCGGCAGCATTTTGCTGTTTGCTCTGCCGCTGATGCTGGCCTATCTGCTTTCGGCCACGCCGCTGGGCGTTACCGGCATCTGGCTCAGCGTGCCCATCGGCTGGGCGCTGGCAGATGCCATTGGCATTGGATACTATTTAAAAAAGAAGCAGTGACGGCAGGGGGAAGAGAAGATGGTCGACCATATCAGGATCCGCGGCGCGCGGGTGCACAACCTGAAAAACGTGAATGTGGATGTGCCGCTGGGCAAAATCGTGGGTGTGGCGGGCGTGTCCGGTTCGGGCAAGTCCAGTCTTGCGCTGGGCGTGCTTTACGCCGAAGGCTCCCGCCGGTATCTGGACGCACTTTCCACCTATACGCGCCGCCGCATGACGCAGGCGGCAAAGGCATCGGTGGACGAAGTGCTGTATGTTCCGGCTGCACTGGCACTGCATCAGCGGCCCGCTGTGCCGGGCATCCGCAGCACCTTTGGTACCGGCACGGAACTGCTGAACAGTCTGCGCCTGATGTTCTCCCGTCTTTCCAGCTATCCCTGCCCGCAGTGCGGCCGTTGGCTGGAACCCAGCCTTGCCGTGGCGGCAGAAAAGCCGCTGCTCTGCCCGCAGTGCGGTGCCAGCGTGCGCGCGCTTTCCGCTGAAGAATTTGCCTTCAACAGTCAGGGTGCCTGCCGTACCTGCAGCGGTACCGGCATGGTGATGACCGTGGACGAGAGCACCCTTGTGCCGGACGATTCTCTTACGATCGACGAAGGTGCCGTGGCCCCGTGGAAGAGCCTGATGTGGTCGCTGATGGTGGATATCTGCCGGGAGATGGGCGTGCGCACCGATGTGCCCTTCCGCGACCTGACCGACCGGGAAAAGGATATCGTTTTCCATGGCCCGGCGGAGAAAAAACACATTTTTTATCATAACAAAAATTCCAATCAGGCCGGGGAGCTGGATTTTACCTATTTCAATGCCACCTATACCGTGGAGAACGCCCTCTCCAAGGTCAAGGATGAAAAGGGCATGAAGCGGGTGGAAAAGTTCCTGCGGCAAGGCATCTGCCCGGACTGCGGCGGCACCCGGCTGTGTAATGCGGCTCGTACCCCAAAGCTGCGGGGCATCACGCTGGACAAGGCTTGTCAGATGACTCTTGTGCAGCTTACCGATTGGGTGGCGGGTGTGCCGGACAGTCTGCCGGAAGAGATGCGGCCCATGGCCCGCAATATCTGCGAATCCTTCCAGACGGCAGCGGCACGGCTGCTCTCGCTGGGCCTTGGCTACCTGACGCTGGACCGCTCCGCTTCCACTCTTTCCACCGGTGAGCGCCAGCGGATGCAGCTGGCCCGTGCGGTGCGCAACCGTACCACCGGTGTGCTCTATGTGCTGGACGAGCCGTCCATTGGTCTGCATCCTTCTAACATTGAAGGCCTGACCGATGTGATGCACGACCTTGTGGCCGACGGCAACTCGGTGGTGCTGGTGGATCACGATACCCAAATTTTAAAGGAAGCTGACTGGCTGATTGAGATGGGGCCGGAAGCCGGTGCAAAGGGTGGACATGTGATCGCGCAGGGCAGCATTCCGGAAATTGAACAGAACGCGGCTTCTCAGATCGGCCCGTTTCTTGCAGGCAGGGCGGGGGTGAACGCCCGGCCTCATGTGCCGGAAAATGAGCTGTTTGCACAGGGCCGCATCCATCTGGCAACCTCGGCCATCCATACTGTGAAGCCGCTGGAACTGGAACTGCCCAAGGGGCGGCTGACCGTGGTTACGGGTGTGTCCGGCAGCGGCAAGACCACCCTGATTTTGGAAAGCCTGGTCCCGGCCTTGCAGGCAAAGGTGAACGGCACAGCCCTGCCAGCGCATGTGAAAAGCGTGGAGGCCGAGGAAATCGCGCAGGTGAAGCTGATCGATGCAACGCCCATCGGCATCAATGTGCGCTCCACCGTGGCCACCTATGCCAATGTGCACGATGAGCTGCGCAAGCTGTTTGCCAAAACGCAGGATGCCAAAGACCACGGCTATAAGGCGGGCGATTTCTCCTACAACACCGGTAAGCTGCGGTGCCCCACCTGTGACGGCACCGGTGTCATCAGTTTGGATGTGCAGTTTTTGCCGGACGTAGAAGTGCCCTGCCCGGACTGCGGCGGTTCGCGTTACAGCCGGGAAGCGGCGGCAGTGAAGCTGCCCACGGCGAACGGCGAACCAGCCTCCATGGCCGACCTGATGGACATGGATGTGTCCACTGCATTGGAAGCCTGTGCGGACTGCAAGCTTGTGCGCCAGCGCCTGCAGGTACTGAAAGAATTGGGCCTTGGCTACCTGACCCTTGGCGAGGAGACACCCAGCCTTTCCGGCGGCGAAGCCCAGCGGCTGAAGCTTGCCAGCGAGATGGGCAAGGGGCAGGCAGACAGTGTGTTCGTGTTCGATGAACCCACCATCGGCCTGCATCCGCTGGATGTACAGACCCTGCTGGGCGTGTTCCAGAAGCTGATCGGGAACGGTGCCACCGTGGTGGTCATTGAGCATGATCTGGATGTGATCCGCAATGCGGATTACCTTGTGGATATGGGGCCGGGCGGCGGCGATGCCGGCGGACGCATCGTGGCGGCAGGTACTCCGGAACAGGTAAGACAGAACCCGGAGAGCATCACCGGGCGGTATATCTGATAGAAAAAGCAACGCCCGCCGGGGAGACCCGGCGGGCGTTCTCTGTACGGCGATAAAACTTACCGCTTGATATCGTAATTCATGTTCATCAGGTTGCGGATGGTGCTCACATCATCGGTGATGTTGGCATCGCCGTGGATGGTGTGCTTGATGGCACTGCTTGCCACCGCAAAGTTGATCATATCCATGGCTCTGTAGTTGTGCAGCATGGCGTAGATCAGGCCGCTGGCAAAGGCATCGCCGCCGCCCACGCGGTCAAGGATATTAAAGGTGAACAGCTTGCTCTCGAAGGTGTGGCCGTCGTACCACATGAAGGCCTTCAGGCTGTTCTCGCTGCCGCTGTGCGCATAACGCACATGGCGGGCAATGCACTTGAGGTTGGGATACCGCTCGATAAAGTGCTGGAAAATCTCGTCCTGCTGCTCATAGCTGGGCTGCAGAGGCACGCCGTCCTTCCAGTCGCCTTTGGAGTGGTCGCTTTCATCCTTCCACAGGTGGTACGGCTCAATGCCAAGCAGCACATCCACATAGGGCAGGCACTCGGTGCAGAAATCGCGGGCTTCTTCCCAGCTCCACAGGGTGGAGCGGAAATTGCCGTCGAAGCTGACGGTCAGGCCCTTGTTTTTGGCGACCTTGAGCATATCCAGAATGAGGGTGCGGCAGTTGGGTGCCAGTGCCGGGGTGATGCCGCTCAGGTGCAGCCAGTCGTAGCCGTCCAGCAAAGCATCCAGATCCACCTGCGAGAAATCGTACTCAGTAATGGCACTGTGCTTGCGGTCATAGATGACCTTGGACGGGCGGATGCCGTAGCCGGTCTCCAGATAATAAGTACCCAGACGGTTGGAAGGAGTCTCGTTCGGCTCGGTCAGGATCATAGGGGTGCAGTGCACGTCGTTGGAACGCAGCCAGCGCACGGCGCTCTTGCCCAGACTGTTGTTGGGCACCACGCTGAAGAAGGTGCTGTCCACACCAAGGTTAGCCAGTGCCAGTGCAATGTTGGCCTCGCTGCCGCCGTAGCTGGCCTCAAAGCCGGATGCCATACGGATCTTCTCGTAGTTCGGCGGGGTCAGGCGCAGCATGATCTCACCACAGGTGATGAATTTCTGGCCGGTGGTATCGTTGCCAAGGATCGGGTTGAAATGTTCCATAACGCTCCTCCTGATATTTACAGCTCATCAGAGTTCTGTTAACACATCGTTGTATCCATTATAATCCGGCCCGGATGGGATTGCAAGCACTTCCGCGGGGATGCAAGAGAAAATAATCAGCCTTTTTTGGGAGATTTGACGAATTCATACCCCTGTCAAATCGAAAGAAGGCGTATACTCTTCCTTCGCGCTGCTCTTCTGCTGCATGTAGCCCTGCGCCAGTCCCTTGTCCATGGCATAGTTGACCACCCGGCGGTATTCATAGGTGGTAATGCGCCGTCCGATGCCGTGCTCTGCGGCTTTGTAAAACGGTGTGTACTGGCTCATGACGCTGGGGATGAAGCATCCGGGGTCTGCATCGTTCCACGCGGCCATCTGGTCAAGCACCGCAAAGCTGTCGTCAACATGGCCGGGCAGGGCAAGGTGCCGCAGAATGACCCCCTTTTGCAGGATGCCCTCTGCATTGAAAACCGGGTGCCCGGCCTGTGCCATCATGGCTTCAATGGCGGGCTTTGCCTGCGCAAAATAGTCCGGTGCAGAGGAAAGCTCTGCCGAGAGGGCGGAGGAGACGTATTTCAGGTCGGCCAGCCAGATGTCGATGTATCCGCGCCATGCTTCCACGCTTTCCACCGTTTCGTAGCCGCCGGTGTTGCATACAATGGGCAGATGCAGGCCCTTAGCCCGGGCAATATCCAGCGCGGCAATGATCCAGGGCCGCCACTGGCCGGGCGTGACCAGATTGATGTTGTTGGCACCCTGCTCCTGCAGATTCAGGAAAATCTCTGCCAGATGTTCCACGCTGATCTCCTTGCCAAGGCCCTCGGCGCTGATGGGATAGTTCTGGCAGAAGCAGCATTTGAGGGTGCAGCCGGAAAAGAACACCGTGCCGCTGCCCTTTGTGCCGCTGATGCATGGCTCCTCCCAGTAGTGCAGGGCAGCGCGGGCTGCTTTTAAGGTGCCGCCCGCGCCGCAGGAACCGGTGCGTCCGGCAGCACGGTCGGCCCCGCACCGGCGCGGGCAGAGGGTGCAGGAAGAGGGAACGGAGACGAAATCGCTTTTCGGCATAATATCCAAAGTCCTTTGCTGAAAGTTTGTCAGCCCCAGTATACCACTTTTCGCCCCGGACGTGCTATACTATAAGATAAGGAAAAAATAATACATATGGAAAGCAACATCTTTGCAAGGTCCGTGTGGCGGACTGCGGCGGAGAGAACGTTGTGATGGAGGAGACCATGCGCACCGAAACCGATGAGATCCGCGATAATCTCAAGTACCTGACCCTGCTCTCGCGGGATTATCCTTCGCAGGCGGCAGCAGCCAGCGAGATCATCAGCACGCAGGCACTGCTCAAGCTGCCCAAGGGTACCGAGCACTTCATGAGCGACCTGCACGGCGAGAATGAAGCTTTTGTGCATATTCTGAATTCCGCTTCCGGTGTCATTCGCGAAAAAGTGGATCAGGTGCTGGGCGATACCGTGCCGAAGCATACCCGCGCCGAGCTTGCAACGCTGATCTATTACCCAAACGAAAAGCTGCCCCAGCTCAAGGCACGCTGTACCAGCGAGGAAGCGCTGGATCAGTGGTACACCGAAACGCTGCTGAGACTCATTGATATCTGCCGTCTGGTGTCCTCCAAGCATACCCGCGACCATGTGCGCAGATGCCTGCCTGCCAGCTGCGGCTACATTCTGGACGAGCTGCTCCACGCCCATTTTGAGGATCACGACAAGGATCTGTACTACGGCCAGATCGTGGGCAGCATCATTGAAAATGGCCGCGCCGACCACTTTATCGTGCGGCTGTGCGAGCTGATCAAGCATCTGGCAGTGGACAAGCTGCACATCGTGGGCGACCTGTTCGACCGCGGCCCACGCCCGGATATCATCCTCGATCTGCTCATGCGCCACCACAATGTGGATATCCAGTGGGGCAACCACGATGTAGTATGGATGGGTGCCGCTGCGGGCAGCCCCATCTGCATCTGCACGGTGCTCAAGACCACGCTGGCTTATCATAACCACGGAATGCTGGAGGACTGCTACGGCATCAACCTGCGCCATCTGCAGCGCATGGCCGAGCAGTTCTACGGCAATGATGATCTTTCCATCTGGATGCCTCATACCGATGCAGCCCGCGGCCCCTACACCAGGGGAATGCTGCACCGCTGTGCCGTGATGCACAAGGCCATCAGCATTCTGATGTTCAAGCTGGAGTGCCATGTCATCGACCGCAACCCGGACTTCCAGATGCAGGAGCGAGATTATCTGCGCCGCATCGACTGGGAAAAGCACACGGTAAAGATCGGCGAAAAGGAGTATCCGCTGCGGGATACCTCGTTCCCCACGGTGGACCCCGCCGACCCGGCCGCACTGCACCCGGATGAACAGCTGGTGCTGCACAAGCTGGTGCAGTCCTTCCGCCAGAGCGAAAAACTGCAGCAGCATGTGGAATTTCTCTATGCAAAGGGCAGCGTGTACCACATTGAGAACGGCAACCTGCTCTACCATGGCGCTGTGCCCATGACCAGCCGCGGCACCTTTGCCATGGAGCGCTTTGAGGGCCGCTACTACTCCGGCCGCGCACTGATGGACTACTGTGATGCCCGCGCCCGCCGGGGCTACTATGCACCGGAAGGCAGCGCTGCCCGCCAGAGTGGACAGGATTTTTTGTGGTATCTGTGGTGCGGCAAGCTTTCGCCGCTGTTTGGCCGCAGTGCCATGACCACCTTCGAGCGGCTCTATGTAGAGGACGCTTCCACCCACACCGAGGTGAAGGACCCCTATTATACATGGTATAACGATGAGGCCGTCTGCCGCCGCATTCTGGCCGAGTTTGGCCTGCCCGGTGCCAGCCACATCGTCAACGGCCACGTGCCGGTGCGGGAAAAGAACGGCGAAAGCCCCATCAAGGGCGGCGGACGGCTGGTGGTGATCGACGGCGGTTTCTGCCGTGCCTACCACGAAAAGACCGGCATTGCGGGCTACACGCTGGTGTATTCCAGCCGCACCATGTCCCTGCGCACCCATCAGCCCTTTGAAAGTGCCGAGAAAGCGGTGAAGGATAATCTGGATATCATTTCCCAGAAAAACATTCTGGAAACCGAAAATCATCGCATTCTCGTGGAGGACACCGACGAGGGCGAGGTGCTGCGGGAGCGTGTGCACGACCTCAAGCAGCTGGTGGCTGCCTATCAGCTGGGCTGGATCACTGAGACTCGGTGCGAAGACCACATCTGGTAAAGAAAGCGCAACAGCAATGTATCTGGTTTTTGTAAAATACCTGAAAAAGAAATCAAAATTTTGGAATATCCTGCGCGAAAATGGGCAAAACAGAAAATAATAAAACAACACCAAACGGGGCTTTGCTTTTTTGTGAAAGTTGTGTATAATAAGATAGCTGTACGTGTACGGCCTTATGGCCCATGCACATCAGGCAGCTTTTATGGAAAATGCTTTCAGGAACCTTAACAGGCCTGCGGCTGCGGGCCTCCGACAAGGAGATCATAAAATTGGAGAAATTTGTTATTACGGGCGGCAAGCCCCTGCACGGCGAAGTTACCATTTCGGGTGCCAAAAATGCGGCGGTGGGCGTCCTGCCTGCAACCATTCTGGCAGCGGATGTCTGTGTGATCGAGAATCTGCCGGATATCAGTGATGTGGCGGTGAGCCTGAAGATCCTCAGCGTTCTGGGCGCACAGATCAAAATGATCAACCGCAACACCTACGAAATCGACACCACCCATCTGACCGGCACCAACGTCCCGGACGACCTGTCCCGCCAGATGCGCGCCAGCTACTACTTTCTGGGCGCACTGCTGTCCCGTTTTGGCAAGGCTCAGGTGGCCATGCCCGGCGGCTGCAACCTCGGCCCCCGCCCCATTGACCAGCACCTGAAGGTGTTCAGTGCTCTGGGCGCAGAGGACAGCGTGGACTACGGCATGATCAGCGTGCGCGCCAAGGAGATGAACGGTGCACACATCTTCTTTGATAAGGTCAGCGTGGGCGCTACCATGAACGGTATGCTCTCCGCTGTAATGGCCAAGGGCCAGACCATTCTGGAAAACTGTGCCAAGGAACCCCATGTGGTGGATCTGGCAAACTTCCTGAATATGTGCGGTGCGAACATCCGCGGCGCAGGCACCGATGTGATCAAGGTGCGCGGTGTGGAAAAGATGCACGGCTGCACCTACAGCATCATCCCGGATCAGATCGAGGCTGGCAGCTACATGGTGGCTGCTGCTGCCACCGGCGGCGATGTTCTGGTGAAGAACGTCACCCCCAAGCATCTGGAACCCATTACCGAAAAGCTGCGCCGTGCAGGCGTGGAGGTGGAAGAATTTGACGATGCTGTGCGTGTGCGCCGCACCGGCGATATTCTGCCGCTGAAGATCAACACTATGCCGCATCCCGGCTTTCCCACCGACATGCAGCCCTTGATGGGCGTGCTGCTGAGCGTGGCCAAGGGCACCAGCACCGTGACCGAGAGCGTGTGGGATAACCGCTTCCGCTATGTGGACGAGCTGCGCAAGATGGGTGCCAACGTGCAGGTGGACGGTCAGGTGGCTGTGTTTGAGGGCGTGGATAAGCTCACCCCTGCACCGCTGCGCGCACTGGATCTGCGTGCAGGCGCTGCCATGGTGGTGGCTGCGCTGATGGCAGACGGCACCAGTGAGATCGAGGAGATCGGCCACATCGAGCGCGGCTACGAGAATATCGTGGAAAAGCTGCGCGGTCTGGGTGCAGACATCAGCAAGGTGGAGCGTATGCCCGCTGCACTGGATCAGGCACTGTAACTTATAAAAAGCAAACAGCCTGCTGCATATGCGGCGGGCTGTTTTTGAGTGTATCAGAGGTTTTTCATGGCAGAATTCATCTCGTTATATTCGGGTTCCTCCGGCAACAGCAGTGTGGTGCGCTGCGGGCAGCGGTATCTCATTGTGGATATGGGCAAGGGCGTGCGCACTACCTCGGCGGCGCTCAAGGCGCTGGGCCTTGCCGTCAGTGACTGCGACGGCATCCTTGTCACCCACGAGCACAGCGACCATGTGAAGGGGCTTTCCACCTTCCTCAAAAAGAACACGCTGCCGGTGTACGGTGCAGCGGCAACGCTGGATTTTCTGGACAGCAACGGCATTGTACCGGCCAGCTGTGAGCTGCACGAGCTGGAAGGCAGGGAAGAGGACGTGGGCGCGTTTGGCGTGCAGAGCTTTCCCACCAGCCACGATGTGCCCTGTGTGGGCTACCGCATCCACACCCCGGACGGCAAGACCATGACCATTGCAACCGACCTTGGCGTGCTCACGCCGCCGGTGCACGAGGCGCTTTCCGGCTGCGACCTTGTGGCACTGGAGAGCAACTACGACCTGCACATGCTGCGCAGCGGGCCGTACCCCTATTACTTACGGGCACGCATTGAAAGCACCCGGGGCCACCTTTCCAACGACGAGTGCTCGGCAAAGCTGCTGGAACTCATTCAGGAAGGGTGTAAAAAGTTTGCGCTGTGCCATCTTTCGCAGGAGAACAACACGCCTGCGCTTGCCCTGCAGACCGTGTTCAACACGCTGGGCGCGGCGGGCGTTGTGCCGGAGAAGGACTGCATCGTGCAGGCACAGCGCCGCAACGAAATGAGTCCTGTATTAGAGTTTTAAATAAAACAAACGGCAATGCAAATGCATTGCCGTTTGTTTTATTCAGCTGCTTTCTGTGTGCGGATGTCATCGCCTGCAAAAAGGCAGGGGGCAAAGGCAGAAAGGCGGCTGGAAATTTTTTCGGTATACAGCTTTTCCAGCAGAGCACCGTCAGTGATGTTGGTGGTGACGATGGTGGGCAGCTTTGCACCCAGCCGGTTGTTGAGCAGACTGTACAGGCTGCTGATGAGGAAGGCGGAGTTGAACTCCGAGCCAAGATCATCCAGAATGAGCAGGTCGGCCCCGGCAGCGGTCTGCATCAGCGTTTCCTCCTCGCCTGCCGGGTCTGCACCAAAGTGCAGCCCTTCCAGCTTGGAGAAAAAGTCCGGGCTGGAAACATAGATCACATCGTAGCCCTTTTCCAGCACGATGCCCGCAATGGCAAGGGCCGCGTGGGTCTTGCCAAGGCCCGCATTGCCAAACAGCATCAGGCTCTCGCTGTGGTGGTCAAACTCTTCCGCGTAGCTGCGCAGGTCTGCCAGCATATCGGCCATGTAAGGGCGGATGGCACCGCCCACCTTTTCATCGGCACGGTTCGGGTAATAGCGCAGCTCCATGGTGTCAAAGCTTGCAATGGACAGGCTGGACAGCGCCTCGATCTCCTTGCGGCGCAGCTGCTGCATCACCTTGTGCACGCACTCACAGGTGCGGCCATTCACGCTGCCGGTGTCCTGACATTTGGGGCAGACAAAGCGCGGCTCCAGTGCATCAGCGGGCCGTCCGCTTTGTGCCAGCAGGGCGGTCAGCTTCTGCTTTGCATCGGCAAGGGCGGCGGCAGCTTCGGTGCGGTCCTTGCCCGCAGCACCGGCCAGTGCGCAGCGGATGCCCCGCACCCGCACCTCTTCTTCTGCATGGCGCAGGGCGGGAATGGCGGCTTCGGCTTCGGCGCGGGCATCCTCGGCTCTGGCTCTGGCCACCTGCCGCCGGGCGGCTACGGTGCGCATGGCTTCCTGATACAGTTCGTTTTTGGTACGCATGGCTCCTCCTTATTCCGGCTTCTTTTTCAACGGACGGCGGCGGGCAGCGTTCTTGAGGAAATCGTTGCCGCTGGGGGCTTCGCGGTCTACCCGGAGGTTCCGGCTGGCACCCGCAATGGCCACCGGGCTGCGCACATCGTGCACGGTGCGCAGGCCCTTGGCGTTCCATGTTTTGAGGATACTGTTCCAGTACCACAGGTCCCGCTTGGGGCCTGCCTGCACAGCAGCTTCCTGTACCATGGCGTCATCGTAGCCGTACACCTCGTACCAGCGTGCAATGGCCTTGCGGCCGCCCAGGGTGAGCTCATCGGTGGAGATGCCCAGCAGGCCGCTGACGTACTGTTCCCGGCTCCGGCGCAGGGCCAGCAGCTTGAGGTGGGCGTCGGCCTGCTCGCCGGTCTCCACGCCCTCGGTGCGCCACACCTTCAGCTCATGCACTACGGCGGCCATGGTGCTGCGGCCGGTGCTGGCAACGTAGGCGGTGCACAGCATCACGGTCTCCGGCGCAAAGCCCTCCTGCATATAAAGATTGACCAGCTTTTCCATCTCCCTGTGGGTCAGCGGACGGGCAAAGCCGGTCTGTGCGCAGTCGATCAGGCTGGAGATCATGGGGTCGGTGCGGCTGGCCGCAGCGATCTCGGCCCAGGTCATGGGTGCGGGGGCGCTGGGTTCCTCGCCCGGTGCAGCGTTCTCTTCGTACCGCTCCAGCAGGCCAGCGCCTGCCCAGAAGGAGAGGGCGCTCTCGGCGCTGATGCGGCTGCGCAGCTTGAGGTCGGCACAGATCTTGTCCGGGTCGGTGATGCCGGTCGCCAGCACATACAGAGCCACGCGCACATTGTATTCTTCGGCGATGCCCAGTTTGGAAAACACCAGCTGCGGCACTGCAATGGTATCGCCCTTGAGTTCTTTTAAACGATAGATCATGTTTTATTCCTTCGGCTTGTCCGGCTCGGCTTCGGCAGCAGGCGGCTCCCACGGGTCGCTGTCCATCATGCTGGGGCAGTTTTTCCAGCGGTCAGGATCGGCATTGAACGCGTCCTGCAAAAAAGCGGCTGTGGCCTCCCGGCCCTCGTCGGTGAGCGGAAACACCTTCTGCACCCGCAGGGCAGGGTCGGTCTTTTCAATGGTCCAGGGGTCCGGCCAGTAGTCCACGGTGAGGATGCTTTCCTCCTTTGCGGCACCCTCGCCGCCGTCCGGGTCCGGCACGGTGCGCTTGCCGGGGATCATCCGGTATCGCAGGCCGTATTCGTTGCCGCTGTAGGAATTTTTGCATTTGAAGTAATGCAGCAGGGGAACAAAGATCATGGCAGAGTCCTTTCGTATTTTGCAGGGAGCGGCTGTAAGCAAAAACGGCAAACCGATATTCCACGGTTTGCCGTTTGTTTTTGGAGCAGGGTACGGGACCCGAACCCGCCGCCTGCTGCTTGGGAAGCAGCCGCTCTACCGGATGAGCTAACCCTGCAAGTTGCTCATTTATTGTAGCAAAGAGGGACGGGATTGTCAAGGGCCGGAGAATGTCAGTTTTTCTGGGCATCGGTCAGGTCCAGCACTGGCGTGAAGGGGTCGAACACAAGGCCGGTGATGCCGTCCGCCACCAGCAGACGCCTGTTCTGGCCCAGCAGCGGCACCACGGCGCAGCCTTCCAGCAGCTGGCGCTCACAATCGGCCAGCAGGGCACAGCGGGCGCTGCCGGTCTGTTGGGCACTCTCGGCCAGACGCTGAGAGTAGATGGGGTCGGACCAGCCGGTCAGGCCGCCGCCCTCGGCCGTGAACTGCTGCAGCATCTGGTATACGCTGCCGCCTTCGGCGCGGATGGGAGCCAGCGCAATGGTGTAACTGCCCGCTGCAAGGCGTTTGTCGAACTCCTCCTGCGGAACCTCTTCCACCGAGAAGAAAAGGGAGCAGTCCTTCTGCCATGCGCCGTTGATCTGTTCGGCCAGTTCAGTCAGGCCGGCTTCCTTCGGCAGCAGGATGGTCACGCCGGAAAAATCCGAGCTGGCCATGCCCTGCCGTGCATTCAGGTACAATGTACGGGGGTCGGTGATGGTGGGCAGCGGGTTCCCGGCAGACTTGCGGTAATCGATGCCGTCCACGGAAAGGCCGGTGGGCACAAGACCCTCGGCAGCGGTGTACAGACCGGAAGAGGGCACATCCACATTCTCCCGGGCGATGCCGGCAAGCGCCTGCCGCAGTTCCTGATTGGCAAACATAGAATCTTCGGCGCTGTTGAACAGCAGTGCCCAGGTGGTGTCGGAGTAATCCACCGACTGCAGCGAGGTATCCTCGCCGGTGTCGTCCAGCGCGGCGGAGCATTTTTCGTCTGCAATGAGCTGGGCGGCGCTCTTGCCGGTGCTGCCGGTGTTCTGCACCAGACGCAGGCTGCCGATCATGGGGGAGGAGACATCCCGGTGCAGGAACAGGCCGCTGGCCGTCCAGTTGTAAAGATAGAAGCTGCCGCTGGAAAGGGTGGTCTTGGCGGTCAGGCCGTAGGTGCCGCGGGTGCTCTCAAAAAATGCTTCATCGCAGGGCATGGCACCGGGCAGGGTGAGCTTGGCAAGGAAGTTGTCGTCCTTTTCACTCAGGCGGAACACCAGCGTCAGCGGGCCGGCGGCCGAAACGCCCAGCGTGCTGGCATCGGCTGTGCCAGCCAGCACGGCAGCACTGTTCTCAAGGGCGGCAAACTCCACGGCATAAGGGGAATTTGTCTGCGGCTGGAATATGCGCCGGAATGCAAACACAAAGTCCTCGGCAGTGATGGTGTGATCCGTGGAAGCGCCCTTGACGGCCTTGTAGGTCAGGCCGTCCTTGATCTGGAAGGTGTAGGTCCTGCCATCGGAGGAGACCGTCCAGCTCTCGGACAGATCGGGCACGATCTCGCCATCCGCTTTTTTGCGGACAAGCCCGCTGTAAAGGTTCTCGCAGGCGATCACGTCCGGGGCAGCAGAAGCCACCTGCGGGTCGAGGTTTGCGGGAATGGTATCCACGAACCATGTAAAGCTTGGCGCACTGGAACTGCTGCCGCAGCCGGTGAGCGCAAGCAGGAACGCAGCAGCAAGCAATGCTGCGGTAATACGGAAGAACTGTTTCAAGGGGATGACCTCATTCTATGGTATTTGCGAAAAAAGGCTTTTTGTATACAAAAAGCACTCTGCTTCGACAAGTGTAGCAGAAACAGCGGCAAAATACAATTGCAGAATTGTGAATTTACCTTGCTTTTTGGGGCAAAAAGGGCGTTTTTCCGTTGCCAATTGCGGCTAAATGGACTATAATGGTACAGCGAAACATCTCTGCACCCGTTTTGAGGTGCGTTCTGAATACGATATTATGGAGGAGGAACTGTTTTTATGCAGAAGGATCAGCAGAAACTGATTGAACTCATCAAAGGCAAAAAAGTGGCCTTCATTGGTGCCGGTGTCAGCCACAAGACCCTGATCAAGGAGTTTGTGGAGCTGGGTGCCCATGTGACCCTGTGCGACCAGAAAAAGAGCGTGGAGGACTTTGGCGATTACGCTGCAACCATCAAGGAGCTTGGCATCGACCTGAGCCTGGGTGAAAACTATCTGGATGGCTTCAAGGGTCAGGATATCATCATGCGGACCCCGGGCTTTGTGGGCTACTTTGAAAAGCCCCTGCAGGATGCCATGGCCGCAGGCACCATGGTCACCAGTGAGGTGGAGTTGTTCTTCGACTTCTGCCCCTGCGAGATCGTAGCCGTGACCGGCTCCGACGGCAAGACCACCACCACCACCCTGATCTCCAAGTTCTACGAGGCCGCAGGCCGCAAGGTGCATCTGGGCGGCAACATCGGCGCAGCTCTGCTGCCCATGCTGCCCGAGGTGGCTCCCGAGGATGTGGCTGTGGTGGAGCTTTCCAGCTTCCAGCTCATCAGCATGCATTCCAGCCCCAACATTGCCGTGGTGACCAATGTCACCCCCAACCATCTGGACCACCACAAGGACATGCAGGAGTACATTGATGCCAAGCGCAACATCCTGCTGTACCAGAAGCAGCCCTGCCGCGCTGTGCTGGGCTATGAGAACGAGATCAGCCGTTCCATGCAGTCCGACTGCAAGGGCAAGCAGGTGTGGTTCACCCGCCTGCACGATACCGACAACGGTGCCTTCCTGCGCAAAGAGGACAACATGCTCTGCATGGCCGAGGATGGCGTTGTGACCCCCTTCCTGGCCCAGAAGGACGTGAAGCTGCGTGGCCTGCACAACATTGAAAACCTGCTGGCTGCTGCTGCTGCCGTGTGGGGCGAGGTGCCCGTGGAAGCCATCCAGAAGGTGGGCAGCACCTTTACCGGTGTGGAGCACCGCATTGAGCCGGTGCGCACGCTGGACGGCGTGCTGTACTACAACGACTCCATCGGCACCAGCCCGACGCGCACCATTGCCGGTCTGCGCAGCTTTAACCAGAAGGTCATTCTGATCGCTGGCGGCTACGACAAGCACATTCCCTATGAGCCGCTGGCACCGGAAGTGGTGGCCCACGTGAAGAACCTTGTGCTGATGGGTGCCACCGGCCCCCGCATCGAAAAGGCTGTGCGCGAGGACCCGAACTTCAACGAAGCAGAGCTGCCCATCCAGCATGCCGACAACATGCAGCACGCTGTGGAGCTGGCCCGTGCCTGCGCAAAGCCCGGTGACATCATCATCCTGTCCCCGGCCAGCGCATCGTTTGATCTGTACCCCAACTTTGAGGTGCGCGGCCGCGAGTTCAAGAAGATCGTCAACGAGCTGAAGTGATCGCGCAGGTCAGCACAAAAGCCCACCGCGCCCGCTTTTTAAATGCCTGCCGGGGGCAATGGGTGCTGGGGGCGACCCTGCCGCTGGATCTTGCCCTGTTTAGCAAAAGCCAGCCGTGGCGATTCTACGCAGGACCTACACTGGCACTGGAACTCAGCGGCAGCACCGCATGGGCAGCAGGGCACGCAAACCCGGAAGAGCTGGCCAGCTTTCTGGCTTTCTGCGGGTGTGAGAGCATCATTTTAGACGAAAACGAATGCCCACCGCCTGCCGGGTGGTGCAAAGCTGAAACGCTGACCGTATTCGGCCTTGCACCCGGCAAGGCTCTGCCGCTGCCCGCTGCAGACGAGACGCTCCGGGCCGGACTGACCCTTGACAGAGAACCCTCTGCCATGGATGTGGCACGGGCGCTCTACCCGGCGGATACGGCAAAGCAGGAGGACTTTTACTCCGAGCTTTGCACAAAGCGCATCCGCGACAAAGCCCTTGTGTGGGCGCTGCGGCAGGGGAGTGAAACGATCTGCACGGTAGGGGCCTATGCCCTTGCGAACAGGCAGGCCTACATGGCCTGCGGGCAGACAGCCCGGCCTTTGCGGGGCAAGGGCATCGGCGGGCGGCTCATTGTGCAGATGGCGAACGAGCTTGCCGCCAAGGGGGAGCACCCGGTGTTTCTCTGCAGCCCAGAGCGGGTGCACTTTTATACCCGGCTTGGCTTTGAAAAGCTTGCGGAGTATATTCGTTATGTGCCATCGTAGTTTGTCGACTGACACGTCGGAAGTTTCTCTGAGGACCGTCCGCTGGGGTGGGACCCTGTTGCCCGCAGGGCAATAGGGCGGGCGATGGAATGGCCTGCAACAACAGCGACCGCCGCCAGTGGCGGAAACAGGGAGCTGTTGTTGGGGCCGCGGCCAGCGAGATGCAAGCGGATGCGAAGCAGCTGCTGGGTGCCGCAACCCGTATTTCGTGTCCGAGGAGAAAGCTGCCGACGCGTCAATTCATGTAAGCTTTATCCCAAATCATAAATTAAGGAACCATTATAATGTCAATGCTGAACCACTTTTTCAATTACAAACCCGAAGTTCTGGCGCTGGACGAAAAGGCTATGGAGCTGTGCCAGCCCTACTTCCGCCATATGGAGGAGATCCGCGATTTTAACCAGCTCAAAATGCTGAAAGCCTTTGCGGATACCCAGATGTCCTCCACCGATATGCTGGGCACCACCGGCTACGGCCTGTGGGATACCGGCCGCGCAAAGCTGGAGCAGATCTTTGCCGAGGTGATGGGCGCAGAGGATGCCCTCGTGCGCAGCCAGTTCCAGAGCGGCACCCACACGCTGGCTGTGGCGCTGTTCGGCCTGTTGCGGGCAGGGGACACCCTGCTGGCTGCCACCGGCCGTCCCTACGATACGCTGGAAGGCGTGATCGGTCTGGACGGCAAGGGCAGGGGCACCGGCACCCTGATGGATTACGGCATCCGGTACGATGAAGCTCCGCTGAAAGCCGACTTCACCCCGGATTATGACCTGATCGCCCAAAAGGCCCCCGGTGCAAAGGTGTGCCATATCCAGCGCAGCCGCGGCTATCTGCAGCGCAATGCCTTTGATCTGGAAACGATCCGAAAAATTGCGGATACCGCCCGTGCCGCAAACCCGGACATCATTATTTTTGTGGATAACTGCTACGGCGAGTTCACCCAGACGCAGGAACCCTGTCAGATGGGCGCAGACCTTGTGGTGGGCAGCCTGATCAAGAACCCCGGCGGCGGCATCGCTCCCACCGGCGGCTACATTGCGGGCCGCAAAGACCTTGTGGAGCTGTGCGCTTACCGCCTGAATGCGCCCGGTCTCGGCAAGGATCTGGGCTGCACGCTGGAAACGCCCCGTGATATGTATCTGGGCTTCTACTATGCGCCCGGCGTGGTGTGCGAGGCCATCAAGACCGCCATTTACGCCCAGTGTATGCTGGAGCTGCTGGGCAAGAATCCAGTGCCGCGCTACTGCGACGACCACAACGACATCGTCACCTGCTTTGATGCAGGCACTGCAGATGCGCTCATCGGCTTCTGTCAGGGTATTCAGGCTGCAAGTCCCGTGGACAGCTATGCCGCCCCGGAACCTTCTCCGGAGCCGGGCTATACTGATGAGGTGGTCATGGCAAGCGGCAGCTTTACACAGGGCAGCACCATCGAGCTTTCCTGCGACGGCCCGCTGCGTGAGCCGTACACCTGCTACCTGCAGGGCGGTCTGAACTTTGCTGCCAGCCGTGCAGGCGTGCTGCTGGCCATCCAGAAGGCTTATTTTAAGGGCTGAAAAGGGGAGAGCGCATGCCTGTTTTAAGTGACCGTGTGGGTACCTTCACGGATTCTGTCATCCGCCGCATGACCCGCATCAACAATCAGTACGACTCCATCAACCTTTCGCAGGGCTTCCCGGATTTTGACCCGCCGAAGCAGTTGATGGACGCTCTGGCCGAAACAGCTTACAAAGGCCCACACCAGTACGCTGTGACCTTTGGCGCGCAAAACTTCCGCGAGGCGCTGGCAAAAAAGACCAGCCCTGCCCTGCACCACGAAGTAGACCCCAACACCGAGATCTGTGTGACCTGCGGCGGCACTGAGGCCATGATGGCCGCCATGATGACCATCTGCAACCCCGGCGACAAGGTGATGATCTTCTCACCGTTCTACGAGAACTACGGTGCCGATGCCATTCTTTCGGGCGCGGAACCCATCTATATCCCGCTGGTGCCGCCCACCTATGAGTTTGACATCAGCCTGATCGAAAAGGGCTTTGCCGAGGGTGCCAAGGCGCTGATCCTGTGCAACCCCTCCAATCCCTGCGGCAAGGTGTTCCGCCGCGACGAGCTGGAAGCCATTGCAAAGCTGGCCATCCAGTACGATGCCTTTGTGGTGACGGATGAGGTGTACGAGCATATCATCTATGCGCCGGCAGAGCATATCTGCATGGCAAGCCTGCCCGGCATGTTTGAGCACACCATCACCTGCAACTCGCTCTCCAAGACTTACTCCATCACGGGCTGGCGTCTGGGCTATCTGATCGGACCCGCAGAGGTCATTGAGGGTGCGCGCAAGGTGCACGACTTTCTCACTGTGGGTGCGGCTGCACCCCTGCAGGAGGCCGCTGTGGCCGGTTTGGAGATGCCCGCCAGCTATTACGAAAAGCTGCAGGCCCTTTACACCGAAAAGCGCGATCATTTTCTGGCCGGACTGGACCGTGTGGGGCTGAAGCACAATGTTCCGCAGGGCACCTATTTTGTGATGATCGATATTTCCGATTTTCTGGCGCTGCCCCAGTTCAAGGGCTGGACCGACCTGCAGTTCTGTGAGTGGATGATCCGGGAAGTGGGCGTGGCCGCTGTGCCTGGCTCCAGCTTCTTCCGGGAGCCGGTGAACCACCTGATCCGGATGCACTTTGCCCGCGGCACCGATGTGCTGAACGAAGCCGTCCGCCGGCTGGAAAAGCTGCAGGCTTTACTGAAATAAAAGCAAAACAAAAAACAACAGCGCCGCAGGAAGTTTCCTGCGGCGCTGTCTCTTTCCCGATACTCTATACACGATTCATCACACGGCGTGGCGCTGCACGGTGGGCATTGGCTCCACAAGAGCGGGATGCATCCCCTCGCGGTAGTCCAGGTCTCCCTGATCCATACCGCGCAGTAAGACCTCGGCGGTGGCAATGTTGGTGGCAATGGGTACGCTGTGCATATCGCACAGGCGGAGCAGATTCTGCTCGGTGATGCTGGCGGCATCCGCTTTCAGCGGGTCACGGAAGAACAACACCAGATCCACTTCGTCGCACGCAATGCGGGAAGTGATCTGCTGCACACCGCCCAAGCGCCCGGAGAGATAACAGTGCACGGGCAGGCCGGTAGTCTGCGCCAGCATCCGTCCGGTGGTACCGGTAGCAATGACTGTGTTTTTGGACAAAATGGCGCTGTAAGCAGTGCAGAACTGCAGTGCAAGCTCTTTGCGGGAATCGTGTGCAAGAATGGCGATCGTCATATTGCTCTCTCCTTTGTTCCAAGTATAGTGTTGTGTGTGACGAACAACTTTCTCATTGGAAAGTGAAATGAAGTGAAATCGTTATCAAGTTTTCCAATATAATTTTACCGCATCGAAATAGGGGTTGTCAAGGGGGCTCTTGTACTTTTTACAAAACAAAATGGAGAAAGTAAGACTATATCTTTGTGAGAAGTGCAGAAAACTGGGATACAATCATCCATATCAATGAGCGAACAGAAAAGGCAGATTGAAAACATAATTCAGTTTTTGTCTTTGCTGAAAGAACATTTCATGGGAATAAAACAAAAATACAGGCTGGCGCAAATCGCACCAGCCTGTTTCGGAAAAAGCTTTTTAGTTTCGTTTCTAAATTATGAATATTATGGAGAAAACGCTCACTCCCGATTTCCGCACTGGAAAGGTGGGTTCAGCGGGCTTTAGCGGATCTGACCATTGCCGTGGATGATATACTTGTAGCTGCACAGCTCGGCCAGTCCCATGGGGCCGCGGGCGTGGAGTTTCTGAGTGGAAATGCCCATTTCGCACCCAAGGCCGAATTCACCGCCATCCGTAAAGCGGGTGGAACAGTTCACATACACGGCGGCGCTGTCCACTGCGGCAGTGAACAGGTCGGCATGGGCCTGTGTCTGGGTCAGAATGGCCTCGCTGTGGCCGGTGGAGTGCTCAGCAATATGCCCGATGGCCTCCTCCACGCTGTCCACGACCTTGACCGCGAGGATGTAGTCCAGAAATTCGGTGTCAAAGTCCTTTTCTCCGGCAGGGGTGCCGGAGATGATGGAGGCTGCGCGCTTATCAAGACGAAGCTCTACCGGATGCAGACCCTTTGCAATGCGGTCCGGGCCAAGCCGCTGGGCCAGACGGGGCAGGAACTCCCCGGCAATGGCAGAGTGCACAAGGCACACCTCCTCGGCGTTGCAGACGCTGGGACGGCTGGCTTTTGCGTTCTCGATGATGTCCAGAGCTTTGTCCAGATCGGCGGTGTCGTCTACGTACACATGGCAGATGCCGGTGCCGGTCTGGATGCAGGGGACCTTGGCGTTCTGAACGCAGGCACGGATCAGCCCGGCACCGCCGCGCGGGATCAGCAGATCCACATAGCCTACAGCGGTCATCAGAGCGTTGGCAGAAGCGTGGGTGGTATCCTCGATCAGGCAGACCGCTGTCTCGGGCAGACCGGCCTTTTTCAGGCCCTGCCGCAGAACGGTGACGATGGCATGAGCACTGCGCCATGCTTCCTTGCCGCAGCGCAGGATACAGGCATTGCCGCTCTTGATGGCAAGGGCAGCGGCATCGCTGGTCACATTGGGGCGGCTCTCGTAGATAATGGCGATCACACCCATCGGGACGGCAGTTTTTTCGATCACAAGGCCGTTGGGGCGCTCCACCCGGTTCAGCACCCGGCCCACCGGGTCGGGCAGGGAAGATACCTCCCGGATGCCCTGCGCCATGGCTTCAATGCGCGGTGCGGTCAGGGCCAGACGGTCCAGCATCACATCGCTGATGTGCCCCTTGGCCGCAGCCATGTCCTCAGCGTTGGCAGCAAGGATGGCCGCCTGATCGTCTGCGCTGCACAGCGCATCTGCCATGCCCAGCAGGGCCGCGTTGCGGGCGGTGTTATCGGCCAGCGCAAGGGCACTTTTGGCGCTGCGGGCGGCTTCCAGAATTTCCTGTGTGGTCATGTGTTCAGTCCTCCTTGCGGGCCGCAAAGCGGGTGCCTGCGGGCTTGCCTGCGGCAATGTCGTACAAAAGCTCCGGGTGTGCGCCGTTGGCAATGACCATATCGGCACCGCTGCCCGTTACCATGCGGGCAGCGCGCAGCTTGGTGGCCATGCCGCCGGTGCCAAGGGCCGAACCGGCACCATCGGCCAGAGCCATCACCTCGGGGGTGATCTCCTCCACCAGCGGGATGAGCTTTGCGTCCGTGTGGGTGTGGGGATTGGCGGTGTACAGGCCGTCGATGTCACTCAGCAGCACCAGCATGTCAGCCTTGGCGCAGCAGGCCACGATGGCCGCCAGCGTGTCGTTGTCGCCAATGGAGGTGATCTCATCGGTGGCAACGGTGTCGTTTTCGTTGATGATGGGCAGGGCACCCAGCTCCAGCAGGCGGGACAGGGTGTTCTGAAAGTTCACGCGGCGTTCGGTGTGCTCCACGTCCACGCCGGTGAGCAGGATCTGCGCCACGGTGTGGTTGTAGGCGTTGAACAGTCGGTCGTAGGTGTACATCAGCTCACACTGACCCACAGCGGCGCAGGCCTGCTTGGTGGTGGTGTCCTTTGGGCGGGTTGGCAGTGAGAGCTTGCCCACGCCCATGCCAATGGCACCGGAGGACACCAGAATGACCTCATGGCCCTCGTTTTTCAGGTCGCTGAGCACCTTGACCAGCTGTTCCGTGTGGCGGATGTTCAGCCGTCCGGTGGCGTATGCCAGAGTAGAAGTGCCTACTTTTACAACGATGCGCATGATATCCTTAACCCTTTCCCATTTCCTTTGTCTTATTGTACGAGGCGATCACGGCATCCATCACCGCACCGCGCAGGCCGTGCTCTTCCAGCACGCGCACGCCCTGAATGGTGCTGCCGCCGGGGCTGCACACAGCATCCTTGAGTTCGCCGGGATGCTTTCCGCTTTCCAGCACCAGCTTTGCGCTGCCCAGAACCATCTGCGCGGCATATTCCTGCGCTTTGGCGCGGGGCAGGCCGCAGGCCACGCCGCCGTCGGCCAGAGCCTCAATAAACTGGTACACCCATGCCGGGCCGCAGCCGGAAACGCAGCTGGCGGCATCGATCAGACTTTCCGGCACGGCATCCAGACGGCCCGCAGGAGCCATGATCTTGAGGAAGGCTTCTTCTTCCTCAGCGGTGACATTGCTGGAACAGTACTGGATCATACCCTCGCCCACCGAAGCCGGGGTGTTGGGCATGATGCGGATCACAGGAAAGTCCTCACCGGCCATCTCCTGAATGCGGGCGATCGAAAGGCCCGCTGCCATACTGCACAGCACAAAACGGCTGGGGCGCTCGTCAAAGGTGAACTTGAGCGGCTGGAGCAGAGCTTCCATCATCTGGGGCTTTACTGCCAGAAAAATCAGGTCGCAGTCACCGGCCACCTCGGCATTGGTGGCTGTTTTGCAGCCCAGTTCTTTGGCCAGTGCCTGTGCCTTGGCCGCAGTGCGGTTTGCCAGAAAAACCTTCTTAGGGTCAACAGCTTTGCAAACGGCACGGGCGATGGCTCCACCCATGTTGCCGCAGCCCAGAAAACCAATGGTATCCATCATAGTTTGTACCCTCCCTCAAAACGGCACTTCAATCACAGCCGTCTGCTCCCATTCTAAGCGTAGAGGAATATAAAATCAAGGGCCTTTTCCGCTTTTTTGCCGGAAGAAGCCGCTTTTGCAGGCATTGCGCACCGCCGGAAGGGTCTTTTGGGGGGCTGAGAAACGGCTCTTGAAGCGAGAAACTGCCGGAGTGAAAACGCAGGAAATCATTCTTTGTTTACAAAATGGACAGAATCAATGCTTGCAATCGGAACGGCTTTTGCGGTATTATAATGTACGAAGCTGCCAATCGCCGTACGCAGCGGGAAAAATTTCTACGGTTGGGAAAGGAAGGCTTTTGTGTCACAAACAACGAAGCGGGCACTGGAAGCATCGCTGAAAAAGCTGCTGAAGGAAAAGCCCCTCAACAAAATTACGATCAATGATATCACCGAGGACTGCGGCGTGAACCGCATGACCTTCTACTACCACTTCAAGGATATTTACGACCTGGTGGACTGGATCCTGACGGAGGATGCAACCAAGGCGATGGAAGGCTGCCAGAGCTTTGATACATGGACCGAAGCGTTTCTGGACATCCTGCACCAGATCCGGGATAACAAAGCACTGGTGCTGAACGTATACCGCTCTTTGGGCCGTGAACAGGTGGAGCAGTATCTCTACAAGCTTCTGGACCCCATGCTGAAGGAATTTGCAGATCGCGAATGCCGCGATATCACCGTGCAGGACGATGACAAGCAGTTTGTGGTGGATTTTTACAAATATGCGCTGGTGGGCGTGGGGCTGGAATGGATCCGCCGGGACATGAAAACGGATCCTGCCTTGATGGTAGAACGTACGGGACGGATGCTGCAGGGGAATCTGCGCCGCGCGTTATGCCGCCTTGCCAGCAATAAGATCCATCTGGAACAGGACGGTTGAACCGGAAGAACGACAAAATTTTATCATAATCTGCGCCGTGATGGGTTTTCTATCACGGCGCTTTTTCTGTTTATGGCAACTTGTGGGATAGAATGGTAGAGTAATGGCATAGAAATAGAAAAAGAGATTTCCGAAAAATACCGTTTGGAGGAAAAGGATAATGAATACTTCTGTTGAGAGCCTGACTCATAAAATGCAGCGTGCTGCCGTTGGCAAAATGGTGGACGTGGTGCTTTCTCATGCCGATAAAGACCGTCAGAAAACCGTGGGACAGCTGGTGGATGTCGCAAAGCAGTTCTATGGCAGTTCGTTCAGCGATGAAGCCTACGAACACGCCAGACAGACCCTGACCGACCCCGACAGCAAGTGGTCCAAGCTCATCAACTGTGTGCTGGATCAGACCGACCCCAACGTGGCCCGCACCATGGCGCTGAATCTGGGCTACGAGGCTTTCTTCCGCGGCACCAAGACCATCCGCGAGAACCGCGTGAAGTATCAGTGCAACATCCCCTGGCTGATCCTGTTCGACCCCACTTCCGCCTGCAATATGCACTGCGTGGGCTGCTGGGCCGGTGAATACGGTCACAAGAATAACCTCAGCTTTGAGGATATGGACAAGATCGTTACCGAGGGCAAGGAGCTGGGCGTGTACCTGTACATGCTGACCGGCGGCGAGCCGCTGGTGCGTAAGGCTGATATCCTGAAGCTGGCCGAGAAGCACAATGATGTGCAGTTTGCCATCTACACCAACTCCACCCTCATCGATGAGCCGTTCTGCAAAGAGGTGGTGCGTTTGGGCAACATTGCCTTCATGCTGTCCATCGAGGGCACCCCGGAGACCAACGATGCCCGCCGCGGTGAGGGGCACTATGCCGCTGTTATGCATGCTATGGATCTGCTCAAGGAGCACGGCATCGTGTTCGGCACGTCCATCTGCTACACCCGCGATAACATCGAAGCTGTTACCAACGATAAGTTCATGCGTTTCCTGTGTGAGAAGGGCGCACACTTCGGCTTCTACTTCCACTACATGCCCGTGGGCAACGAGGCAGCACCGGAACTGATGCCTACCCCGGAGCAGCGCAAATATATGATCGACCGCATCCGCTATCTGCGCTCGGAAGAGTGCGATATCCCGTTCTACCCGATGGATTTCCAGAACGATGGCGAGTTCGTGGGCGGCTGTATTGCCGGCGGACGCAACTACTTCCACATCAACTCGGCCGGTGACGCAGAGCCGTGCGTGTTCATCCACTACTCCAATGCCAATATCCACGACCAGAGCATTCTGGAAATTCTGCACAGCCCGCTGTTCATGGCTTATCACAACGGCCAGCCCTTCAACAAGAACCATCTGCGTCCCTGCCCGATGCTGGAAAACCCCGAACTGCTGCAGAAGATGGTGCACGAGACCGGTGCCCACAGCACCGACCTGCAGTCGCCGGAGAGCGTGGAGCACCTGTGCGAGAAGTGCAAGAACTATGCAGCCAACTGGCAGCCCACGGCGGACGAGATCTGGTCCCACACCAAGATCCGCGAGAGCCGCTACGAGAACTACAAGGACTGGAAGCCCTCGCAGCCCATTGAAAAGTAACGAAGGCAGACATCATAATGCAAACAAAGCCCAGGCGTTCCATTGAAGTGCGCTCCGTCAGGTAGACAGAGAAATAATATAAGTTTTTGTTCGCCGTTTCCACAAGGAGACGGCGAATTTTTTGTGCAAAAGTGATTGTTCTTTCTTGACATAAAAATACCCCCAGAGTACGCAGAGTTTTTGTTTTACTCTGTCTACTCTAGGGGGAGCATATCACACGCAGAGAGGGTCTTACTGTTTCATGAAAGAGTGGTTTTGAAAATTACCAGAACCAGTAGCGCTTTTTCAGCACAACATATGCAATGCCGATCAGAACCACTACAACACCACCGGCAATGAAGAAGGTCCAGTTGATATTGGCAAATTTCAGGTTCTGGTTGGTCAGCAGATAACGGCCTGCAGTATCGGCAGTGATGATGCCGTCGGTGTAGCTGTTCAGGTACTGCCACTTGTTGGAGACGGCGTTGTACAGATACAGGCGGGTATAGGTGCTCACATCCAGATCGATGCGCACCGAGCAGGGAAGAGCCTTGCCCTTGTCCAGCTCAAACTCGATGCCCTGATCGGACTCAGTCAGGGTGAGCATGGTGTCCAGCTCACTGGTGGTGCTCTTGACACCGCTGCCTGCAATCTGCATGGTGTAGCCATCGCCCACCACGCACAGGGTCTTGCCGGTGGTGCGCAGCGCATTGAGGATATCACCGGTCACGGTAGGCACCTCGGCCTGTGTGAAAACGATCTCGTTGTCCTCACTGTCCTGAATGGCCTGCACAACGGGATCGATCTCGATGGGAGTATCGTTATCCGGTTCGGTGGAGCTGCTGTCCGAAGAATTATCGGAAGAAGATGCAGCCGAACGGTTGACGATGACCGTGACCATGGCGGATGCAGTGCCGTTGGAAACGGTAATGGAAGTAGCGCCGGTGCCCACAGCCGTGATCACGCCGCTGGGGCTGACCGTGGCAATGTTGCTGTTGGCGGACTTATAGGTGAACTTCTGGGAAGCGGAAGAAGGCTTGACACTGGCGGTCAGGGTGCGGGTGGCACCGGGCTTGAGCACAACGTAGGAAGGATTCACCGTGACGACCTGACCGCTGTTGGAAGAACCAGTGCTGGCGGTGCCGGTGCTGGAGTTGGGAATACTCATGACCGTGACATTGGTGGTAGCAGTCACCGAACCGCAGGTAGCGGTAATGGTGGCGGTGCCGGGGGCAATGCCGGTAACACGGCCGAAATTGTTCACCGTGGCGACCTTCTCATTGGAAGAGGTCAGGGCGACGGTGGCATAGTTGGAAGCCGAAGTAGGCCGCACCTGCAGCTGTGCCGAGACCGAGTTGCCAACATAGATGGTGTTGGAGGAAAGGGAAAGGTCCATCTCGGTAACGATCATGGAAGAATCCATGGAGACAACGATGGTGTAGGCACAGATCTGGTTGCCTGCGGCAGCGGTGATGCGGGTGGTGCCTACGCCCACAGCCTGCACGACACCGGAGTTGCTCACGGTCAGAATGGAAGTATCGTCCGAGATAAAGACAACCGAGTCGGTAGAGTTGCGCGGACGCACCACAGGAGACAGCTGCTGAGAGGAACCCAGCAGCATGTTGGCGGTATAGCTGCCGGCCTCAATGCTTTCGGCAGGCACGTCCTGATCCCACGGCATGGCAACGCCGCTCAGGGCAAGGCCGGAGACAGGGCTTGCTGCGGCCGCAGACACAGCTGTGCCGCAGGCCAGCAGGCAGAGCGCTGCCGCACAGACGGCCAGTTTTTTTGCGGTTGATTTCATAGTAAGTGTACCTCTTTGGGTGATATAACGGCGGCTGGCAGTCAGCACAGCTCCGGTTTAGCGGAACAGAACGCCCAGGGCTTCCATTGCGTACTCGAAATAGGTGACCTGATCGTACTCCACGCGGGCAGTAACGCTCATGCCGTTGGAAAGATCCACCTTGTCGCCGCTGCGGCTCACCACATAAGTGGCATCGGGCTTAATGGTCATCTTATAGTAGGAAGCGTTGGAGCTGGCCGTCACGTCACTGTCAATGGCCGTTACAGTGCCGGTCAGGGTGCCATAGGAATACTCCGAAAGGCCGGTAATGGCGATCTTGCACGGGTCACCCACATGAAGCAGCGGGCGGTCGTTCACGGTGACCATGGCAACGATCTCCAGATCGTCGTTCTCGCTGGCAACAGTGGCCAGCGGGGAGCCTGCGCTCAGCACCATGCCCTCTTTGTAAGGAGTATCCATGTGAATCACACCGGAGGTGGGGGCGTAGATGTAGTAATCGTTGGCACCGGTGTTCAAGGCATCGAGCTGAGCCTGAACGTTGTCCACGTTGCTCTGTGCGCTGGTAATGCTCTGGGAGATGGACTGCATGGTGGAGTAGTACAGAGCTTCTACTTCGCTCTGGCTCTGCTCCATCATGGTCTTGATCTGAGCATCGGAGTAACCGGCAGCCTGATAGGCCGTGGCATCAAAGGTCTTCTGAGAGACCTGGCTCTTGTAGGTCTCGTACTGATAGTAGTAGGGCTGATCTTCGGGGTTTGTCTCGCTGAAGTAGTTGGTATCATCCTGCACGCATTGCAGCAGCTTGTTGTACTGGTCCAGCTGGGTCTGGTAGATCTTGAGCTGGCTTTCCAAGTTATCCTGCTGCATGTCGATATCCGTGCTCTTGATGTGGGCCACGAGGTCGCCCTCGTTCACATAGCTGCCCTCCGAAATATACATCTCGGTAATGGAGCCGGAATAACTGGACATGATATAGGTTTTATTGCTGGCCTGCACGGTGCCTGCGTTCTGGCTGACATAAATGCGGTTGGTATGGGTGCTCCACACCACCAGAAACAGCATGAAGATGCCCACCAGAATGACAAAAGCGTAGCCATAAGGCGGCAGCTTTTTTTCCATCATGATGCGGCGGTCCTGCAGATCCGAAAGGTTCTGAACTTTAATCGTCATAATTACTTGGTCTCCATAAAGACATCGACCACGGCATCATCCTCATCCTGATTGACATAGATGGTATAGGAGGTGCCGGTCAGTTTCTGCTCATTCTCAAAAGCGTGGACCTGCAGCTTGTAGGAAGCCAGCTGGCTTTCGGGCATGGGGCCGGTGTAGTGGGCATACAGGCAGTTCTTCACGCGCAGAACAGCATCCATATGGTAGTCCTGCTCCATCTGGCCGATGAACTGGGTAGCCTGCTGCATCATGTACAGGTGCATCTGACGGTCCTCACCAACCACCATGGCCTGCACAATGGGGCCAATGGGCTGTGCGTTGTTGCTCTTGATAAAGTTGTGCATCTGGGTCAGCACCACGGGCAGACTGGCCATCTCTTCCGGATGGATCTCACGGGAAAGCACATTGGTGAGCTTCAGGGTCTTGTTCTCGGCTACTTTGATCTCTTTCATGTTGAATACCTCGGTTCCTTTTCAGATTTACCTCAGAAGAGGCAGTAATAGGCAATCGAGAAAGGGGAGAAAACCGCTGCAGAGAGCAGCTTCCTCTCCGCTCCCGATCGCCTACTACTTATAAAAGTAATAGGGATCTTGCAAATAAAATGTGCCCGGAGGCGTTTTGCCTCCGGGCACACCATAGTGAGGCATAGTTACCTGAGCAGGCGGGGCCTGTTCAGGATAACACCATCTACTTCTACTAAACAGAAAGTCTTTCTAGCTCTTTTTTATCTGACACAGCAAAACTATGTCAAATCAAGCTATCCATCATGAATGACTCCCTTTCATGTGTAACCGGGTGCGCACCCGGCTGCAACACATCAATAGGTGATCGACTCACCGTCGTCATCCTCTTCCACCACGGCCTGCATGACAGACTGCTTGGGCTCTGCCTTTTTGCTGCGGTAGATACCCTGCTGCATGTTCCACAGCTCGTAGTACTTGCCTTCCTTGGCAAGCAGCTCATCGTGCGTGCCGCGTTCCACGATCTTGCCGTGATCCATCACAAGGATCAGATCACAGTCACGAACGGTGGACAGGCGGTGAGCTACGATCAGCATGGAACGATCTGCGAGCTGATCGTAGATCATGTTGAAGATCAGATTTTCCGTAGCAAAGTCCAGATTACTGGTGGATTCATCCAGAATGTAGAGGTTGGAATCTTTCAGGAAAGCGCGTGCCAACGCAATGCGCTGCTTTTCACCGCCGGACAGGCCGTTGCCTGCTTCTTCCAGATAGGTGTTATACTGCAGGGGCAGATGACGGATAAAGTCGTGAGCATCTGCCTTCTTGGCAGCTTCCTTAACTTCGTCCATCGTAGCGTCCATACGTGAAACGCGGATGTTATCATAAATAGTCTTGCTGAACAGCTCAACGTTCTGCGGCACATAAGAAATTGCGCGGCGGACAGAATCATTGGTGTATTCAGCCAGATTCACACCGTTCAAGTCGATCTCGCCATCTTCCGGCTCATAATACTTGAGCAGAAGCTTGGTGATCGTGGATTTGCCGCTGCCGCTGCTGCCCACCAGCGCGACCTTTTTACCGGCCGGAATGGTAAAGCTGATGTGATCCAGTGCAGGGGCACGGTTGCCATAACGGAAAGTGACATCCTTGAACTCGATATCGCCCTCCACCTTGTCCAGATCGGTGCGGTCTTCGTCGCCGACCGTCTCGGAGGGATAATCCATAATCTCGCCCAGACGCTTCATGGAAATGCTGGCCTCCTGAATCTGCATCTGCAGACCGATCAGGTTGCTCAGCGGGGAAGTAAAGTAAGAGGACAGCGTGCTGAAGGCCATGAATCCGCCCAGTGTCATCTCCCCCTTCAGAACCTGACTGATACCCACATAGGTGGTCAGCATGCTGAAACCGGTGGAAATGAAGGAGGAAATCAGGCCCTGCGTGGTGCTGATCTTGCTGGAGCGCAGGCTGATCTTCAGGCTCTTGATGTACTCACGCTCGAGGTTCTCCATTTCGGTATCCTCGTTGGCGTTGCACTTGACCGTCTCAATGCCGCGCAGGCTTTCGATCATCTGGCTGTTCAGTGCAGCGGACTGCACCATGGTCTCTTCGTTGATCTTTTTGTAAGGCTGCTTGTAGATCAGCACCAGCAGAATGCTGACCAGAGCCATGAACAGCGAGATCGAGAAGAGCATCGCATTCATGCGGAACAGGATGATACCGGTGATAATGGCCATCGAGATATCCATGATCAGGCTCAGCGCAATGCTGGTGAAGATGGATTTGATGGTGTTTGCATCCGAATAACGGGTGGTAATATCACCAGTTTTGCGGGTGGCAAAGAACTTCATGGGCAGACGGAAGATATGCCCGAAGTAACCCAGCATCAGCGGAATATCGATCTTGATGGATAGGTGAATCAGAACCCACTGCCGGACAAAGCCCACCAGTGTATTGGTGATGCTGACCATGCTGAACACAAGGATCAGCGTGACCAGCAGATTGTCTAGGCCATATGGCAAGACCTCGTCCATCAGGATCTTGTTGAACATGGAGGAGGCAATGCCCAGGATCGTAACGATCAGAGAACTCAGGATCGCATAGGCAAAAAGCTTTTTCTGGGGCAGCAACAGGTCGACGTAACGCTTGAACATGCCGCCCTTTTCAATCTTACCACCCTTGAACTCCGAGGTGGGGTTCATCAGCAGCAGAACACCGGTAAAGTTCTTGTAGAACTCATCCAGACTGATCTTTTTCAGCTCACTGCCGGGGTCGCCGATCACGACATAATCCTTGCACTTGTGTTTTTTGCCGTTCTTCTCATCTTCCTTGGCGGCTTCGGCTTCTTTCAGCATGTGCCGACGACGCTCACCGTCATCTTTGATGGTGGTCTTTTTAAAGACGACCACAAAGTGGGCCAGACCCTGATCGGTGATGACCTGCGCAATGCAGGGCAGCGAGAAATCGCTGAGGAAATTTTCACGGTCTACGCGAACCGCTGCAGTGGTGAAACCCAACTCATTAGCGGCTTTCTGCAAACCAACAAGGTTCGTGCCTTTCAGGTCGGTACCCATCATATCGCGCAGGCGGGTGATGGTAACTTCCTTTTTGTAATGGAGGCACACCATTGCGAGGCAGGCAGCCGCACAGTCAGTGGTGTCGTGCTGCCGGACATAGGTATAACGCATAGATGCTTCCTTTGATCATATACAAATTTATTCAAACAGCGGCAGGCGTTTTGAAGAAGCGGCCTGCCGCAGATCTGACAACGTGAAAAGAGCCGGAGCCTGAAACAACAGCACAGAGACCGGTGCTTTGTCCTGTCCTGCGGAGAACCATGACAAAACACCGGTCGGCTGCTATCAAAAGAAGGGAGCACCTACCCTTTGATCTGTGTGCCGGACTTTGGAAAAACAGATACAAATTCCCAAAGCTTATAAGCAGTATACCACAATGTGACATCTTCTTCAAGTAGTCAAATTTTAAGAAATCATTATGCTTGATGCTTTTTTCGCATGGATGCTGTGTTTTTGGGACAGAGAAGCCCAAAAACAGAGGAGAAACACGACTGCATGGCTGTACAGAAAAAGGGTGTAGTATGGGACAAACAAAAAAGGCAATGTTCTGTGGAACATTGCCTTTTCTTCTGGCGCCTCTTGCCTGACTCGAACAGGCGACACCCTGATTAACAGTCAGGTGCTCTAACCGACTGAGCTAAAGAGGCAGATCACATTTGTGACTGCGAGAGATATTATACCGCATAAGAATGCCTTTTGCAAGCCTTTTTTAAAAAAATGAATCATTTTTGGCAAAATAAAACCGTCCTGCAGTGTTTTGAAACGCTGCAGGACGGTAAAGTACATATTATAAAAGAAGGAAAGGCTTATTTCAGCTTACTCTTGGCCTTCATGCGCTGCTCGTGGTTCAGGATCTGCTTGCGGATGCGCAGATTTTCAGGAGTGACCTCCAGCAGCTCGTCCTGTGCAAGGAATTCCAGGCAGCCTTCCAGGCTGAGCTTGCTAATGGGGATCAGGCGCAGAGCATCATCGGAGCCGGATGCACGGGTGTTGGTCAGGTGCTTGGTCTTGCAGACGTTGACATCCACATCCTCGCCGGAAGCGGTGTAGCCAATGACCATGCCCTCGTAGACCTTTTCACCAGCGCCCACCAGAAGGGTGCCGCGCTGCTGAGCATTGAACAGACCGTAGGTGACAGCCTCGCCGGTCTCAAAGCTGACCAGAGAACCGGTGGAGCGGTTGGCAATCATGCCAGCCCAGACATCGTAACCGTCGAAGATCTGGTTGATGATGCCTTCGCCGTGGGTATCGGTCAGGAACTGGTTGCGGTAGCCGAACAGGCCGCGGCTGGGCATACGGAACTCCAGACGCACGCGGTCGGTGCCCAGAGATTCCATCTGCTGCAGGATAGCCTTGCGCTGGCCCAGACCGGTCATGACAGCGCCCTGATACTGGGTGGGCACATCGATGACGACATGCTCCATAGGCTCATAGGTCTTGCCGTCGATGACCTTGGTCAGAACGTGCGGGGGAGAGACCTGCAGCTCATAACCTTCACGGCGCATGGTCTCGATCAGGATGGACAGGTGCATCTCACCACGGCCCATAACGCGGAAGGAATCGGTGGTGGCGGAATCCTCCACCTTCAAAGCGACATCCTTCAGCAGTTCCTTCTGCAGACGGTCACGGATCTGGCGGCTGGTGACGTACTTGCCCTCGCGGCCGGCCAGCGGGCTGTCGTTGACGGAGAAGGTCATTTCCACGGTAGGATCGTTGATCTTCACGAAGGGCAGCGGCTCTACATTGGAGGGACTGCACAGGGTATTGCCGATGGTCACGTCGGGCAGGCCGGAGAATGCCACGATATCGCCGGCGGTGATGTTATCGCACGGCTGACGGCCATTGGCCTGGAAGTCGTACAGCTTGGTCAGACGACCGCGCATCTTCAGATCCTGATTGTGCCAGTCACAGACGACAACTTCCTCGCCCACCTTGGCAACGCCGTTCTGGATGCGGCCAATGCCGATGCGGCCCACGAAGTCGTTGTAGTCCACAGAGGACACCAGCATCTGGAAGGGAGCCTCGGGGTCGCCCTCAGGCGGCTTGATGGTGCTCAGCAGAGTATCGAACAGAGGGATCAGGTCGGTGCCGGGCACATCCGGGTCCAGGCTTGCGGTGCCATCACGACCGCAGCAGAACAGCATGGGGCAGTCCAGCTGCTCATCGGTAGCGCCCAGATCCATCAGCAGGTACAGAACTTCGTCGATGACTTCCTTAATGCGGGCATCGGGGCGGTCGATCTTGTTGATGGCCACCACCAGACTCAGATTCTGCTGCAGAGCCTTCTGCAACACAAAACGGGTCTGGGGCATGCAGCCCTCGGCGGCATCCACCAGCAGCAGAACGCCGTTGACCATCTTCAGCACGCGCTCCACCTCGCCGCCAAAGTCGGCATGGCCCGGAGTATCGACAATATTGATCTTGACACCCTTGTAGGTGCAGGAGCAGTTCTTGGCCAGAATGGTAATGCCACGCTCACGCTCGATATCGCCGCTGTCCATGACGCGCTCAGCCACGACCTGATTATCGCGGAATGCGCCGCTCTGACGCAGCATTGCGTCCACCAGGGTGGTCTTGCCGTGGTCAACGTGAGCGATAATGGCAACGTTGCGCAAATCGTTACGAACCATAAAATTCAACCTCTCTATTATTAAAACTCATAAAATACGAACGAACGTCATACAAGTTTAAGTTTATAACAGGAAGGGGTGGTTTGTCAAGATTGTATAAAAAATTTTTCAACCTTTCGGCAAAATGCCTGAGAAAAGCCATGCGATTTGTGCGGCGTGTACCTTTAGAATATGCTATACTAAGGATACAGAAGAAATAAAGCCGGAGGTGTTTTTATGAAGATCACATTTCTGGGCGCGAACCATGAGGTCACCGGCAGCTGCACTTTGATCGAAGCGGCTGGGCAGCGCTTTTTGATCGACTGCGGCATGGAGCAGGGCAAGGACGTATACGAGAACCAGCCCATCCCGGTGGCACCCGGCGAGATCGACTGGGTGCTGGCCACCCATGCACACATCGACCATACCGGTATGCTGCCGCTGCTGGTGCGCAACGGCTTCCGCGGCAAGATCTATGCCACGAACCCCACGGTGGAGCTGTGCGGCATCATGCTGCGGGACTCGGCCCATATTCAGGAATTTGAAGCGGAGTGGAAAAACCGCAAGGGCCAGCGCTCTGGCGCAGAACCGGTGGAACCGATGTATACTGTGCAGGATGCTGAAGCAGCCATGAAGCTGTTTGTGGGCAAGGCCTATGAGCAGCGCTTCCAGCTTGCACCGGGCATTGAAGCCCGCTTTGTGGATGTGGGCCATCTGCTTGGCTCGGCCAGCATAGAGCTTTGGATCACCGAGGGTGAGACCACGACCAAGCTGGTATTCTCCGGTGATATCGGCAATCTGGATCAGCCCATCATCAAGGATCCTGCTTACATCAAAGAGGCGGACTACGCCTTTATGGAATCTACCTACGGCGACCGCAGCCACGGCCCGAAGCCGGACTATGTGAGCGAACTGACGAAGATCCTGCAGCGCACCTTTGACCGGGGCGGCAATGTGGTCATTCCCAGCTTTGCGGTGGGCCGCACGCAGGAGATGCTCTACTTTATCCGTGAGATCAAGGAAAAGGGCCTTGTGAAGGGGCACGGCAACTTCCCGGTGTACATTGACAGCCCGCTTGCCATCGAGGCGACCCGCATCTTTAAAGATACCGACCCGGACTGCTTTGATGCGGACACCCGCGCTCTGCTGGAAAAAGGCATTGATCCGATCACCTTCCCAGGGCTACGCGTCACGGTGACCAGTGATGAATCCCGCATGATCAATGCAGACCGCGTGCCAAAGGTCATCCTCTCGGCCAGCGGTATGTGCGAGGCAGGCCGCATCCGCCACCACCTCAAGCACAATCTGTGGCGGCCGGAGTGCACCATTCTGTTCGTGGGCTATCAGGCGGTGGGCACGCTGGGCCGCACCCTGCTGGAAGGTGCCACGACGGTAAAACTGTTCGGTGAACCTATTGAGGTGCAGGCAGAACTGTGCCAGCTCACCGGCATGTCCGGCCATGCGGACAGAGAAGGTCTGCTGCGGTGGGTGAACTCCTTTGAGCAGAAACCAAAGCGTGTGTTCGTGATGCACGGCGAAGATGAGACCGAGGACCACTTTGTGCAGACCTTGACGGAACAGGGCTTCACTGCCTGTGCACCCTACAACGGCGCACAGTGGGCCATCGGAGCCGAGGGAGCCGTATGCCTGCAGGAGGGCATGCGCGTCCGCATTGAGCACAAGGCTAATGAAGGCCAGAGCCGTGCGGCCAGTGTGTTCCAGCGGCTGGTCAGCGCCGGCAAGCGCCTGCTGCGGGTCATCGAGCACAACGAGGGCGGCGCAAACAAAGACCTTGCCAAGTTTGCCGACCAGATCAATGCCCTGTGCGATAAGTGGGACCGATAAAGCAAAACAAAAGCGCCGTGACCCAAAAGGCCACGGCGCTTTTTTGCATGGAGCGGGCAATGGGAATCGAACCCACCTCCTCAGCTTGGAAGGCTGATATACTAGCCGATGTACGATGCCCGCATTTACGAACGATATTATAGCATGTTCCGGCATAAATGTCCAGCCCAATTTTTGTATGTTCCTTAAAGCACCGGAAAAGAATGCCGGAACGGCCTTGCTTTTCCATACGGCTCTGCTACAATAGAAAAGAACGGAGGGAGAGAGGATGGAGCCGGAAGCAGAGATCATTCGTACGCAGCTGTTTGCCCTGCGGGATGAAGCATACCGCATCTTTCACAGTGCGTTGATGCCCACCGTGCCGCCGGAAACGGTGATCGGCGTGCGCGTTCCGGCTCTGCGCAGGCTGGCAAAACAGCTCGCGGGCACAGCGCAGGCAGAAGTGTTTTTACAGGCCCTGCCGCATGGATACTACGAAGAGAACAACCTCCACGCGTTCCTGATCGAACTTATCCGGGACTACGACAGGGCGCTGGCTGAAACGGAAGCGTTCCTGCCCTACATCAACAACTGGGCCACCTGTGACTGCTTTTGCCCCAAAGTGTTTGCAAAGCACAAGAAGGAACTGCTGGTGCCCATTCGCCGCTGGCTGGATTCGGGCGAGGTGTACACCGTGCGCTATGGCATGGAGATGCTGATGCGCTATTATCTGGATGATGCATTCCGGCCGGAATATCTGGAATGGGTGGCCGATGTGCGCAGCACGGAATACTATATCAATATGATGCGGGCATGGTATTTTGCTACGGCACTGGCAAAGCAGCCGGATGCCGCGCTGCCGTGGCTCACAGAAAAGCGGCTGGATTTGTGGACCCACAACAAAGCCATCCAGAAAGCGGTGGAAAGCCGCCGCATTCCGCCCGAAATGAAGCAGCTGCTGCGCGGTCTGCGCAGCCGTTCATAAAAGCTTCCGGATTTCCGCGCAGATTTCCTGTTTACTTTATGAATGTTTTATTGTAAAATAAGCTATAGTAAAAAATGTCAGGGTATGCCTATGCCCTGACGGAAGATAAAAACAGGTGGTGTTTGGATTATGGCATTGAAATATCAGCGTATCCTTCTGAAGATCAGCGGCGAAGCACTGGGCGGCGAAAAGGGCATGGGTTTTGATGAACCCACCATGGACGCGATCTGCGGCGGCGTGAAGAAAGCACACGACCTCGGCGTGCAGATCGGCATTGTTGTGGGCGGCGGCAACTTCTGGCGCGGCCGTTCCAGCGGCAAGATGGAGCGCACACTGGCCGATAAGATCGGTATGCTGGCAACCGTGATGAACGCACTGGCTGTCTCCGACAAGCTGGAACAGCTGGGTGTGCCCACTGAGGTGTTCACCTCCATCACCATGCCGCAGGTGGCACAGCCCTTTACCCGCAAGGATGCTCTGCGCGCCATGGATGAGGGCAAGATCGCCGTGTTCGGCGGCGGCACCGGCAACCCGTTCTTCTCCACGGATACGGCAACCGCTCTGCGCGCTGTGGAAGTGAGCGCCGATGTGATGTTCAAGGCTACTATGGTGGATGGCGTTTACGATAAGGATCCCCACAAGTACGCCGACGCAAAGAAGTATGATACCCTCACCTTTACCAAGGTGCTGGAAGACCAGCTGGCTGTTATGGATGGCACTGCTGCCACTCTGTGCCGCGACAACAAGCTGCCCATCCTCGTGTTCGATCTGGCCGACCCGGACAACATTGCCCGTGCCGTGCAGGGCGAGAATGTGGGCACACTGGTTTACGAGGGCTGAAACGCCTGCAGCCGACATACATTATAGGGCAGACGCATTGCAGCGCAGCCCCAAGATAAAAAGGAACAGGAGACTACCGCAATGAGCAGCAACACCAAGGTTTACGAAGACAAGATGAAGAGCTCGGTCGAACATCTGGGCCGCGAACTGGGCGCTGTGCGCGCAGGCCGCGCAAATCCCGCTGTGCTGGATAAGGTCAGCGTGGATTATTATGGTGCCCCCACTCCCATCCAGCAGGTGGCATCCGTGGCTGTGGCCGAAGCACGCACCCTGACCATTACCCCGTGGGACCGTACTCTGCTGCGCCCCATCAGCAAGGCCATCATGGCCAGCGATGTGGGCATCACTCCCATTGATGACGGCTCTACCATCCGCCTGAACTTCCCGGCTCCCACCGAGGAGCGCCGCAAGCAGCTGGCAAAGGAAGTTTCCAAGCTGGGCGAGGAGGCTAAGGTGGCAGTGCGCAACATCCGCCGCGAGGCTATGGATAAGGCCAAGGCCATGAAGAAGGCCGGCGAGCTGACCGAGGACAGCCAGAAGACCATGGAAGAGGATGTCCAGAAGCTGACCGACAAGTATATCAAGAACATCGATGCTGCGGTGGAAGAAAAGCAGAAGGAGATCATGTCTGTCTGATCTGCGCAGATGCAATAAACTGGAGGTGCCGTGCGCTGAAGAAGAGTGCGCGGCACTTTTGTTGAAGGCGGCGTTGCTGCCGGGAGGAAACAATGGCGCATCCTAAAGAATTTGCCGAGGGCCTTTCCATCGGCATCATCATGGACGGCAACGGCCGCTGGGCAAAGAACCGCGGCCTGCCCCGCACTGCCGGGCACAAAAGAGGCGCAGAGGTGTTCAGCGATATCGCAGATTACTGCGATGAGCTGGGCGTTTCGTCGGTGTACTTCTATGCGTTTTCCACCGAGAACTGGAAGCGTCCGCTGGAAGAGGTCAACGCCATCATGCGGCTGTTCGGCGAATATCTGCTGAAGGGCTTTGACTACAAGAACCGCAATATCCGCATCAAGTTCATGGGCGACCGCACGGTGCTGGATGAAAAGCTGCAGCAGCTGATGAACAAGCTGGAAGCAGATTCTTCGGTCAAGACCGGCATGACCCTGAACATTGCCATCAACTACGGCGGCCGCCCGGAGATCGTGCGGGCGGCGCAGCAACTGGCGGCAAAGGCGGCGGCAGGGGAGATAAAGCCCGAAGAGATCACGGAACAGCTGTTCAGCGATGCCATGTATACCGCTGGCCAGAAGGACCCGGATTTTATCCTGCGTCCCAGCGGAGAAAAGCGGCTGTCCAACTTCATGCTCTGGCAGGCAGCTTACTCGGAGCTGGTAGAAATGGACGTTCTGTGGCCGGATTTCACCCGCAGCGATCTGGACGCTGCCATTGAGGAGTTCAATCATCGTTCCCGCCGGTTTGGCGGACTGTAAAACCCAAGACCTCCTGCACACGGTGCAGGGACCGGACGGCCCGGCGGCTTTGCCGGAGCCAAACTTAATCCAGAGGGGCGCGGCATCCGACCGGTGAAAAGGAGATCCAATCTATGAAAACACGTGTTATTACTGCGATCGTTGGCATCATCGTACTGATCGGCGTGATGTTCACCTTCAACACTCTGATCTTTAATCTGGTCATCGCGGCCATTACGCTGATCGCCGTTCACGAGATCTACAGTGCCCTCGGCTTTGAAAAGAAGGACTGGCTGATGTATGCGGTTCTGGTGCCGTATACACTGCTGGTCATGACGAGCAACTATCAGGTCATGCGGCGGCTGGTGATGCCGATGTCCTTTCTGCTGGTCACCTTTTATGCCATCTATCTGGTGGTGCGCAATGGCACCATCAGCTATCAGAAGGCCAGCGGCCTGCTGATGTTCTCCGGTATCGTGATCTTCTGCTTCTATTCCTTTATCCGGCTCAAGGAGCTGCTGCCGGTGGAGCAGTACGGCTACGATGCGGTGTTCTTTATCTTGCTCATCCTCTGCTTTGCCTGGGGCGGCGATACCTGTGCCTACTTTGCAGGCCGTGCCTTTGGCAAGCACAAGCTCTGCCCGGTGGTCAGCCCCAAAAAGACCGTGGAAGGTGCCATTGGCGGTGTTCTGGGCACCATGGTGTTTGGTGTGATCATCACACTGGTGTACTCAGTGGCGGCAAACCGGATGGAAGCCTTCACCCGCTCCAACATTGGCGTTTCCATGTATGTGATCATTGCGCTGCTGGGCTGCGTGGCGGCGGTGCTGGGCATTTATGGCGACCTGTTTGCCAGCGTGGTCAAGCGCCAGTGCGGCATCAAGGATTACGGCACCATCTTCCCGGGGCACGGCGGCATTCTGGACCGCTTTGACAGTGTGATGTTCATTGCGCCCTTTGTGACCATGGTCATTACGGCGGTGTTCTACTATTAAAAGGGGGAACGTGTGATGTCGAAAAAAATCACTCTGCTGGGTTCTACCGGTTCCATCGGCACCCAGAGTCTGGATGTGATCCGTGCACAGGGCTATGAGGTGTTCGGTCTTTCTGCCCACAGCCATGTAGACAAGATCCTGCAGCAGATCGAAGAGTTTCATCCGCGCTATGTTTGCATGACCGACCCAGATGCGGCCCGCAGGCTGGATGCGGAGCTTTCCGGTCGTGCAGATGCGCCCCGGCTGCTGGTAGGGCCGGAGGGGCTCAAGCAGCTGGCCGCACTGGACGGCACCGATGTGGTGCTGAACAGCGTGGTGGGCATTGCGGGTCTGGGCGCCAGCCTGTGCGCCATTGAAAGCGGCCATGATCTGGCCCTTGCCAACAAGGAGAGCCTTGTCACCGGCGGTCATCTGGTCACACAGGCTGTGGCAAAGCATGGTGTAAAGCTGCTGCCGGTGGACAGCGAGCATTCTGCCATTTTCCAGTGCCTGCAGGATAAGGAGAGCGCCCCCAGCCTGACCAAGATCCTGCTCACGGCTTCCGGCGGCCCCTTCTTCGGGATGAAGACCGAGGAGCTGCGCGGTAAGACCAAGGCGGATGCCCTCAAGCACCCCAACTGGAACATGGGCGCAAAGATCACCATTGACTCTGCCACCCTGATGAACAAGGGTCTGGAGCTGATCGAGGCAGTGTGGCTGTTCGGCCTGCCGCCGGAGAAGATCCAAATCGTGGTGCAGCGCCAGAGCATCGTGCATTCGGCGGTGCAGTTCAGCGATAATTCGGTCATTGCTCAGCTGGGTGTGCCGGATATGCGCATTCCCATCCAGTATGCGCTCACCTACCCAAAGCGCGTACCCGGCGTTGTGCCGGAGCTGGACTTTGCCGCACTCAAGGTGCTCACCTTCGATGTGGCAGACGACGAGACCTTCCGCTGCCTTGCCGCCTGCAAAAAGGCCATCAAAAAGGGCGGTCTCGGCCCATGTGCCGCCAACGGTGCCAATGAGGAAGCTGTCAAGCTCTTCCTTGAGGACAAAATTGGCTTCCTCGATATTGGCCGTCTGGTGGAAGCAGTCGTGGACAGCGACAGCTTTGGCGGCGAGTATACCCTCAGCGATGTGTACGAGTGCGACCGCATGGCACGAGAGTTTGTAAGAGCGCACTTATAAAAACCCTCTCAGCCTCACTGCGTTCGGCAGCTCTCCCGAAGGGAGAGCTTTCAAAAAGCGTAAGGCCAGATGTGCAAAAGCTCCCCCTTTGGGGGAGCTGGCAGGGCGGCAGCCCTGACTGAGAGGGGTTCCGACTTTTCAGCTTTAGGAGACGCAATGTCAATTTTTATCACCCTGATCGCCGCACTGATCGTGTTCAGCGCTGTAATCGCCATTCATGAATTCGGGCACTTTACCGTGGCAAAGCTCTGCGGCATTCAGGTCAACGAGTTTTCCATCGGCATGGGGCCGGCTTTGTGGAAGAAAATTTACAAGGGCACCCAGTACAGCCTGCGTGCATTGCCGGTAGGCGGCTATGTGGCGCTGGAGGGCGAGGAAAGCCCCGAGAGCCAGCAGGCCGAAGCGGCCCGCGACGAACGGGAAGCAGAGGACGAAAACCCTGTCCCGCCGGAGCAGCGCACCGGCATCCCTTTGAACGAGGCACCGGTATGGCAGCGTGTGCTTGTGATGGTGGCAGGTGCCTTCATGAATTTCGTGCTGGGCTTTGTGGTGCTGGTCATTCTTGTGGCAGCACAGGAAGGAGCCATCACCAGCAAGACCATCTATTCCATTGAGAACGATGCCCTCTGCGGCCAGACCGGCCTGCAGGCGGGGGACGAGATCGTTGCCGTGAACGGCAGGCGCTGCTTTGTGGCCAACGACATCCTTTATGAGCTGGTGCGCACCGAAGCCTATCGCGCCCGGTTCACCGTGAAGCGGGACGGCCAAAAGGTGGAACTGCCGGACGTGCAGTTCGACACCTGGCAGGACGAGAACGGCCAGACCCATATGACCCTTGGCTTTACGGTGTACGGCATCAAAAAAACACCGCTCAATGTGTTAAAAGAAGCATGGAACAGTACCCTGTACTACGGACGCATCGCGTTTATCTCGCTGGCAGACCTTGTGCGCGGACGTGAGAGCATCAACAATCTGTCCGGCCCGGTGGGTATCGTGACAGCGATCGGTCAGGCGGCAAGCTACGGCTGGCAGGATCTGCTGGAGCTGCTGGCCCTCATCACCATCAATCTGGGTGTGTTCAATCTGCTGCCCTTCCCGGCACTGGATGGCGGCAAGGTGGTATTTTTGATCATTGAGGGCGTTACCGGCCATGCAGTGCCGGAAAAGCTGCAGGGTACACTGACCATTGCGGCCTTTGCACTGCTGTTTGGCCTGATGCTCTTTGCAACCTATAATGATATCATCCGGCTTGTGACCGGTGCAATGTGAGCAAAAACAGAAAGGGGAGCTTTATGCGGCAGTTAAAACGGGAAGTGAAAATCGGCAATGTGACCATCGGCGGCAAGAATCCTGTTGCGGTGCAGACGATGCTCAACGTGCCGGTGGAGGATATTGAGGGCAATGTGGCGCAGGCAAAGCGGTGCGAAGCTGCTGGCTGTCAGATCCTGCGCGTGACCTGCCCCAGCCCGGCGGATGCAAAGTGCATCGAAGCCGTCAAGAATGCGGTGAACATCCCCATTGTGGCAGACATCCATTTTGACTACAAGGCGGCTCTGGCCTGCGCAGATGTAGGCGTGGATAAGATCCGCATCAACCCCGGCAACATCGGCGACGATGACCGGGTGAAGGCTGTGGTGGATGCCTGTCAGCGCAAGAACATTCCCATCCGCATCGGCGTGAATGGCGGCAGTCTGGAAAAGCACATCCTTGCAAAATACGGCGCACCCACGCCGGAGGCCATGGTGGAGAGTGCACTGTACCATGTGCGCCTGCTGGAAAAATTCGATTTCAACAACATCGTCATTTCCATCAAGAACTCCAATGTGCCCCGCATGATGGAGGCCTACCGCCAGCTCAGCGCTGTCACGGATTACCCGCTCCATGTGGGTGTTACCGAGGCGGGTACCTACCAGATGGGTCTGCTGAAAAGCGGCATGGGCATCGGCGGAATGCTGCTGGAAGGCATTGGCGATACCATCCGCGTCTCGCTGGCCGCAGAGCCGGAAAAGGAAGTGGAAGCGGGCTACAACATCCTGCGCGCCGTGGGCTTCCCGGTAGCAGGCCCGGAGGTCATCACCTGCCCCACCTGCGGCCGCACCCAGTATCCCTGCACCGAGATCGCCAATGAGGTGGAAAAGCGGCTGCAGGGCTGCAAAAAATCCATCAAGGTGGCCGTGATGGGCTGCGTGGTCAACGGCCCCGGTGAAGCCCGTGAAGCAGACATCGGCATTGCCGGCGGCAAGGGCGAGGCGGTGCTGTTCATCCACGGCAAGCCCATCAAAAAGCTGACCGGAGACAACATCCTGGATCAGTTCATGGATGAGATCTATAAACTGTAATTTGGCTTTTTTCACAGCTGCCACACCTGCAAAAAACGGGTGCGGCAGTTTGTGCTGTATAAAAAGGAGTACCATTTGTGACACCACTCGTATCCAACCTGTGGCCGCAGTTCATGGTTGACCCGGCATTTGCGGCCTGCTTCGGGCAGGTCATTGTGGAGCATGCGCAGATGCTGCGGCAGGAGCGGCAGGTCATCTTTACCCTGCGCAGCGGTGCGCCACTGGACAAAAATCTCTGTGCCCGGCTGCTGGCATCCCTGCAGCCGGATTATGAGGGCTTTGAGCTGCGCATCCAGAACCTGTTTGGCTATGCCATGCTGGACGAAGCGGCCCTGCGCGATCTGATGGAAGAGATGAAGCGGGACGGCGTGCCCATCAACGGCTTTCTGGACCGGTGCAAGATCAACATCATCGGACAGAAGATCACCATCGGCGTATGCCATGGCACCAAGTTTTTGCAGGAGATGCACTTTGAAAAGCTGCTGGCAGAGCGCATTGCGGCCCACACCGGGGTAACGCCGCAGGTAACGCTGCAAAGCGCTGTAAGCGAAGCCGAGCAGCACCAGATGGAAGAAAAGCTGGAGCGCAAGATCGCGCCACCGGTGGTCAAGTTTGAGAAAAAGAACACAGCACCGTCCATCAAGGTGGACGGTCTGGACCTGACCGATAAGCCCGTCACCATTTTCCACGGCAAGATGTTCACCCCCAAGAACCTCACCCCGCTGAAAGACCTTGGCGGCGAGGGCGGCAAGTGCACGATCTGGGGCGATGTGTTCTTCTCGGAGGTCAAGGGCAACTTCCGCAAAATTTATACCGTATCCATCACCGATTATCAGGGCTCCATCAACCTGAAGATCCGCGCGCAGGAAGGTGAGGACTGCTCCAAGTGGGAGAGCCTTGGCAAAGGCACCACCCTCATCGTGCGCGGCGACTGCTCCTACGACAAGTACGAACACGATTATATCGTCTACCCCTACGATGTGCTCATCGTGGAGCGTAAAAAGCGGGAGGATACCGCACCGGTCAAGCGTGTGGAGCTGCATCTGCACACCAAGCTTTCCAGCATGGACGGCTTCTGTGATCCCGGCGGCATCGTCAAGCTGGCCCACCGCATGGGACATCCGGCCGTTGCCATCACTGACCACGGTGTGTGTCAGGGTTACCCGGAAGCCATGCTGGCAGCGGACGATATCCATAAATCAGACCCGGACTTCAAGCTGATCTACGGCTGCGAAGCCTACTTTGTGGACGACATGATCCCCTGTGTATACGGTGTGAAGGATCAGCCGCTGGACGGGGAGTTCTGCGTGTTTGATACCGAGACCACAGGCCTTGACCCCGGCGTGGAGTATATGACCGAGATCGGTGCCGTCATCGTGAAAAACGGCGAGGTGGTGGAGGAATTTGATACCTTTGTCAAGCCCGGCAAGCCCATCACCCCCAAGATCACCGAGCTGACCGGCATCACCAACGAAATGGTGGCGGATGCTCCCGGCGAAAAGGAAGCACTGGAAGCCTTCCTCAAATTTGCGGGAGACCGCATCCTTGTGGGCCACAACGTCCATGCCTTTGATATGCGTTTCCTGCGCGCCGCCGCCAAGCGCAGCGGCATCAAGCTGGAGCCGACCTATATCGACACCCTGACCATGGCGCAGGCCATGTACCCCGGCCTGCACAACTACAAGCAGGGCACCATCAACAAGCATCTGGAGCTGCCTGCCTACGAAGCCCACCGTGCCTGTGAGGATTCTGCCGCGCTGGGCCGCATCTTCGGGGTCATGCTGAACGACCTGAAAGAAAAGCAGGTAGCAAAGGTCAGTGAGATCAACACCGGCCTTGGCGGCAACCGCGAGGTGCTGAAAAAGAAGTATTACCACCTCATCATTCTGGTCAAGAACCAGATGGGCCTGAAAAATCTGTACAAGATCGTCAGCGAAGCCCATGTGAACTACTTTTTCAAAAAGCCCCGGGTGCCCCGGAGCCTTTTGAACAAATACCGGGACGGCCTGCTGCTCACTTCCGCCTGCGAAGCCGGCGAGCTGTACCGGGCCATCGTGGATGGCACCAGCTATGAAGAACTGAAAAAGATCGCGTCCTACTACGATATTCTTGAGATCCAGCCGCTGGGCAACAACGCCTACATGGTGCGGGACGGCAAGGTGGACAGCGAAGAGGACATCAAAAACTTCAACCGCACGGTCATCAAGCTGGGCGAGGACCTGCACAAGCCGGTCATTGCCACCGGCGACGTGCACTTTACCGAGCCGGAGGATGCGGCTTACCGCGCTGTGCTGCAGGCGGGCAACGGCTTTAAAGATGCCGACAACCAGCCGCCGCTGTTCTTCCGCACCACGCAGGATATGCTGGCGCAGTTCTACTATCTGCCCAAGGAAAAAGCCTACGAGGTAGTGGTGAAGAACCCCCGCAGGATCGCGGCGATGATCGACAACAATGTTCGTGCCATCCCGCGCGGCACCTACCCGCCCAGCATCGAGGGTGCAGAGCAGCAATTGCGCGATGCTACGTGGGAACACGCCAAGCGCGATTACGGTGACCCGCTGCCCGAAATTGTGGAAAAGCGGCTGCAGAAGGAGCTGGACTCCATCTGCGGCCATGGCTACGCCGTGCTGTACGTCATTGCGGTCAAACTGGTGGCCTATTCCAACGCAGGCGGCTATCAGGTTGGCAGCCGTGGTTCGGTCGGCTCATCGGCCGTGGCCCACTTCTCCGGCATCTCGGAGGTGAACAGCCTGCCGCCCCACTATCGCTGCCCCAAGTGCAAGCACAGCGAGTTCATCACCGACGGCAGCGTGGACGACGGCTTTGACCTGCCGGATAAAAACTGCCCCAACTGCGGCACCCGGATGCTGGTGGACGGCCACGATATTCCCTTCGAGACCTTCCTCGGCTTCTACGGCGATAAAGAGCCGGATATCGACCTGAACTTTTCCGGCGAATATCAGTCCAATGTGCACCGCTATACCGAGGAGCTGTTCGGCAAAGCCAACGTGTTCAAGGCGGGCACCGTGTCCGGTATTCAGGACAAGACCGCCTACGGCTATGTCAAAAAATATCTGGATGAGCGCGGCCGCACGGTGAACCATGCGGAGGAGAACCGCCTGACTCTGGGCTGCACCGGCGTCAAGCGCACCACGGGTCAGCACCCCGGCGGCATGGTCGTTGTGCCGGACACCTACGAGATCTACGATTTCTGTCCTATCCAGCACCCGGCGGACGATGTGGCAGGCGGCCTGCTGACCACCCACTTCGAGTTCAAGTACCTGCACGATACCCTGCTCAAGCTGGACGAACTGGGCCACGATATGCCCACCTTCTACAAGTATTTTGAGGAGTACACCGGTATCCCCATCGACAGCATCCCCATGAACGACCCCAAGGTGTACAGCCTGCTGACCAGCCCCGAAGCGCTGGGCGTGACCCCGGAGCAGATCGACAGCCAGACCGGAACCTTCGGCATCCCGGAAATGGGCACCAACTTCGTGCGCGGTATGCTGGTGGAGGCACGGCCCAAGAACTTCTCCGAACTGATCCAGATCTCGGGCCTGTCCCACGGAACGGACGTGTGGACCGGCAACGCGGACGAGCTGATCCGCAGCGGCACCTGCACCATTGCGGAGGTCATTGGCTGCCGTGACAGCATCATGCTGTACCTGCTGCGCAAGGGTCTGGAGCCCAAGATGGCCTTTGATATCATGGAGGCTGTGCGTAAGGGCAAGGTGGCCAAGGGCGGCTTCAAGGATGGCTGGGAGGAAGCCATGCGGGAGCACGAGGTGCCGGACTGGTACATCGAGAGCTGCCGCAAGATCAAGTATATGTTTCCCAAGGCCCATGCCGTGGCCTACCTGATGTCGGCCATTCGTCTGATGTGGTTCAAGATCTACCGTCCGCCGGAGTTCTATGCGGTATACTTTACCGTACGCGGCGACGACATCGACTACGAAGCCGCTGTGGGCGGTGCGGCAGTGGCCCGCGCCCACATGGAAGAGGTCAAGCGCCGCCTGAAGGAAGAGAAGAACGCCAAGGACGAGGATGTGCTGGTCAGCCTGCAGCTCGTCAACGAGATGCTGGTGCGCGGCTACGAGTTTTTGCCCATTGAGCTGGGCAAGAGCCGCGGCTCCAAGTATGTGGTGGAGGACGGCAAGGTACGTCTGCCTTTCTCTTCGCTGAAGGGTCTTGGCGGTGCTGCCGCCGATGCACTGGAAAAGGTGACCATCCACGGCGAAGAATATATCTCGGTGGAAGAGCTGCAGCAGGCTTCCGGTGTCGGCAGCAGCATTCTGGACCGTCTGCGTCAGGTGGGCGCTCTGGGCGACCTGCCGGAGAGCAGTCAGGTAAGCTTCTTCTAAGGATTCTGAAAACAAAAGTGCCTGCACGGCTTTAGCTGTGCAGGCACTTTTGCTTTAAAAAAGCACCCGCGGCAAAAATCGCAGGTGCTTAAAAATTCAGCAGAACGGGGGGTGTTTACTCCACGCTGATCATATAATAGTAAACGGGCTGGCCGCCGCGGATGTGGCTGACTTCAACGTGGTTCGGGCACTTTGCCTTTACGATCTCGGTCACTTTCTCGGCATCCTCATCGCTCACGTCGCAGCCGGAGATGATGGTGACGAAGCTGGAATCCTTCTTGCACATGCCGCGTGCCAGACGGTAGGTAGCTTTGGTGATATCGTTGGAGGTGGAAACGATCTTGCCGTTCTCCAGAGCCATGATCTCACCCTTTTTGATGCGCTTGCCGTCGTACTCACTGTCGCGGGCAGCATAGGTGATCAGACCGGTGGACACCTTGTCGGCAGCAGCCATCATGTTGATGGTGTTGGTCTCGGCGTTCACAGAGGGATCAAAGTTCAGCATGGCGGTAATGCCCATGGGTACGGTGCGGGTGGGCAGAACGACCACCTGACGGTCGGCCAGCTTCTGGGCCTGCTCAGCAGCCATGATGATGTTCTTGTTGTTGGGCAGCACGAACACGGTCTTTGCGGGCACGCTCTGGATGGCAGCGAGGATATCCTCGGTGGCTGGGTTCATGGTCTGACCACCGGAGACCACTGCGTCTGCAGCCAGATCGGTGAACACGGCCTTCAGGCCTTCACCGGCGGCAACGGCAACAAAGCCATAGTCACGGCTGGGGTCCACAGCAGCGTAGACGAACTCGCTGGACTGAGAAGGGGCCTTCTCAGCAGAAGCCTGCTTTTCCAGGCTCTTGCCCTGCTTCTGGCGGGCCAGGAACTGCTCGTGCATGTTCTCGATCTTGAAGTTGGTCAGGTAGCCATACTTGATGGCTTCGCTCAGGATCTTGCCGGGGTCAGCGGTGTGCACATGCAGGTTGATCACATCGTCATCCTCGATGCACACCACGCTGTCGCCGTTGGATTCTGCAAAGGCACGCATCTTTGCGGCGCTTGCACCCTCATACTTGTTGATCAGGAACTGGGTGCAGTAGCCGTTCTTGATGTCCTCCACCTTCATCAGGTCGTCGGTGAACACGCCCTTGCCGGCGTTCTCGGTGGAGAGCTTTGCCTTGTTGGGAGCAGCCTCGCCGCCTGCCACGATGCCTTCGCCATGGAACACCTTGCCCATGCCCTCAAAGATGACCATGATGCCCTGACCACCGGCATCCACAACACCGGCCTTCTTCAGAACAGGCAGCAGGTTGGGGGTGTCCTCCAGAGCCTTCTGGCCGGCGGTCATCACCACATCCCACAGAGCGGGCACATCCTCGGCACCGCAGGCAGCAGCTTCCTCAGAGGCAATGCGTGCAACCGTGAGGATGGTGCCCTCGGTGGGCTTCATAACGGCCTTATAAGCGCCCTCGACACCCTTCTTCAGAGCCTCGACAATGTCGGCAGCGGTGGCTTCCTTCTTGCCTTCCAGCGCCTTGGAGAAGCCGCGGAACAGCAGGCTGGTGATAACACCGGAGTTGCCGCGTGCGCCGCGCAGCATGGCGGAAGCAGCGGTCTTGGAAGCCTCACCCACGGTGCAGCTGTCGTCCAATGCTTCCAGCTCGCGCACAGAAGCACCCACGGTCATGCCCATGTTGGTGCCAGTGTCGCCATCAGGAACAGGGAAAACGTTCAGCTCGTCCACGCGGGAGCGCTGATTGTTGATGTTGTTGGCGCCAGAGATAATGGCGTCACGCAAAATCTTACCAGAAATCATTCTTTTTTACTCCTTGTACTTGCCGGAAAAGCCCGGCGCATTCGGATGAACCAACAAAAATCAGGCAATCACATCGTCTACCGAAACCACAACGCGGGCAACCTTCAGGCCGGTAGCCTGCTCCACCTCGTCCTTGACGCGGTGAGAGATGCTGCGTGCGGCGGTGGAAATGTTCAGGCCATAGCTCACTGCAATGTGCAGTTCGATCACCAGACGACCATCCTCCTGCGTGACACGGACACCCTTTTCCGGGTAATCAGAACCGTGCACCATGCTTCTGACGGCATCGGTCATATCACGGGGCGCCATTGCGGCAACACCGTAACACTGTTTGGCTGCTTCACCTACCAGAGTAGCAAAATACCCGGACGTAAAGCTGACATCCCCCAGAGGGAAACGGGAAGTGATCATAGTCGCTCTGCTCCTTTATGTTATTTTCATAAAACACATTCAAGGTCTGGGGCGCAGCGGCGGACAGATACACATACTGCGCCGAGAAACACCCACATTATTATACAACTTTGGGGCGCGCTTGTACAGCGCAAAATGCTGGTATATCAACTTTTTGCGCAGGTTTCTGCATTGGCGGCATGGTTCGGGCGGCTTCGCACCGGGAAGGTGATAGCATAACGGACGCTGGTTGTTTTTTATCAAAACCGAAAGTATGACGAAAGAAAGCAAACAATCTGTTAAAAAAATATAAAAGGTGGGTGATAACTCTTTATCCGACTATTAAAAAGTGCTAAAATAGAAACAAGGATAGGGACTGCGGCGCAGGGTCCCGCTTGTGCGGATGAACTGCGTTATTTTTTGCGCACGGCGCGTGGAACAATGTTTAGGAGCTGTTGTCATGAATATTCTGTTTTTCCTTTCACCCAAGCAGGATCTGATGTATGTTTACGACGATTTCACCCTTCGGCAGACGCTGGAAAAGTGGGAGAATAACCGCTACGCGTCCATTCCGGTGCTCAACCGGCAGGGAAAATATGTGGGCACCCTGACCGAGGGCGACATTCTCTGGGGGCTGAAAAAGTTCCATGGTCTGGATCTGGAAGCGGCTGAGGATGTCCCCATTTCGGCCTTCCCGCACAAGCGCGACTACAAGGCTGTCACCGTGACCACCAGCATGGATCAGCTGATCGAAGCGGCCATGAACCAGAACTTTGTGCCGGTTGTGGATGACCGCGGCATCTTCATTGGCATCGTGCGCAGGCAGGCGATCATCCGTTACTGCTATGAGAAGGCCCGCACAGAGCAGCAGGCCCATGAGCAGCGCATCCCGGAATATGCCGCTGTGCATTGAACGATATAAATAGGTGGCCAGCCGCCCGGTTCCGCATCTGAAGCCGGGCGGCTTTTTGTCTGCAAAATGCGTTGAAAATCCGATTTATAGTACCTGCTGTGTGCGATAATACAGCCATGGAACAAAAACGTTCTGAAAAGCTGCAAAAAACGAGATACAGGAGGGAACACGGATGAAAGATTTTGAACTGCGTTATGTTGGAAGCCATGTGGAAGTATACACCGGCAGCGGAGTGTTCCTGTTTTCGGCCGATACGGTGCGGGAAGCAATGGAAGAACTGGCAGAGTAAGCGCCCGCAAACAGACAGGGACTTCGGTGCAAATGTAAAATTGATGTAAAATAATTGAAAAGGAAAGAGCACGAATTCATTAAGAGACGGAAAAATGTGTAGAAAAAGTGATTTTCTTGTAAAATAAACCTTGTTGTGACAGGATAAAAAATGATATAATAGATCCAAGCGCGGTCATTGTGCGCCGTTCTGCGCAGCAGAGCGGCAGGCCGCAGCATCTGCCGGATCAAGCAGGCCCGGTGTGCGGGCAGGGCAGATGTACAAGGATCAAAAGGAAGATCATTTTTAGGAGTATCGTTATGGATATCACACACATTACCTCTCTGTTGGGTGGAATTGCGCTGTTTCTGTACGGCATGTCCATTATGGGCGCTGGTCTGGAAAAACTGGCCGGCGGCAAAATGCAGGGCGTGCTGCAAAAGCTGACCTCCTCAACGCTCAAGGGCGTTATTTTTGGCACCCTCATCACGGGTGTCATCCAGTCCTCGGCCGGCACGGTCGTTATTTGTGTCGGTCTGGTAAACTCCGGCATCATGACCCTTACGCAGTCGGTAGGTGTCATTATGGGTGCAAACATTGGTACCACTGTTACCGGCCAGCTGATCCGCATGGCGGATATCTCCGGTGACAGTCTCTGGCTGACACTGATCCAGCCCAAGACCTTTGCGCCCGTGGTGGCGTTTATTGGCTGCATTTTTTATGTGTTCCTGCGCAGCGCTAAAAGGAAGAACATCGGCCAGATCATGCTGGGTTTCGGCATCCTGTTTACCGGCATGAGCCTGATGGACACCGGTGTGGCTCCTCTGCGTGAGAGCGCCGTGTTCCAGAATCTGTTCGTTACCATGACGAATCCCGTTCTGGGCATTCTGGTGGGCGTGGTGGTCACGGTGATCATCCAGTCCTCCTCGGCATCGGTGGGTATCCTGCAGGCACTGTCCAGCACGGGTCTGGTCACCTTCAGCTCTGCCATCCCCATTATTCTGGGCGCACACATCGGCACGGCCTTTACGCCGCTGCTCACCATTGGCGGCTCCTCCAAGGACGGCAAGCGCGCTGCACTGATCCATCTGTACTTCAACATCATTGGCAGCGTGATCCTGCTGGCGCTGGTGTATGCGGTGCAGTTTACCGTTGGCATCCCCATGTGGCACGATGTGATGAACAAGAGCACCATCGCAAACATCCACACCCTTTCCAGCGTGTGCGCCATGCTGCTGTTCCTGCCCTGCAGCGGTGTGCTGTCCAAGCTGGCACTGCTCACTGTGCCGGACAGCGCCGAGGAAGCACAGGAGCTGAGCATGCCGGTGCTGGATGAACGTCTGTTCAAAAGCCCGGCTGTGGCCCTGCAGCAGGCTAAGAGCGCTGTGATCAAGATGTCCCGCCGTGCTGCCCGCAATGTGAATCTGGCTGCACCGCTGCTGCTGAAGATGGACGAGGATACCGTCAGCGCCATCCGGGTGCGTGAAAACCTGATCGACCGTATGGAGGTGGCAATCTCCAACTATCTGATCAAGATGACCGATCAGGAGCTGGGCGACGATGAGAGCCACACTGTGACCGAGCTGCTGAATTTTGTTACCGAGTTCGAGCGCATCGGCGACTATGCGGTGAACATTATGGAAAAGGCAGAAGAACTGCAGGAAAAGGAAGCGTCCTTCAGTGAAAACGCCACCAAGGAGCTGCAGCTGCTGGAGAATGCGCTGAACCGCATCCTGAACCTGACCAACGATGCCTTTGAAAACAGCGATATGCGTCTGGCGGCTCAGGTGGAACCGCTGGAAGAGGTGATCGATGTGATGGCGGAGCGCCTGCGCGACCAGCACATCCTGCGCCTGAAGGACGGTGTGTGCTCCATTGATACGGGTGTCGTGTTCCTGGATGTGCTGAACAATGCAGAGCGCATCTCGGATCACTGCTCCAATGTTGCTGCCCGCCTGATCGGCATGGATGCCGGCGAGGACTACGACTCCCACACCCTCAAGAGCATCATGCACCACAACCCCACCAAGGACTACATGCTGGAATACGAGGAGTGCCGCAAGGCCTACCTTGTTCCGCTGGAAGAAATGGAAGCCTGAAACTAAGAAAGACCTCCGGGACGCTTTTCCCGGAGGTCTTTTTTGCGTTAAAAATCAAGCACTTTTGGGCAAAGAGACAATGACCCAGCGGTGCGGCCCGTGAAAGCCGTCTACCTTGGCGGCTTTGCTGCAGGTGCCGGGGCTGGGCGGGCCGAGGTGGATACCGCGGTCCAGCTGTTTGCCGCAAAGACGGCACTGGTAATGGAGGGTGATCTGTTCTGACATGAGGAAGCACTTCCTTTTATGATCGCTGCAGGTGGTTAAGAAACTTTACTTCTATTATCATTATATAATTTTTACATCGGGATGTCAATAAAAATAATCAGTAAAAGTAGATAAAAATTGAGCATTCTGCACTCAACCGCCCAGATCTTCCAGCAGCAGGTCCAGTTCCCGTTCGCTGTACACGGTCACACCGCGCTTGATGCGCACGGCATCGTTCTCCGGCAGAAGATTGGTGTAGATGCCGGTGACGGTGACAAGCACATCCGGCTGGCCATTGGTGCCGCAGCGGTAAACGGCCACGCGCCCGCCTTTGTCGCACAGGCGGTAGCTCTGGGCAGTAAGCTCCGGCATGGCCTGTGCGGCAAGGTCTGCTGCGGAGGAAGGCGGTGCTTCGCTGCCGGGGTCGGGCACCGGAAGGCTGAGCTTGGGCAGGGCCATCCAGAACAGGCTGAACACGATGGTGAATACGCACAGCCCGTAGAACAGGCAGGTGCACAGTTTGCGCATGGAGAAACACGCTCCTTTCCGGCTGAAGTATGCCCCAAAACAGGGGGGCACAGTCAATTTTCACACGGGAATGCTGTACTTTGTCCGGCAGATTGTGTTATACTACAGATGATTAGACCTATCAGGGCCGAAGATTGGTTCTTGCCCGCGTTCTGTGCACGTGCTATAATATGGTATTGCGTGCAGTTCTGTGCGCTTTGATGGAAAAGTACCAGCGCATGGCGCTGAAAAAGCAGCCTGAATGTTAGGAGGCGATTTCTATCTCCGATATGAGAAAGATCAACCGTGCCGGTGAGGGGCATTCCCCGGCACCGGCGGGGCGGAAGGTAAATGTGAGCAACAGCCGCCGGGAGTCCCAGCTGGGACCCAAACACGGCCGGGAACCCAAAGAACCAAAGGAACCCTGTGAAAAGGGCAGACATCCCATTCTGCGCTTCATTGGCCGAACCATTGCTACACTGATTTGTCTGGGCATCATGGCAGGCAGTCTGGTGGCAGTGGGTGCTGTGTATTACGTGGTGCAGGCTACCGCCAACGACGGCGACCTGCTGGATCTGGACAACATTGAGCTGAGCCAGTCCAGTGTGGTGATGGCTACCGACCCGGACACCGGTGCACAGGTGGAGTATGCCACGCTGCGCTCTTCCAACAGCCACCGCGTGTGGGCGGATCTGGAGCAGATCCCCACGAACCTGCAGTATGCGTTCATCTGCACCGAGGATAAGGATTTCTACAACGAGCCCGGCGTCAACTTCAAGCGCACCATCGGCGCAATGGTCAACGAATACCTGCTGCCCATCTACAGCTCCAAGCAGGGTGCATCCACGCTGGAGCAGCAGCTGATCAAGAACCTGACCGACGACAAGAGCGCCAGCGGCATTGAAGGCGCACTGCGCAAGCTGCGCGAGATCTACCGCGCCCTCTGTCTGAGCCGCAGCTATTCCAAGGAGACCATTCTGGAAGCGTACCTGAACACCATCAGCTTTACCGGCACCATTCAGGGCGTGCAGACTGCGGCCAACGAATACTTTAATAAGGATGTCAGCCAGCTGACCCTGTGGGAGTGTGCGACCATTGCGTCCATCACCAAAAACCCCACCAACTATAACCCCTACACCAACCCCGAAAACCTGATCAACCGCCGTAACTTCCTCATGTACAACATGTGGCAGCAGGGCGTGATCAGCGAAGAGGACTACCGCAACGCAGCGGCCCAGCCGCTGGTACTGGCCGAGGAAGAGGATACCAAGAAGAATTCTTCCGTTACCTCTTACTTTACCGATGCACTGTTCACCGAGCTGGTGCAGGATATCATGGACAAGGAAAACATTTCGGAATCCGAGGCACAGAAGCTGCTGTACACCGGCGGCTTTACCGTTGAGTCGACTGTGAACACCAAGGTGCAGTCCGCCATGGAAAACCTGATGCTCAACACGGATGATGCCTACTTCCCGGCCGGCTGGCATGAGGAAGAGGTGACCTCCATCTCGGACGACGATGTACAGGTGATGAACGAGGACGGTACGCCCAAGACCCGCACCGGCGACGACGGTACCGTTTACTATTACCGCAATGTGCGTACTCAGGCAGCCATGGTCACGCTGGACTATGACGGCAATGTGATCGCCATTGTGGGTGGTCTGGGCGAAAAGAACAAGAGCCTCTCGCTGAACCGTGCCTACAGTGTCACTCGTCAGACGGGTTCTACCATCAAGCCTATCGGTGCGTATGCACTGGGTGTAGAGTATGGTCTGGTGAACTGGTCCACCATGCTCAACAACTCGCCCTTGTATCAGAAGCAGGATATGGTGATCCGCGATGAGGATTACTGCCGCAAGAACGGCCTGATGGGCCTTTCCGACAAGCAGCTGCGCGCTTATCCCAACGCATGGCGCAGCTGGCCCCGCAACTATGGCGGCAACTACGGCGACAACAGTGATGTGCCGCTGTGGAACGGTCTGGCCCGCTCGCTGAACACCATTGCGGTGCGTGTGGGTGATCTGGTGGGCGCAAGCAACATCTTCAATTTTGTGTACAACACCCTGCAGCTGAACACGCTGGACCCGGTAAACGATGTGGGTCTGGCGCAGATGGTCATGGGCAGTCAGACCCATGGCGTTACGCCCACGGCGCTGGCAGCTGCGTTCCAGATCTTCTACGATGGCCAGTACACCACCCCGCACCTGTATACCCGCGTGCTGGACCGTGACGGCAATATCTATCTGGAGAACAACTCCACCAGCTATCAGGCCCTGACCCCGGATACCGCTTATGTGATGAACCGCCTGCTGAAGAACGTGCTGTACTCCAGCGTGGGTACCGCCGGCGGCCGCTACCCCAACTCCAACGGCATGGAAGCCTTTGGCAAGACCGGTACCGCCAGCGACGAAAAGGATCTGTGGTTCGTGGGCGGCACGCCGTACTACGTTACCGCCGTGTGGTGGGGCTACGATGCACCCTATGATATGACCAAGACGCTGGGTAAGCAGCAGGCCAAGACCCGTACCTGTGTTATGGCGTGGAAGGCGCTGATGGAACAGGTGCAGGCAGACCTGCCGTATAAGGCATTCCCGACCTCTGCCGGTGTGGTGGAGCGCCGCTACTGCACCCAGAGCGGCCTGCTGGCAGGCGGCTCCTGCCCCAGCACCGCCGTGGGCTACTACCGCGCCGATGATCTGCCTGGTACCTGCAACTACTCCCATGCAGCAGCTCCTGCAGCGGCTGCACCTGCGGAGACTGCGGCACCGGAGCAGGCTGTCATTCCTGCGGATACAGGTAATCAGGATACAGACTGATCTGTAGCCATATGAAGGACAAAAGGCGTACTATCGGCACCGGCGCGGAGTGAATCCGGCAAGGAAATACCGCGCTTGCCGCAGCAAAACTGGATAATCTGACAAAAACGCATCCGACCTCTTGCATTGCAGGGGGCCGGATGCTATTATATTCACTGCAAGAACACTTGTGTTTGTGAGGTGAACAAGTTGGAACGCCGCTTTTATCTGGTAGATGCGCAGGTGCTGCCTGAGGTTTTTCTCAAGGTGGTGCGTGCCAAGGAACTTCTGGCCAGCGGGGAGGCACGCAGCATTTCCGCAGCCACCCGCGCAGTCGATCTTTCGCGCAGCGCTTTTTATAAGTATAAGGATTGCATTTTTGACTCCGAGAATGGCCGTGAGGTGATCACCGTCATGGCTACTCTGCGGGACGAGACCGGTGCACTGCAGAGCCTGCTGGCCGGCATCAGCGCCGCAGGTGCAAGCATTGTGACCATCAACCAGTCCACACCGGAAAACGGTGCCGCACTGGTGGCAGTCACCATCCGCACCGATACCATGCAGATGACCCCCGAAGAGCTGACCGAAAAACTTTCGCGTCAGCGTATGGTGGTAGGCGTGCACTGCGGGTACAATCTGTAAGCAGTCTTCAGAAAACGAGGGAGAACAACAATGGCTAAAATTGCAATTCTGGGCTTTGGCACGGTGGGCAGCGGCGTGTACGAGGTACTGTGCCGCAACGCTGCGGGTGTCTCCCGCCGTGCAGGTGAGCCGGTGGAGGTCAAGTACATCCTTGACCCGAAGGATTTTTCAAACCATCCGGATGCACACCTGTTTATAAAGAACTTCGATACCATTCTGGAAGACCCGGAGATCAAGGTGGTGGTGGAGACCATCGGCGGCACCCGCTTTGCGTATCCGTATGTAAAGGCCTGCCTTGAGAGCGGCCGCAGCGTATGCACTTCCAACAAGGAGATGGTGGCCACCTACGGCGCAGAGCTGCTGGGCCTTGCCAAAGAGCACGGCTGTGCCTTCCTGTTCGAGGCTTCTGTGGGCGGCGGTACGCCCATCATTACCCCGATGCACCAGTGTCTGGCGGCAAACGTCATCACCGAGGTGGAGGGCATCGTGAATGGCACCACCAACTTCATGCTCACCAAGATGGTGCGCGAAAATCTGGGCTTTGACGATGCGCTGAAGATCGCGCAAGAGCTGGGCTACGCCGAGACGAAGGACCCCAGCGACGATGTGGACGGCCGTGATGCCTGCCGCAAGATCGCCATTCTGTCCTCGCTGGTGTGCGGCCATCAGATCTACCCCCAGAACATTCCCACCCGCGGCATCCGTGCCATTACCACGGCAGATGTGGAAGCGGCGGAAAAGCTGGGCTGTGTGATCAAGCTGATCGCATGGATGAAGCGCGGCAAGGACGGCAGCGTGGCTGCCGGTGTGGAGCCGTGTCTGGTGCCCAAGGCAAACCAGCTGGCCAGCGTGGACGATGTGTTCAATGCAGTGCTGGTCAAGGGCGATATGCTGGGCGACGTGGTGTTCTACGGCAAGGGCGCAGGCAAGCTGCCCACCGCCAGCGCCGTGGTGGCCGACGTTGTGGATGCCCTGAAGCATGGCTCCAAGGTGCACGACAGCCTGTTCTGGCAGCCTGCTGAGCCGGTGGAGGGAATGCTCACCGACCCGGCTCCTGCTGCATATTATGTGCGTGTAGCAGGCATTGCTCCGGCGGTGGTGGAAGCCATCTACGGCTATGGCAGGGTGGTGGACGAACGCTACGAAGGCTGCGCTTACTTTGTGGAGCGAGCCGACGAAAAGGCACTGGCCGAAGCAGCCCGCAAGGTGGAAGCCGTGGGCGGCAGCGTGAAGCTGGTGCTCAAGCGTCTGCCGGAAGAAAACTGATAACGGAATAAGGAAAGGTGCGGCGGCTATGAAGATCAAGGTTTCTGTCCCGGCCACCAGTGCAAACATCGGCTCCGGCTTTGATGCGCTGGGTCTGGCGGTGACGCTGTATAATACGGTCACCTTTGAAGAGAGCGAAGTGCTGGATATCTCGTCTGCGGACGGTACCCGCATCCCGCGCGGTGAATCGAACCTCGTGTACCGTTCGGCAAAGGGGCTGTTTGAGAAGGTGGGCAAGCAGATCCCGCCCCTCAAGATCACCCAGACGAATCCCATCCCCATGGCGCGCGGCCTTGGTTCTTCCTCGGCCTGCATCATTGCGGGACTGCTGGGTGCAAACCGGATGCTGGGCGATGTGCTCAACACGCAGGAGCTGCTCACGCTGGCCACCTCCATTGAGGGCCACCCGGATAACGTGGCCCCGGCTCTTCTGGGCGGTCTGACCAGCAGCGTGTTCGAGGATGGCAAGGTGTACTCGGTCAAGCGCAATGTGGATGAAACGCTGTGCTTTGCCGCCATCGTGCCGGACTACAAGCTGCTGACGGAAGCCGCTCGTGCGGCCCTGCCCAAAGAGGTCTCCCACAAGGACGCGGTATATAATCTTTCGCGCGCTGCGCTGGTGCCCGCCGCCTTCTGCGAGGGCAGACACGACCTGCTGGCCATTGCCACCGAGGATAAGCTGCACCAGCCCTACCGTATGCCGCTGATGCCCGGCTCTAAGGAAGTGTTCGATATGGCACGCCTGTGCGGGGCAAAGGCTGTTTACGTTTCCGGTGCGGGCAGCACCGTGATGGCCGTAGCGGAAAAGGCGGAGGCCGAAAAGTTCTATTCCAAGCTGGAAAAGGGTCTGGAGCTGCTGGAAGGTCTGGACGGATGTGAAGCATTTACATTGCTGCGTTTGGATGCCGATAACACCGGCGCAACGGTGGAATGATAAATGGGTAAGGGAAGTGCAAGGCGCTGCTGACCGCTTCCGCCCGGTGTACCCCCTTTTGACAAAGGGACAAAAAGAGGAGAGTGACAAGATATGGCGTTGATCGTACAGAAGTTCGGCGGTTCTTCGGTGAAGGACCGTGACCGTATCTTCAACGTGGCACGCATTGTGGCAAACACCCACAACGCGGGCAATGACGTAGTTGTGGTGGTGTCCGCTCAGGGCGATACCACCGATGACCTGATCGCCAAGGCTGGGGAGATCACCCACAACCCTTCGGCCCGTGAAATGGATATGCTGCTGGCTAGCGGCGAGCAGATCAGCATTTCGCTGCTGGCCATGGCACTGAATGAGCTGGGCTGCCATGCCATCAGCCTGACCGGCTGGCAGGCTGGCTTCCGCACCGACCGCGCCTATACCAAGGCGCGCATCACCCGCTTGGAGACAGAGCGCATCTCTTCTGAGCTGGAGCGCAACCGTGTGGTCGTTGTGGCGGGCTTCCAGGGCCTGAACAAGATGGATGACATCACCACTCTGGGCCGCGGCGGCTCCGACACCAGCGCTGTTGCCATTGCAGCAGCCCTGCACGCAGACCGCTGCCAGATCTTTACCGATGTGGAAGGCGTTTACACGGCCGACCCGCGCAAGGTGCGCAACACCCGCAAGCTGGATGAGATCACCTTTGACGAGATGCTGGAGCTGGCATCTCTGGGTGCACAGGTGCTGAACAACCGCAGCGTGGAGCTGGCCAAAAAGTATAATGTGGAGCTGGAGGTGCTCTCCAGCCTGAATCCCGTGCCCGGTACGGTGGTCAAGGAGGTTACAAAAGACATGGAAGGTATGCTGATCAAGGGTGTCGCAAAAGACACTGATGTTGCTGTTATCACGATTCTGAACGTTCCCGATGAGCCGGGCATGAGCTTCAAGATCTTCGGTCTGCTGGCCCAGAAGAACATCAACGTGGACATCATCCTGCAGTCCACCGGCCGTGACGGCAAGAAGGATATCAGCTTTACCTGCTCTGAGGGCGAAGCCGATCTGGCCATGCGCGTGCTGAAGGAGAGCGCACACTTCAACGATGTGAGCGTGGACACCACCTGCGCCAAGGTCTCCATTGTGGGTGCCGGTATGCAGAGCCACAGCGGCGTTGCTTCCAAGATGTTTGAGGCACTGTCCAACAACAACATCAACATCAAGATGATCTCCACCAGCGAGATCAAGATCTCCTGCATCATCAACCGCGACGATGCCGACAAGGCTGTTTCTGCGATCCACGATATGCTGTTTGATTAAATAAAAATATAGGAATGCCGCATCGCCTTTTAGGTGGTGCGGCATTTTTGCGTGGAAAACTCCTCCAGTCGCCTGCGGCGACAGCCCCCTCTGAGAGGGGGCCTTTGGCAGAGCGGGAAACTTTTCTGTTTCGCCAGAGCCTCCCTCATTGAGGGAGGTGGATGCGAGCGTGCGAGCAGACGGAAGGAGTTTTTTCGGTCATACTTATTTTACACTTCCGGCGTTTACACAAAATGCAAAGGGGTGTATAATATACACTGTATCTGTGCGGCGCAGTGCGCTGCAAATTCTGCAAAAGGAGCTGCAACGCACCATGGAACCGACTGATAGAAATGCTGCAAAGCCCCGCCTGACCCGCGCTCAGTGGAAGCGCCGCAAGCGGCTGCGTCTGGCCCGCAACTGGGCCATTCTCATTCTCGTCTGCGCCGCCATTGTGGCGCTTATGACCAAAGGCATCCTCTGGCTGCTGCCAAAGGTGAACGCCATGCTTGCAGGGCCGCAGAGCTTTGATGCGGCCAGCTACGATGGCACCGGCTACAGCTTTGATGCTGACGATGAGCGTTTTGTGCTGGTGAACACCAATCTGCCTTTTGCCGAGGAACCCTCTCCGGCCCTTGCCGATGCCGATGAAGCCAGCGGTATTCAACTGGAAGCCGAGGCAGCTGCAGCCTACCAGAAAATGGCTGCGGCTGCGGCCGAGGACGGTGTTGCACTGGTACTGACGGCAGGTTATCAGGACGCAGATGTCCGCAGCGCGGCCTATGAGACGCAGAAGCAACAGTATCTGGAAAAGGGCAAAACCGAGGAAGAAGCCGCCAGCCTTGCGGCAGATATCCAGCCGCCTGCGGAATGCAATGATCACGGCACCGGCTATGCGGCGGATATCCTCAGTACGGACTACCCGACCCGTGATACCGGCTTTGATACAACCCGCGCCTACGAGTGGCTCACCGCCTACGCCGCCGAATACGGCTTTATCCTGCGCTATCCGCAGGACAGGCAGGCTGCTACCGGCGTGGTGTTTGAGCCGTGGCACTGGCGGTATGTGGGCGTTGAAAATGCCCTTGCCATCCGTGCCAGCGGCCTGAGTCTGGAAGAATTTCTTGCCTTGCAGAAGGCATCATAAAAATAAAAGCTCCCTGTGAAAGCAGGGCGGAGGAACAAATTGGAACGTACTCTCATTGCGCCGGGTGTGCATCTTTCCTGTGACCCGGCGGAAAAATTCAACCGCTGCCGCATCAGCGTCCACTTTGCCTTTCCGGCAAAGCGGGAAACGGCCACAGCACATGCGCTGCTGCCGCTGGTGCTGGAGCGCGGCTATGCCGACTGCCCGGATATGACCCGCCTGACCAAAAAGCTGGCCAAGCTCTACGGTGCAGACCTCACAGTGGATGCCCGGCCCATGGGCTGCAGCCACAACCTGTGTGTTAGTGTTACCGGCATCAAGGATCAGTTTGCGCTGGAAGGGGAGACCCTTACAAGGGAATATGCATCCATTGCACTGGGTGCGGCCTTTCACCCGTATTTTGTGGGCGGCACTTTTGATCCGGAAGCCGTGGGCATTGAAAAGCAGATGCTGAAAAAGGCGCTGGAAGATGAGATCAACGATAAGCGCCTTTACTGCCTGCATCAGGCCAACCGGGAATTCTTTGGCGACAGCCCGGCGGGTGTGCGGCAGGAGGGCTATCTGGAAGAGGTGGAAGGCCTGACACCGGAACAGCTTACCGCAGCCTATTACGAGATGCTGCGCACCGCCAACATTGAACTGCTTGTGCTGGGCTGTACGGCAGAGCAGACCGCTGCGGTAAAGGATGCACTGCTGGCAGAGCTTGCGGCAATTGACCGTGCACCGCTGCCGCTGGCGGAAAACATAGCCATGCCCCGCCGGGAGCCGGTGCACAAAACCGAAACCTATGATATGGTGCAGGCGAAGCTCTGTATGCTGTTCACGCTGGGCGAACCCATGCGCACCGAACAGCTGGCTGCTGTGCGCCTTGCCATGGCGCTGTACGGCGGCAGTGTGACCAGCCGCCTGTTCCTGAATGTGCGCGAGCGTGACCATCTGTGCTACTACTGCTCGTCCTCGTTCCAGAGCTTTACCGGAAGCATGGCTGTGAACAGCGGCGTGGAGCACGCCGACGCAGCCCGGGCAGAGCAGGCCATCTTGAAGGAACTGGCCGACCTGTGCGATGGCCCCATCACCGACGATGAATTTGAGGACTGCCGTCGGGGTCTGCTGAGCGGGATGCAGGGGGTAGAGGATACCTTGGGCGGCATCGAGACATGGTATTACATTGAAGTGCTGCGCGGCGGCGACCCGGCCAAGGTGCAGACACCCGCCGAAGCCCGCGCCGCTCTGCAGGCCGTGACCAAGGACGACGTGCGCGCCATCCTGCGCAAACTGACCCTCTCGGTCAGCTATCTGCTCACAAAGGAGGTGGCCGCTCATGCCGCAGAATAACCAGACCCTGCTGGAAAAGACCGTGGCTGACCAGTGGCAGACCCTGCCCTCCGGACTGACCGTTATCGTGCGGCCCATGCCGGGTTATTCCAGTACCCATGTCATTTTTGCTACCCGCTTTGGCTCTATTGACCGGGATTTCCGGCTGGACGGCAAAGAGGTGCATCTGCCTGCAGGCGTGGCACACTTCCTCGAGCACAAGATGTTTGAAGATCAGGACGGCGATGCCTTTGCAAAGTATGCCAAGACCGGTGCCAATGCCAACGCATTTACCAGCTTTGACCGCACCTGCTACCTGTTCACTGCGACCCAGCAGCTGGATGAAAGCTTGGATGTGCTGCTGGGCATGGTGACTCATCCGTACTTTACCGAGCAGACCATCGCCAAGGAGCAGGGCATCATCGGACAGGAGATCAAAATGTACGATGACAGCCCGGACTGGCGGCTCATCACCGGCCTGTTCGAGTGCTTGTACCACGAGCATCCCATCCGCAGCGATATCGCGGGCACGGTGGAGAGCATTGCTGAGATCACGCCGGAGATGCTTTACGACAGCTGCAAAGCCTTCTATGCACCGGGCAATATGGTGCTGGCGGCTGCCGGCAACACTACCATGGAGCAGATCCTGGCTGCCTGTGAGCGCCACGGCCTGATGAGACCGCGCAGCACCGAAAGGGTACAGCGGCTGTGGAAGCCGGAACCCATGACGCTGGCGGCAGCCCATAAGACCCTGAAAATGCCGGTGTCCAAACCCTGCTTCGGCGTGGGCTTCAAGGAGAAGCCGTTGCCCCCGAACGATCTGCGTACTGAAGCGCTGTATGATCTGATCCTGAGCTGCATCACAGGCGGCATGTCGCCGCTGTACCGCCGCCTGTACGACGGAGGCCTTGTGAACCCCGGCTTTGGCGGGGAAGTGCTGCGGGTGGACGGCTGCTGCTGCATCCTGTTCACCGGCGAGAGCGATGCACCGGATACCGTGCGGAAGCTGCTGCTGGACGAGATCGCCCGCATCCGCGCAGAAGGCGTGGACCGGGAGATCTTTACCCTGTGTAAGAACGAAAAGTACGGCCAGCTGATCGAAAATCTGGAAAATGTGGAGGACTCGGCCAGCCAGATGGCAGACTTTGCCCTCTCCGGCCAGACGGTGGCGCAGCAGATCACCATGCTGGCAGGGCTGACTGCCGAGGATGCGGACGCTGCGCTGCAGCACATCCTCAGCACCGACCGCATGGCTGTGATGGATATTTTGCCAGATGGCACTGCGCCGCTGGCCGAGAACGAGGAGGAAGCAGAATGACAAATCTGGTGCAGTTCCCGGGGCTGGGCCTGAGCTTTGAGATCAACCGCGTGGCCCTTTCCATTGGCGGGTTCAATATTTACTGGTATGGCGTGTGCATTGCCTTTGGCATCTGTCTGGCGCTGGTATTTGCGTTCCGCCACAGCATCGAGTTCGGCGTGGACCCGGACAGCATGGTGGACGTGATCTTGATCGGCATCGTGCTGGGCATTGTCAGCGCCCGCGCTTACTATGTGGCCATGGCACCCTTTAAATACGAAAGCATCTGGGAGATGATCGCCATTCGGGATGGCGGCCTTGCCATCTACGGTGGCATCATCGGCGGCTTTCTGTTCGGTGGCTTGGCCTGCAAACGGCGGGGCGTGCCGGTGCTGCCCATGTTCGACCTGACCGCTATGGGTTTTCTGCTGGGACAGGGCTGCGGCCGCTGGGGCAACTTCTTCAATCAGGAGGCCTTTGGTTGCAACACCACCCTGCCGTGGGGCATGTTCAGCGAAACGACCCGCGCTTACCTGATGGGCAGCACAGTCACGGCCCAGAGCGGCGTGACCATTGACCCGAATCTGCCGGTGCATCCCACCTTCCTGTACGAAAGCATCTGGTGCTTCGTGGGCTTTCTCCTGCTGTTCCGTTACATTAAAAAGCGCAAGTTCAACGGTGACATTGCCCTGCGGTATATGATTTGGTACGGCGCGGGCCGCTTCTGGATCGAAGCCCTGCGCACCGACAGTCTGATGCTGGTGCCCTCCATTGGTCTGCGGGCATCCCAGCTGGTGGCAGGTATCGCTGTGGTAGTCGGTGTGGCTGCGGAAATTTACTTCACCCACAAGTTCAAGGACAAGCCCCTGATGGTAAAGCTGGCAATGACGGCGGACAACAAAGCCGCAATCAATAAGCTGAGCAAAGGAAAAACTGTTATCAGTCTGATGACGGATACAGATACTGAACTGCTGGCCTCCAGCCCGCGCAAGCTCTTCGTGGAGCGCACCGAAGCCTACAACGCGGAAGTAAAACGCACCATCGCGGAAAGCGGGAAGACGGAAAAATAAAAAATCCTTCGGAAAGAGGAAAATTCCTCTTGCATTTCCATCGTTTTTTTGCTATAATATTCTAGCCGCATGGTGTGGGCGCCTGAAATGGCCCAGTGTAAGGGGCCTGCCTTTACGACCAGCGAGTACAACGAAAAGGAATGAA
>UMJT01002203.1_pt1 | contig 100451 bp, 138 predicted proteins | sample 1966111 | NCBI WGS metagenome assembly UMJT01 (sample SAMEA4836159, study PRJEB28245) | human gut metagenome | biome: gut microbiome; material: fecal sample | place: Denmark | collected 2008
TCCTCGGCTTCTCGGAGCCGGAGGATGGCCCCCTGAGCGACTTCCACACCTATATGCCGGACATGATCGACCTGATGGCATCGGGCATCACTTCCGGCAAGAAGAAGGTGAAGGATGCACTGGAAGGCATGACCGGCGAAATGTCGGTCATCGCCAAGGCCAATGTGGTTTCCAAAGCTACCGGGCGGGGCGCAACCGGCAGAACGACCGGTGGACGCACTGTGACCCAGAACGTAAACATCAACAACCAGTTCAACGGCGACCGTGCCGGGCAGCAAAAGAGTTCTGAGGCTATGGATAAGGCCGCAGGCGATGCTACCGGCGAGATGGCCCGTGCGCTGGCATTTGCAAAGTAGGTGAGAGTACATGGCAAGAGCAAAACAGCCCGTCAGCGTCGATGACATCGAGTTTGATGCCTTGATCGACTCCGAAGAAGGCTATGAAGCGGATGTGCCTGAGTACCCGACCGAAAAGGGCTTCAGTGTAAGCGACACCATCGTGCTGAAGGCCGACACCCTGAATATGACGCTCTATGTGACCGATACGCCGGTGACATGGAGGGAGCGTACAGGCTCCGGCCCCGGAAAGACGGAGGGCGTTGTTCGTCGGCTGAAGGACCTGTATTTCGCCAAGAAGATTCTCGAAGTCACGACCACTGACTGCGTGTATTCCAACATGGTGATTACAAGCATGAACATCAAGAAGTCTGTGGAGGTCGGCTACGCCCGTGAGATTCCGATAACCTTCAAGAAGATTGAGGTGACGGAAACCGCCACCGCAGAAATCCCGGCCAGCTACGGCAAGTCGGGCAAAACTGCAAAAGCCGCTGGAAAAGCAAGCACCACCGCCGCAAGTACGGCAGGAAACGGCTCGTCCGGCGGCTCCTCTGCATCAGGTTCTTCGTCCAGCTCTAGCAGAGGTTCCGTTCTCTATAACGCTGCCAGCAGTTTCGGCTTGCTGGGATAAGGAGGGCGTTCGTGGACTACTTCGTCATCGAAGTCCCGGACATGAACGACAGCGTTGTCAAAGTTTCCCTCCAAAGCAGGCTGTATCAACTGCGATTCACATGGAATGACACCGGCGGCTACTGGATGCTCGGAGTGATGGATTCACTCGGAACGCCACTGCTGCTCGGTGTCAAGATGGTCCCGCAGTTTCCGCTCAACCTGCTGTTCGGCCGGGATGATATGCCCAGCGGCATCTTCGCTGTCCTGACCGAAAAGGAGAGCGTCGGTCGGCAGGATTTTGCCGATGGGACGGCTCGTTTTGTGTTTGTCCCGGCATGATGCTGGAACAAATCATCCCGTAAAATCAATTCTCATTTTGAACAAATCTTCGATGGCGGGTTTGACAATTCGTTCTCAGAAGGTTCCAGACAAATTTCCATATACTTTTACTGGTAAAGTCTGGGTTTAATCAGAGGCTTTTCAGAGGTTTTGGGATGAATGTCGCTCAAAATGGCTGATTTTATACGGAATCCGCTGGATTGTCCGCCGGACAGTCCTCGGACTGACCAAAACGGGAAACTTTCGCAAAACGCTCATATCATTGGTCACTTTCATTGCATTACCAGAACGGTAAGTTAGAATGAAGATGTGAACCGGGCAAACAAAAAAGAACCAGCGGTAAGCCGTCAGAAAGCACCGCTGGTTCCTATCTCATGCCCGGAACGATATGAAGAAGTCCCGTTGCCGTAATTATATCATACCAGCGGGCTTCTTTCAACATCAAAAGGAGTGAGCTGATATGAGTGGCAACGATCTTGAACGCGAAGTTATCCGCATGGGTGATGTCGGTGTCGCAATCGACATGGTGGACAATAACCTTGCGGAGGGCAAGCTGGAGCAGGCGGAACGCGCCGTCGTAATTCTCCGGGAAATTTTTGCAGCCCGTAATGATGGGCTGCGGAACTGCTTCTACGGAGGTGAGTGGAATGCGTGACAACTGCGTGATTTTCACCACGCCGGAACGGCAGGAATTGCGGGTCGTCTTCGACCCGGACGGAACCCCGTTCTTCTGCGGGCCGGACCTCGCGGCAATCGCGGGCTATGAACAGCCGAGAAAAGCCGTCACCGGCGGCAATCAGGGCGTGAACCGTATTGAATCTGTTTTGAGGAAAGTTCCTTGGGACAATGGTATGCGGCGTGGTCGCTGCGATTTTACCTGCTTTTCTGCGGAAAACGCCGTGAAGCTCCTGTGCCGCAGACCTGCGCCCTATGCAGCGATTCGCTGGCTGGAGGATGAAGTGATACCGAAAACGCAGGAAATGGGAGAGGAAGTCGCCAGAACGTATCCGGCATGGAATAAAAAGCCGGCACAGCAAGAACCGACGGAACCTCCCCAGAGCCTCAAGCCGGAACCCGAAGCCTTTAAGCGGGAATCGCTGCAAGCAGGTGGAGGGGCGCTCATTGAGCGGCTGGACAATATCATTTTGGAATGCGTTTTGCTGAAGAAGGAACTCAGCAAGGCGAAGTAAGAGGAAACCTTCAGGGCTGCGGAAACGCGGCCTTTTTTGTTGCCATCGAAAGGGGAGAATGCCGTGAAGAATTTCGACAGGCAGTACCGGCTGGCGGCGGGCAAGGCAGGCTCGACCGGGTTTGAAATTGGCAGCGGCAAGCGACCGCTGCACGTTTCGTTTTCGGTAGAAAAGGCCGACACCAACAGCCAGAATACGGCCAAAGTGACTATCTGGAATCTGAGCGACGAACACCTTGCAGAGCTGAGCAAAAACGACTGCGTGGTCGTACTCCATGCAGGGTATAGCGATACACGTCCGCTCATCTTCACCGGCGTGGTCACATTTGCCACGACAAAGGCTGACGGAGCAGACAGGTCAACGGAGATCGAGCTGGTGGATAACCGCATTGAAGTCCGCGACACCTACGTTTCCGTCAGTTATTCCGGGGCTGTGAACTGCAAGACCCTGATTCAGGACACCGCAGATCAGATGGGCGTGACGGTATCTTTCTCCTATAACGCAGAGTTCAAGGACATCCCCAATGGATACAGCTACGTTGGCCCAGCCAGAAATGTGCTGACGAAAGCCTGCGAAACCAGCGGGCTGGTCTGGAGCATCAACAACGGCGTCTTGCAGGTCAAAAAGCCGGGAGATACGATGAGCCGCGAGGTGTATGAGCTTTCGGCAGAAACGGGCCTGCTGGGCCTCCCAGAGCGTGTCCAAATCTCCAATGAGGACAAGGGATACAGCTACGGCTGGGACGTGGAGTACCTGATGAACGCCGCAATCGGGCTGGACGATTATGTGTACCTGAACAGCAAAGTGGTCAAGGGTTATTTCCGGGTCTACTCGGTGCGGATTGAGGGCGACAACATGGAAGGTTCGTGGAGCTGCACAGCCCGCCTGCTGGAGGTGAAGCAAGAATGATGCAGGAGTTTGTTGACCAAATCAATAAAAGCGCCCGCAGCGCGACGGAGGATATGCACACGGCCCTGCCGGGCGAAATAAAAAGCTACGACCCGGACAAGGGTGTCGCCACAGTGTTACCGAGGGCAAAGTTCACAAAGCCTGATGGAAGCACGATGGACTTCCCAGAAATCTCAGGAGTCCCGGTCATGTTCCCGCAGAGCAAAAACGTCACCATTGCATGGCCCATCAAGAAAGGCGATGGATGCCTGCTGGTTTTCAGTGAGCAGGCGCTCGATTACTGGATGTACGGCAAGGAAACTGACACCAAACTGAAGTTCGACTTGACCAACGCCATTGCCATTCCGAGCCTCACATCTGGCGGCAACAGCACCATGAAGCTCGCCTGCGATGAGGATGCTGTGGCGATTGCGGCGGGTGACACCACCGTCAAGATTACGCCCAGCACTGTGCAGGCCAAAGTTGACGGAACCGTTCTGACGGTATCGCCTGATGGCGTTACCATTGAAGGCAAACTCACGGTCAAGGGCGGCATTGTTGCCCGGGATGATGTTAAAGCGTCCAACGGCAGCATCAGCCTTGCAAACCACACCCACAAAGGAGACAGCGGCGGCATGACAGGCAAGCCGCAGTAAAGGAGGGAAAAGCGTGATAGACCTGAAGCTCGATGTCACCGGGGACTTAGAACTCTCGGCGGCAGGCGACATTTCAGCTACGGACAGCATCATGCAGGCTGTCCGTATTCGTTTGCTCTGGTTCTTTGGAGAGTGGCGGCTGATGCCTTCGCTCGGCTTTCCGTACTTTGAGAACCTGCTGGTCAAAAATCCGAATGAGTCCAAACTCCGGCATCTTATCCGGGAAACCGTGATGTCTGTCGATGGAGTGACGGATGTATCGGAAATCCTGTTCAACATCGACAAGAAAAGCCGTAGGGCATCCGTGGAGATTACGTTCAACACGGATGAGGACAGCTTTAGAGAGGAGGTCAAAATCCCGTGGCAAAATATGGCCTGACCCCGCAGGGGCCAAATCCGAAACGCCTTGATGTCATCCTTGAGGATATGCACAGCAAGATGACAGATCGCCTCGGCGTAAATACCCGGCAGAACCCGCAGTCTTTGCTGAATCACACTCTGACCAACGTCGCAGATGAGATTGCAGAACTGTGGGAATTTGGCGTAGACGTGTACCACTCGCAGTACACGTCCAGCGCAACCGGCGTAAGTCTGGACTATGCAGCACAGTTTGGCGGCTCCACCCGTGAAATGGCGGCGAAATCCTATTACAGCATCCTCTGCACGGGTTTGGACGGAACAACCATTCCGGCAGGAACGGTGATTGCATCCGACACAAACCCGGCAACCAGTCTGACAGCTACCGCAGATGCAACCATCACGAGGTCGGCTTTCAACAAGGCCACCGTCATCCTTGCATCACCGGCGGCTACAACGGCCCTTGGGGTGGCTCTTAACGGAAACCTATACACCATCACCCCTGACCCCAAACAAAGCACCAGCGAAGCCCTAGAGGCTCTGGGAACAGCCATCACGGATAAGGACTTCCATGTGACGGTCATCAACGACACCATCGTGATCGAGGCGGTCGATGAAACCAGCTCCAATACGCTGGTCCTGTCAGAAAACCTGACCACTGCTTCTGTGGGCAGCATCGTCACATTTGAGACTGCCGAGCCGGGCGACATCTTCATTCCGAACGGCGTAATCACGAAGATCACGAAAGCTGTTCCGGGCATGGAGTCCGTGGTCAACGTGGGAAGCTATGTTGCCGGTCAGCTCGCAGAGAGTGACGTGGAGTTCAGAAAGTCCTACACGAACAAAATCTACAACCGCTCGTCTGCCATGCTGGAAAGCATCAAGAGCGCCATCCTGAAGAATGTGCAGGGTGTGGTGAGCGTAGCTCCCTATGAAAACTGCACAAATGAAGTCGATTCTGCCGGCCGGTGGCCGCACAGCATCGAAGTTGTGGTCGAGGGCGGCGACGCAACGGAAATTGCCCAGCAAATCCTGAACACAAAGGCAGGCGGCATCAATACTTTCGGCAGCGTAGAAACCACCCTGCACGGCGTTTACGGCGAAGACATCGTGGTGCGCTTCAACCGGCCGACGTACGTCAAGGTCTGGTTCAAGGTTGGTGTCACTCTGAGTCCGAACACAAATCCGCCTACCAACTATGTCGAGCTTGTCAAAGAGCAGATTCTGGATAAAATGAGCGCACTGGGGGCGGGCGAGAACGTCATCCCGCAGAAGTTCAACCTTCAGGTGTCTGGCATCGATTACATCGACGTATGGTTGTTTGCAACACCGAATGACGGCGATATGCCCACTGGCTACACCCAGCGCAGTGTGTCCATCTCGGCGCGGGAGCGGGCCGTTACGGACGAAAACAGGATTGAGGTGGTCATGGATGGCTGATTACGTCCAGAAGCTCCGGGACGATCTTGCGGAGCAGTTCAAGGGCAAGCCGGTCATCGACGCGCTCATGGAGGCCGTTGGTGATGAGCTGAACGAGGTTCGACAGTTCTACGAAGACCTGCGCGACAAGCGGAATATCCAGACCGCAGTTGGGAAGCAGCTTGATGGCATCGGCGACAATGCGGTTCTGACCCGCCTTGAAGCCGGTGCTTTGGCCTGCGCCAAAGAATCTGTGTATGTACTGGATGATGATGCCTACCGGACGTACCTGATATACAAAATCTGGAAGAACACCAACAACTGCACCTACTATGACATCATCCGGGCGTTCAAAATGTTCTGGGAAAAGCCCCTGCATTACCGCGAGGACCCGGCCATCCCGGCCACCATGATTTTTGAAACCGATGCCCTGACACCGGAGGCTGATGTTTCAAAACTGCTGAACGCTCCGTTCATCAAGGCGGCAGGTGTGGCAATTCTGGTGGTGGCGAACACCGAGGCTCCTGAAATGGTCGCAGATGTGCCGGTCGAGGGCATTCTGGGCCGGGGCTATACGACGACGACCCTGCCGGAGATTGAAACCGGCGAAGCATTCATCGACACTGTGCTGCCGGTCCCGGCTGCACAGAACATCACGCAGACAAAACTGCCTGAACTTGAGGAGGATGAGTTATGAGCTACTATGGCTTTGTTGTTACTGACAGCGGCCGAGAGCTGATTGCCAAGCTGGTTGCCGGGCAGCAGCTCCCGATTTCCAAGATTATGGTGGGCAGCGGTACTATCCCGGATGATGTGAAGCCGGCCGCGATGACCGCGCTGGTCGAGCCGGTGGCCGCTGGCACATCGACTGCCCCGGTCTATGATGGGGCCAGCGTCCGCATGATCGTGGAGTACCGCTCCGACCTGAACGGTGGTCTTGACCACGGATTTTGGCTCCGGGAATTCGGCGTGTTCGCCTTTGACCCGGACAAGGGCGAAGTCCTCATCTACTATGGCACGCTGGGTGACTACCCGCAGTACGTCAGCGCTGCATCCAATACCGGCGTGGATGTCCGCCGCTTCCCGGTGTGCATCGTCATCGGCGAGGGGCTGGGCGTCACCGTTGACTACAAATGCGAGGCGTGGATGACGGCGGAAGATGTGGAACAGTATTGCTCGGTCACGATGCTCCCGGCATTCCTGAAGGAAGCGCAGAAGCTCGTAGATGCCCACAACGACGATGAGGAGGCCCACCACTCCATCCAGAACAGCATCTCCGACGTGTCCGCCCGGCTGGCTCTGCTGGAGCTGATGTTCAATACCTCCGTCACCGGCAATCCGTTCACGGTCACATTTGAGACGCTGGACGGCACGGTGGTAGAGGGCGTCTGGAACACCACGGCAAAGAGGATCGAGTTCTGATGGAGCACATTGAATTTTCATGTCCGCCCGGTGAGCTGTCCTGCATCATCGGGAATTTGTTCGTCAGCCTTGAACCTCCCTGCAAATATGTGCGAAGTACGCACCTGATGCTCTGCGGCATCACTCACAGCGGAAACAGCGGTCGCCTGACTGTTTTGGGCGACCGCTGCTCTTTCTATGGGCTTGCCAGCGATTTGGAGGCTGTGAGGAATGGCCCCTGCCTCGAAAGAAGGTGTGACCGTGGCTGACAAAGAATATCTCCTCGGAAACAAGGCACGGGAGCTGCTGAAATACACGAACCAAGCGACGAAAACGGTGGCCGAGGATATTTCACGCAAAGACGTTCGGCAGATTTTCCAGAAGATAGCCACGCTTGACGACATCCGGGACGTCCAGAAGGTCTGCTCTGAGTCCATCGCATATCTCGACCGAACGCACCGGGAGGGCTTCACAAAGGCGCTCTACCGCTGCTACGGCGAAGATATGCGTCTGATTGCCAAGAGCATCGTTCGGGACATTCACGCGGCCAACGGAAAGATGTTCCAGACTGAGTATGAGGAACGCCTGCGGCTGCTTGGCGTAGTCCTCGACGAATGCTCTTTGCTGAATGAGTATATCCAGCTCGTTCTGAACGACGGAGTTATTTCCATAAGCAAAAGTGCTGTCTGGACCCGGAAGGTTCAGGACGTAAAGAATATGGTTCTGTCGTGGAAACAGAAGGACACCGCCCGCGCGGAAAAGCTCCGAGAGCAGGCCCGTCAGGCAGAACTCAAGCAGCAGGCGGCGATGGTAAAGGCTGTCGTCCGCGAACTCCTGAAAGAACAGGAAAAATCAAGGTATCCTGCGGGTTCCCCGCTTGATATAGGGTGCGACTCGAATCGACCGCCAACTGGTGGCTCCGCTCTCCGAACTGCAACAACTTCAACAACGCCCTGTACGTCAACTCCAATGGCGACTGGAACAACAACAACTGCTCCAACTCGAACGGCATCCGCCCCGCTCTGATGGAAAAGCGAGATGAGTAACCCGGCAACGGGCGAAAACAGTGCACCCATCATCAAAGGGAGTCGCATCCTGTCGGAAGCCTTTATGGCGGACGATAAACACATCATACCGAGGCAGGCCGTCCTCTGTGGGCGCAGCCTGCTGCCGCGAGGAAGCGGACCGGTATTAGACGAACGCCCGGCTGGGAGCTTCCTCTACCACCTCAGCCGGGGGAAGAAAATAAGTGTGAAGACACATGACATATCAGGAAATGTGCGAGTTCCAGACCCTCTATGAGGCATATCTGGAAGCGCGAAAGGGTAAGAGGAGCAAGCCGGGAACGGCTCAATATGAGGCCAACGCTCTGATCTGCACCGATAAGCTGTCATACGTTCTGAACCAAAAGACCTACAAGCCCAGCGGCTTCGAGGTCTTTTATGTTTATGAGCCGAAGAAACGGCTTGTGCAGGCTCCCGCTTTTGTGGACAAGGTAGTCCTCCATGCACTGACGGACAATGTTTTGTACGACACGATCTGCACCGGCTTCATCCGTGACAACCACGCTTCGCAGCGCGGAAAGGGGACACTGGATGCCATCGTGCGCCTGAAGGGCCACATGATCGATTACTACCGCAAGAACGGCAGCGCGGACGGATGGGTGCTGAAGTGCGATGTTCACCATTTCTTCGCCTCCATCGACCATGACATCCTGAAAGCAAAACTGCGGGCCTTGATGCAGAAGCGCGGCGTAGATATGGCGTTCTATGACCTCATGTGCATCTACATTGACAAGACCGACGGCCTACCCCTTGGGTATCAGACCAGCCAACTGCTCGCCCTGATGTTCCTTGACGAGTTCGACCATTACATCAAGGAAGACCGGGGATGCCGCTATTACGGACGATACATGGACGATTTCTACGTCATCGCCCGGACAAAGCGGGAACTTCAGTTTCTTTTGAAGGACATTGAGCGTTGGATGAGCGACCTCCACCTCGAACTCAATTCTAAAACAGCAATTTTCCCCTTGAAAAACGGGCTGGATTTTCTGGGCTTCCATAGCTACCTGACGGAAAGCGGAGCCTGCGTCCAGAAACTCCGCCGCTCGGAGATTCAGCGCATCCAGACCCGCGTCAAATACTGGGAAAAAGCCTACCCGGCAGGGGAAGTGACCAGAGAAGCCGTTATCACCAGCTTCGTAGCGTGGGATGCCTTTGCATCCTACGGTGACACCTATGCATTACGGCTGAAATACGCCAAGAAGGTCTCGGTAATCATCGGCGTGGACGTAAAGCCTCGGAGGAAAATCAACTCCACGAGGAGCGTCCGCGCCCTGCGCCGGGTAAAGCAGGAACAGAACATCCGCCGGAAAAGAGGTGACATTGCGTCCCGCAAAGACCTGTTCCAGCCCGAACCGCGTCCCGACAGCATTCCGCCGTGGATGTAATACACAACAGGAGGTTCTTTTTATGGCTTATGTGACCTTGAGTTCCAAAGCAATCGGCAGCACCATCAAGCTGAAAGTAAATGGTTCTGCCAAAGATTTCATCGTCGTCCATCAGGGCAAGCCGTCCAGCGTCTATGACGATAGCTGCAACGGTACTTGGCTGCTGATGAAGGACATCTACGAAAACCGCCAGTGGCATAGCTCGAACACTAACGACTACGCCAACAGCACCATCCACTCCTACCTGAACAGCACGTTCCTGAACCTGTTCGAGTCGAACATCAAGAACGCCATCAAGCAGGTAAAACTCCCGTACCGCAAAGGCAGCGGCACGTCCACGACCGTTACCAGCGGCTCGAACGGCCTGTCTGCGAAGATTTTCCTGCTCAGTGCGACCGAAACGAGTTTCAGCTTCTCCTATATGCCGAGCGGTGAAGGCGCGGAGCTGGCCTATTTCAAGGGCTGCGCGGACAATAGCTCGGATTCTAAGCGTGTCGCATATCTCAACGGCTCGACCGCCAGCTGGTGGCTCCGCTCTCCGTACTGCCTCAACTTCTACTACGCCCTGTACGTCAACTCCAGTGGCGACTGGGACAGCAGCTTCTGCTCCGGCTCGTACGGCATCCGCCCCGCTTTGATTTTGCCCTCTACTCTCTTGGTGTCTGACGATGGAACGGTCTCGACTAACACCGCACCCTCTACCCCGGGCAGCATCTCCGTTCCTTCGTCCATCATGGGCGGCACGAACATCTCGATCTCGTGGGCAAAAAGCTCTGATGCTGAGAGCAATCTCGCCGGCTACAAGGTAGAGCGTTCGACCAACGGCGGCAGTTCGTGGAGTCAGATTTATCAGGGTACGGCCACCAGCACCACGAACAACGTCGCCTTCGGCACCACGTCCGTGATGTACCGCGTCAAGGCATACGACACCGAGGGTCTGGAGTCTGGCTGGCGCACCAGTTCGCAGGTAACGGTGGTCAACAACAATGCCCCGTCTGCGCCACCGTCTATTGCGGTGCCGAACGATGTCAAGGGCGGCAGCGCGCTGGTGATCTCGTGGACTGCGGCCAGTGACAGCGATGGCAACCTGAGCGGCTACATTTTGGAGCGCAGCACCGATGGTGGCTCCTCCTACACGCAGGTGTACAAGGGCAATGCGCTGACCTACACCGACACCATCACCAAGGGCTGGTCCACCGTGATGTACCGTGTCAAGGCGTATGACAGCTATAACGCTCAGTCCGGCTACACCACGTCCACCAAGCGCACGGTCGATAACAACACCGCGCCGACCATCACGACCTCCAGCGCAGCCAACCTCGGCACCAAGTCCAGCGGCTTCACCATCTCGTACTCCGTGGATGATAAGGACGCAGGGGACACCCTGACCGTCACCGAAAAGCTGGACGGCACGACCAAGCGAACCTACACCGCGACCCGCAAGACCACCAACAGCTTCGCCGTCACCGGTGAATATTTCCAGAAAATTACGAACGGCAGTCACACCATGACCGTTACCGTGACCGATGGCAAGGCCACCGTCACCAAGACGTTCACCTTTACGAAGGCCGTCACCGCCGCCAGCATCACGCTGGCGAAGCCGATGGAGGCGGATGCCCAGATCACGCTCTGCGCCATCACCGTAGGCGGTCTGATTCCAGCTGACGCTGTGTTCAAGGTGGAGGTCACGAACAACGGCAAGGATAGTTCGCCGGTATGGGAGGACGCCACCACCGAGGCCCGGAATGGCCGGAACCATTTGTTCACGAACCAGACTGCGGCCAACGGCTTCGCATTCAATTTCCGTGTCACCGCAGAGCGCGGTGCAAGCGGCGAGAGCGGCTATATCGCTTCGATTCAGGGAGGTTTCCAGTAATGGGTTTGAACAGAGTAAGAGTCGATTCTGTAGCTAAATTGCAGAAGCAGAAAACGATGGCGGAATTGCAGGAGGAGAATGAAGCCCTGAAAAACAAGGTTTCTTCTCTGGAAACCAACCTCGATAATACCCAGATGGCGCTGTGCGACGTGTACGAACAGCTCATCGCGGTCACATCCGCCGCAGATAAGGAGGCGTAATCATGGCAGAAGTCTATGCAAACCTCATTCGCCGGGGGCGGAAAACCATCGAGCAGGTGCCTGAGCACCTGCGGGAAGAAGTCAAGGCCATTCTCGCGGCGGACGGCAACGCATGAGCCGCCTGCGGGAATTTGCCTTAAAAATATTACTGAGAAAGGAGAAAGGCATCATGGCAGTCATCTATGCAACCCTCATTGTGAAGGGCAAGAAGACCCTCGATCAGGTTCCGGCGCTGATTCGGAAGCAGGTTGAGGAAATCCTGAAGGACCTCGAAGTCGAGGTCGAGTGATCGCGCAGGGGAGTCGGGAGAACCGGCTCCCCTCATTTTTTGCATGACGAAGGAGAGGAGGTTCAGATGGACCAGCCTATTACGCGAGCCGAGCATGAGGAGTTCAAGCGTCGGCTCGAAGAGGAAAATGCCCGTCAGGACAGACGAATCGCCTTGCTGGAGGAAAGCGTAAGCAAAATGGGCGCACTGTCCACTTCGGTCGAGAAGCTGGCCCTGAGTATGGAGAGCATGGTCAGGGAGCAGGAAAAGCAGGGAAAACGGCTGGAAACTCTGGAGAGCCGCGATGGAGAGCTGTGGCGTAAGGCCGTCGGCTATGCAGTAACGGCCATCATCGGTGCTTTTCTCGGCTATGTGTTCACCCAAATCGGTTTTTAGGAGGTGTGCAAGTTGAGCATCATTACGTTCCAGCGCGGGGATAAGACCGCGCTCACCAAGAACTTTACCAAGTCTGAGTTCGAGTGTCCCTGTGGCTGCGGACAGCAGTCGGTTGACATGGAGCTGGCCGAAAAGCTCCAGCTCCTCCGGGACAAGGTAGACCGTCCGCTGAAGATCACGTCCGGCTACCGCTGCATCACGCACAATGCGGCTGTGGGCGGAAGCCAGAACTCCAAGCACCGCTATGGCATGGCGGCGGACTGGAGGACGGAGAACCGCAGCATCAACCCGGTGGCACTGGGCATCCTTGCTCAGGCCGTGGGGTTCGGCGGCATCGGTATCTACTGGCACAGCCGTGGGGCTTTTGTTCACGCCGACACCCGTGGCACGAAAGCGACGTGGCTCTGTACCACGCCGGGAAAGTACCCCAGCACGACCTACAACAAGTTCGTGCTTCCCACCATCCGACGGGGCTGCGCCGGGCCTGCAAACCGCAGTGCCACCATTATGCTTCAGAAGCTCCTGAAGCTGAAGGCTGATGGCCTGTTCGGCAAGGCCACCGAGAACGCCCTGATGAGAGCGCAGGAGGCGCATGGCCTGACCGTGGACGGAATCTGCGGCCCTGCATCGTGGAAGGCGCTGTCTGGCGCTGATAAGTACCTGTGAGAGGAGATAGGCTCTATGACGAATAGCAAAGTGTCCATCGCTACGCTGGCCCGCACGGCCGCTCTGGCGTTCGCTCTGGCAAATCAGGTTTCGAGCGCCGCCGGGAAGCCTCTGCTGCCCATCGAAAGTTCGGAGGTCGAACAGTTCGTGACCACCGGCCTGACCATTGCCACCAGCGTCGCTGCGTGGTGGAAGAACAACAGCTTTACCGCTGCCGCCATCGAAGGTGATAAGCGGATGAACAGCCTGAAGAATCAGGTTCACTGAATGAAAGGAGTAACCGAATATGAATGAGTTTACGAGAAGCCTGCTGTACGTCGCCCTGCTGATCTGCATCCCCATCGTGACCGCCTGCATCCAGAAAGGCATTGCCGTGTTCATCGAGTTCATCGCGGCAAAGACCAACGACATCAAGGTGCAGCGCCTCGTCCGCGAAATCGGCAGTGCGGTGTCCAATGCCGTGGCCGCGATGAACCAGACCTACGTCAACGATTTGAAGACCGCCGGGACGTTCAAGGAGGCCGAACAGAAAGAAGCACTTATGAAGGCCGTGTCTGCCGCGCTGAAAAGCATGAGCAGCGACGCGCAGGACTACATCAAGAGCAACTTCGGCGATACGACCCAGTACCTCGAAAATCGTATTGAGGCTCAGATCGACGCCAACCACGTCGCCGCCAAGCAGGCCGCTGCCCAGAATACGCTGAATCTGGGCTGAGTCAGCGCAAAGTCAGCGTAAAATGATAATCCCCCTGTACCATGACCCGTAAAAAGGCTGGTGCAGGGGGATTTTTTTGTTTGCACGGAAATTCCGATGGAACAACGTCGCCAGAAAAATCAATTCTCAAAATAGCCAAATTTTGTTATGCACTTTTGACAAATCCTTCCCAGAGGGTTCCAGACGTTTCCCAATACACTTTTACCCGTAACCAAAATGCAAATTCAGAGGTTTTCCAGAGGCCACCAGCGGCTTGGCATCAAATAGCCAGTGGATATAAAAAATATTTTGAAAAAATTAAAAAACAGATTGACTTACCAGCTGGGTAAGTTATAATGATACTAAGATAAATTACCAAAAAGGTAAGTTATCTACAATTACCGGCATCCGGCTGGTAAGTTGGAAGCACGAGCAGGAGGTGTAGCAAAATGAAAGGTGAGTGCAGTATGACAGCTCTGGAAGCCTCTCGTCTGATCGACTGGCTGAAAGCTCACGGTCATACGGACGCGGACGCGACGGAGTGCATTAAGTGCATTGCCGGAGTCCTCGCCCCTGCAACCGGCGAGCCTAAGAAACAGTAAAGGCTAGGTTCCCCCACACAGTTTGCGACACTGCGGGAACCTAGCCAGACGGAACGGGATGGGACCTGCCCCATCTCGTTTCCATCTTATCAGGAGGGCAGGAGAAAGTCAAGAGGTTGAAAGATATGTATGATCTGCGTGAACACAAGGAACTGATTAGTCAGTTGGTTTCCGAGGCCAACAAGAACGACCCCAACTGGGAGTGGTCGGTCAGACGCCTCAGCAAGAACATGGCCTGCATCTTCTGGGGTTACCTCGAATACTGCGATGAAGCGGAGTTGACGTTTTCAATCAAGCTCGGCGAAGCCGATGGAAGATGCTGGGTTGAGGCTCGTAACGAGCACGGTTGGATACTTGAAAGTGAGATTGTAGCCGACAAGAACCTTCCATTCCTGAACTGCCCGATTGATAAGGCCATCGAGAAGATGGTTCGTTGCATCGTCAACACCGCTCATGCCTGCTACTGAGGGCATCGCCCGCCGGTATGCAGCGGCCATCGGCTTTGCGGTAGTCGGCGAGCTGACCCGCAAGCCAGAGTGGGACGGCGTAGCCAGCGACCCAGAAATTGGGCTGTCTGGCTATTGCCGAGTCTGGGTGGATGAGGGCGGCAACGCCTACTACGTTCACGGTAAGGAATGCGCCATCATCGACCCGGAAGGCATGGTCTACTGAACGCCGGTAAACTCCCAGATGTACTCCGTAAATTTTTTCGATAAATCTTCATTTTTCGTTTGACACCGGTGGTGGGTAAGTTAGAATGAAGATACAGAAAAACATACCAAAACGGTAAGATTATGGAGGAACAGAATATGAAGAACGAGTACATCGTAGCGATTGACTACAGAGCGAATTACAAGCCGCTGACCATTGATTACAAGATGCTGAAGGCGGAGAATCTGCTGGATGCCATGAACGAGGCCGAGCAGTACATGGACAAAGAAACGGTCTACCTTCTCAAGATCATGAAGCGCAGCGGGGCAGCTCACAAAGTCAAGGGCGTGGATGCACGAGAAGCCACCTACACCGACGTTCTCACCAACCGGGGCAATGGCTGGCACAGCACCGATGTAGCTCACTGCGAGCAGCCTTGGATGAGCCAGATGTGGATGTACAGCAACGGTTTTGTTGACCTCTACTACTGCGAGGAAGTCCGACCCGCCTGTACGACATCCTGATGAAGTGAGGAGGTGTAAACGATGCGTTACCAGATTGTTTACTGCAAGCGGGGCTGGCCGCTCACCACATGGGCCGACAACGCGGACAGGGCACGGAAACTGGCCGAACAGCTCCGCAGCACTGGTTATTCCGTCGATGTGTGGCAACACACCAAAGACGGAGCACAAAAAACCGACATTTAACCCGCCTGATGATGGCCGCTGGCACCGGCCGAAACGCCCTGCTGGGCGTCGCGGGAGCCACCCGCAGATACATGATATTTTGGAGGTTTTAGCTATGGAAAACAAGAACATGACCGCTGCTCGTGAGTGGGAGAACGACCCGAACTGCTTCCTGCGGATGCTGAACAGCCCCGCACAGCAGCGGAGCCGCGCAGCACGCCGCCAGAAGGATGCCTACCGGGAGCGTTTCAACAACGTGCTGAACGCCGTTGCCATCGGCGCAGCAGCCTTTGCCGTCACCCTGCTCGTTATCTGCTTCGTTCTCTGATGGAGGTATCAGCTATGGATAACCAGAACATGACCTATCCCGAACTGCGGGACCTGTTCGTTGAGCGCAACAAGACCCAGCTTGCAAAGCCGGTGAGCGCCTGCATCGTATTTGCTGAGAGCAACTGGCCTGACCGGCATTACCCGCTGCGCAGCCGCACCTATGAGGTCAGCAGCGACAACAAGGCTTTCCGGTCGAGCTGCTGCTCCACCAGCCTGTTCGGTTCCTGCTTGGATGGCACCGACCAGATGGTTCGCCTCGACTGGTACATGAAGGACTTTGGCAACAAGGGCGGCTGGGTCGTTGACCACTGCTACCTGAAGGAGAACAGCGATGAATCCGATGTATGATTGCTCCGGCCGGCTTGACCGGTTCGGCGGAGTAACGGAGCCGCCTGATGATTACTATTTCTCGTACAGAGAGTTTGATGATTCCTGCAACGAACAAGTGGAGGAGGACTGTGACAATGAATAACTCGCGGCGCAAGCGTATCAGCAAGATTGCAGATGCCCTGAATGAGCTGAAGGGCCAGATTGATGAGCTTTACGAGGAGGAGCAGGAAGCCTTCGAGAACATCCCTGAGAGCTTGCAGGGGACTGAGCGGTATGAGGTTGCAGAAAATGCGGTCGATATGCTCGAATCTGCATCCTCCGGCCTCGAAGATGTCATCTCGTTCCTCGGAGACGCGGAGGGCTGATTTATGGGACGTGGCAATGTTTATTTGACCGGCTCGTATGAGGGTCTGTTCTACATCGACAACGATGATCTGCAGGTCTGGCGTAAGGACGGCCCTGACGGAAAGGAGCCTGAAATTCGGATGATGGCAGACATCAGCCTTGATGAACTTGTTGCCGATGACTGGTACGTTGATGAAATCGAGAGCAGCTACAAGGAGGAAGACGTTCTCAGATGCTTCTGCGCCGAACTGCGGAAGCTCTGCCCCAGCTTCCAGCCTGCGGCCAACTCGAACGTCTGGCTCGGCAATGAGCGCCGGGTCATCCTCGAAAATGAGCTGTTTTACATCTGTGTGGAGGACAACGAGTGGTCGCTGGCCGTCGAGCTTATTCAGAAAGACGGCTACTCCGACTGTCAGAGCGCATGGCTGGCCGGCCTTCAGAAACGGCGCTATCGGGAATATCTCGATAGCATGAAAAAGGCCCTGCTGGCCCGCCTGCCCAGCATTGGCGTTCGCACCGGGCCGTGGACTCACGGAACTATCACCAGAGAGGAGGCTGGCGTATGCTGAGTGACATGATTGATGATCTCGTCCGGGCCGACTGCCAGCAGGAAAAGGAAGCAGCTTACCGGCAGCTCGAAAAGCTCGGCGTTGACCGCATTACCGCTGATGTCATCGCCGATGAGCGCCGAAAGGAGGCGCACCTGTGAGCCGCTATATTCCCCCTGAAGAGATGAGCGAGGCCCAGATCAGGGAGCAGTTGGACGCTGAGTATAAGCACTGGGATGACCTGAAGAAGAACGGCTGTTCTGACCCTGCATGGCCGGATGGCGTGAATCTGAACCTTGTTCGGAACCACATCATCTACTGGTATCGGCTCCTGCGGGAACGTACCAGCCAGACCGTACAACTCTCGATGTTCGACGCTGGTATGGATTTGAGGAACGAGCGGCCGCTACCGCCGGAGCTGCCGGACAAGTACATGGTTCCGACCGGGAAGTACCGCGACCGGCTCAACAAGACGTGGACGGGCCTGATTTTTGACCCGAAAATTTGACGAATGGAGGACAATATGACGAACGAAAAATGTTTTGAGGTTCATGCCGAGCTGGTCGTTCGGCCGACCGGTCAGGATGTCGATGACATTATGGTTTCTGCACTGGAAGGTGGCATCTGTTACTGGTGCGACCGTGTGACGGTCGAGGGCCAGTATCTTGGCAAGTATGCCAGCGAGCAGATTTCTCGCGGTGGAACGCTGAAGGTTCATGTGACGGAACCGTTTGACGAGCAGGACACCGAGTGGTACGAGCTGGACATCGAAAAGTTCATACAGGGATTCCGGCTCTGGCTGGAGAACGGCGGGGACTGCTACGGAGCTGTGAGCGGCGACGGCAAGGTGGACTGCGGCGAGATTGACGCGGGATGTGCCGATGCGATAATCCAGTACGCCCTGTTCGGCGATTTGGTATTCGGCTGAGGGGAGGCAAAATGATGATGGCATGGTTGATCGTGGTAGATCAGTGGCTCGAAACGGCCACGGACATCCTCTGCGCTGCTTTTTGGGCAATCGTCGGGGCGATGGCTGTTGTGGGCTTGGCGAGGCTCTTTCTGGGGAGGCGTTGGTAATGAGAACATTGAGAGAGCGCGATGCGCTGCTTGAAGAATTGTGGAAGCGGTTCGGGGATGTCCCTATGGACCCCTCCACCGAAACGATGGAGGCCCCGTTTCTGGATTTCCCGGCAGGAACCAGCCGCGTTGACATCTGGCGCTGGTTTGATGAACGGCATAGCAAGGGAATTGCCTACTTGATTTACAACGAGGATGCTTCTAACGCGGCAAGCATCACGAGCCTGCTGCACTGCCAGAAGCTCTGCACTGAATGCTGTTCTGAAACCTGCGTGTTTAACCCGCAGGGCATCTGCATGGCTCCGTTCCTGACCGGGAGGAAGCCGGGCGTCCACGACGATGGCTGCACCGATTACTGCCCGAAACCGCCGGATGGCTGTGAGCCGGTCCGCTCATACTCCGAATATGAGCTTCGGAGCTATGAGGAGGACGTGCGGGAATATATCTCACAGTTCACCGATGAGGAGCTTATGGAAGCCTATGAGCTTGACCGAACGACGCTCAATGCGCTCGCCCCGCGTGCGGCGGTCTTGATGCGGAAGTATATCGACAATGACGATAGCTGGACGTACCACCGTGATTATGCCATCTCGGAGGCTGTCAGCGAGTATAAGGAGGACAAAAACAATGCCTGAGAAAATGATGCCCTATGCGCTGCGGATGACGCTGGCAGTGCTTGCAAATAGGCCGGATGATGCCCGCAACATTTCTGCTGAGTGCGTCACCGCGATGACCAAAGAGCTGATGGACGTTGTAAGCCGGTATGACCTGATGGACTTCCCGTTCATGTTTGCTGCCCTGCGGCTCACCGCAACCTCGCTGGAGTCCCTGCTGGATGAGCACGGAAAGGGGATTGCCGATAACATCGTCGCCAACACCACCTGCATCACCATTGATGCTTCCGAGCTGAAGCGTCAGGCAAAAGAGGAGGAGTGAGGATATGGAAATCAAGCGCGGCGACATTTGGTATGTGAGCAAGGACAACTACACCGGCTGTGAGCAGGCGGCTGGACGCCCGGCAATCATCGTCTCCAACGAGAAGAACAACGCCTGTGCAGAGACGGTAGAGGTCGTATACCTGACCACCCAACCGAAGAAAGACCTGCCGACGCACGTTCTCATCCGCAGCTCTGAACGTGAAAGCACTGCCCTCTGTGAGCAGATTACGACCGTATCGGTTGACCGCCTGCTGGGCTACAAGGGCCACCTGACCCCGGCAGAGATGACCAACGTGGAGGTTGCAATGCTGATCTCGCTGGAGCTGGAAGTTGGAAAGCCCGTAGAGAAAATCGTGGAGGTCACGAAAGAAGTTCCGGTCATCCGGGACGTCAAGGTGTCTACGCCAGCGTCAAATCCGAACATGGCTGCGGAGCTGGCCGCAGCGAAAGCCAAGTGTGAAATGCTCCAGACCATGTACGAGAGCCTGCTGAATCGGGTTCTGGCTGGAAAGGCAGGCTGATGGTATGCGAGCATCTGATATGGTACGCGCAGCCCTTGCTGGAGCCGGGAAGACTCAGAAAGAACTGGCCGAACACATGGGCTGGACCCCGCAGAACCTCAGCGGGCGGCTGAAGAACAACTCGCTCACCTTCGATGAGCTGTCAAAGGCTCTGCATTTTGCTGGTTATGAGGTCTCCATGAGTGATGCCAACGGTGCGGGCCTCCCGGAGCTGGGCAACAGCACCAGCCCCGCTGTGGCGCAGACCGTAGACGGCGTTCGATATGACACCCGGAAGGCAGAATCGCTCTGCTCGAACAAGGCCGTGATGTTCGAGGACTTCTATGTAGAGCTGTTCGAGGATGCCGCCGGGAACTACTTCACCGTCCTCTACCAGCTTTCTGGATGCCAGCATCATACCATCACCCCGGTAAGCGCCCGTGCTGCCCAGCAGTTCTTAGAGAGGTTCGGGAGCAGAGCATAACTGCTGGCTAAAGTTCCTTCGGTATACGGTAAATTTTTTTGTGAAATCTTCAGTATAAGTTTGACTTACCAGACCGGTAAGTTAGAATGAAGATACAGAAAACAACTTACCAAAACACGGAGGGCTTGAACATGAAAACCTACATCGTCACCTATTTCCGCCACAACCCGCAGCTCAAGAACGGAGGCTACACCTCCACCTGCAAAATTGAGGCCGTGTCCATCGCGTCGGCTCGCAAGAAGGCTCGCGAGTTCTGCGAAGGCGCAGTGTACGGAAGCCGCGAGTTGCTGGATGTTCAGAAGGAGGTCAACGGCTGATGGCTCGCAAGGAAATGTACACTCTCAAGGTTGACGGCCGGGTGGTCTGGACCAGCAACCGGCTCCCGTACATGAAGAAGATCGCAAACGAAACGCTTGAGCTGGACAACGGCTTCTTCGCTGAGATTCTGCGCTACAACAAGACATATTCGACCCGCTTCTACAACACGAAGTGGAACCGCTGAAAGGAGGATGCCTTATGGCATTGTACGCCGTTTACTATCAGACCGGTGTTTCGCCCCTTGATGGCGCACCGCTCTGCACCATCGACCTTGTGACGCAGGTCGAGGCCACCGCGATTGCCAAGCAGCAGGAGCTGACCGATGCCGGTCTGGTTGCTTGGCATGAGCAGATTCAGTAAGGAGGAAGACAGAATGGCAAAGATCATGTTGGTCATGACCCATGAGGAGGTCGATACGAACATCGCGTACAGCCTCATCTGCTTTTCTCGTTACGGCAGCGCATGGGACACCGGTCGCCGCCGTCGGGCGTGGTTGGCAAACTTCACCGAGGAGGAGCGCCGTGCGGCCTGTCGGCTGTTCAAACAGGCGCGTGGCTGGACCGTTGGCCGAGGCGTTCCCGATAAGGTCACGATGACCGAGAAGACATTCTGCCTGTGGCGCAAGCTCGCTGAGTTTTGTGCTTCTATCTGAGAGGAGTGGTTTTATGGAAAGGAACTGGTTGCTCGGTGATGACCTCGCCGCCTGCGACAACCTGCTTGACGGCATCACGTTCGATGACATCATCACGCAGGTGCATTGCAACTGCCGCAACATCACGCCCGATGCTGTTCGCAAGGAAGTCGATGACCTCTTAAAACTGCGGCTCGCCGATATGCGGGAGCTGCTTGAGCGAAACATCGACAAGATTGCCGAAGAAGCACGAAAGGGGAGAGAGTGATATGAAAAAGGTCGTTAGTCCGTGTTTCTGCAAGGTCTACACCCGAAGCGGCAATGAAGCGACTGCGCGGGCATTCTGCGAAATCCAGTTTGAGAATGGCAGACTCAGCATCACCGGCGTTATCGGCCCTCTGCGCAGCGGTGGCCATCGTGGCTGCGCTGGTCAGTGCGTTGATGAAATCCGCGAAGGCTGCCCCTGCGATGAATGGACGCAGGAAATGCTCGACAAGTTCTGCTCCATCTGGGACGAGTGGCATTTGAACGATATGCGTCCGTACTGCAAGCACCAGAAGGAGCTTGGATGGGACAAGCTGGCCGTCACGCCTGTCACCCTGTACCACTATCGGCTGAACAGCAAAACCCTCCGGCGGCAGGAATCCATGAAGAAAAGCTCGTGGAAGATGCTCTGCGATGGCATGACCGCTGCTCTGAGCGATGACCAGATCGAAGTTGCTAAGTTGCCGTACAGCCTTACGCTTCCTCATGAAATCTCCGGCGATGCAGCTTTGTATTACGAACCGCAGAAGCCTCTCTATCCCGGAATGGCTGGTGCGACCGAAACAAAGGCCCTCGGCTGGCTCCATCCTGAGGAACACCCTGATGGCATTCTCGGAAAGCCCTGCCCGGTCTGCGGCTACAAGTACGGTCACTCGTGGTTGACGGAAGAAGTCCCGCAGGATGTGATTGACTGGCTGTTCAACCTGCCTGAGTCGCCCGTCGAACCGGCGTGGGTGTGATTATGAGCGACTATCAGCAACTTTCCATGTTCACCATGAACGTAGACCCGGTTACTGCCACCTGTTGCATGGATGGTTGCCCGGCTCGGGCCAACCCGGTGGAGCCGTGGATGGCAGCGCTCATCCCCGCTGGAGAGTATGTGGTGCAGGTTGCTGGGCATCCGCTGGTTCTGCGGCCCATGCCCGGCAGACAGGCCGACATCCAGCGTGGGCATGAATACTACCACTACATGATCGGAGGGCGGCTTTATGCCGGCACATTCGTTGGGAGGGATTCTGGATGATGGACAAGATTGTGGTCACAGCGACAGACATCGAAAAGCTCCTCGCATGGCGAGATGAGCACAACGATCTGGTTCGTTCGATGCCGGTTCCCCTGCGAGAGGTGGAAATCCAGATTGTCGAGAGTGGCATCTCCATCAAGTGCTTCCGCTCTGGAAAGAAGTTGAAGCTCTACCTCGACAGCCCGGCCTGGAAGCTCGGCCACGTTGTCTTTGCTCCGCTGGGCAACGGCTTGTGGAAGAAGAAGGTAAGCACTCTTCCTGCGGGCTGCAACCCCACCGAAACCGAACAGGGCGCTTTGACCGTGTATGGCTCCCTGATGGCGCTGATGACGTATGGAACGGGCAGCATCCGTGGCGGCGTGGCTACCACAACCTCGAAGGCTCCTGCTGAACGTAAAAGCTCCACAAAGCCGCATACGGCAAGCACCACATACATCATTCACTCGGCCGGAAAACAGCTTACAGTGGTTCCTAGAGGCCACCATGCAAGCCCGGCCTGTTCCTTTACCGTAAGAGGCCACTTCCGCCACTACAAGAGCGGAAAGACGGTCTGGATTGCAGAGTACCGCAAGGGGACTGGCCACAGCCGGGGCAAAACCTACAAGATTGGAGGTGATCTGGATGACTGAGCAGTCTGAATGGCAGTTCATCGTCGATTACCTCAAGGATGACACGACAGATTTCTACAACGATGCCTGCCAGAACCAGCTTGTGGCCTTGTGGACCTCGTACTGCCTGCATAACAGCCTCGATGTCGATACAGCGATGTACGATGCAGTTTTGATGGATTTGTTCAACGCTCTCTCCGATGAACAGAAAGCCGAACTGCACTGCACCGGCTTCTCGGAGCTTGATAGTATGATGGCCCAGTGGCTTGTCTGAAAGGAGATAAAAAATGAGCGACATACGGTTAGTTAATGTAGTGCCCATCGTCAACGGATGGAACGATGCGGCGAAGAAGAATCTGGAGGAGGCCAAAACCTTGATGGCCTCCGGGAACCATCTCGACTACAACAAGGGTGTTGTCAAGGAAAGCGTTGCGAACCTCGTTTCCGGGTTTGCCGATGACCTGATGAGTGCGCCTTTCATCGACCCGGAAACGCTGCGGCCGATGGCACACTGGGATGGACAGTATGACGGCTACTATGACGGAGAGCCCGTCGTACGCTGCAAGGACTGTGAACATTTCAAGAACTACGGAAAGACATCTTTGCTCGCCGATGGAAAGAACATCAAGGCGGGGTGGTGCTACAGACGGATTCGGTATGATGAGGAGTACAGGATGCCGCCGGACGGTTTCTGCTCATACGGGAAAAGAAGGAATGGAGGTAATGGCAATGCGAAAAATTGAGGATACGGAGGAGCAGAATGAGCACTGAACACAAAGCTGTCCTCCTGAGTATCCGACCTGAGTGGTGCGTGAAGATTCTCAACGGAGAAAAAACTGTGGAGATTCGCAAGAATCGGCCAAAACTGAAGCCTCCGTTCAAGTGTTACATCTACTGCACGAAGGCTCAAAAAAAGCTAATCACCATCTTTAGAGATGGAGATGTCTTTGGCGACGGAGAAGTATATCGCGGTAAACCGCAATTTGTCACTTGGGACGGTGGCAACATTCCAATCGAAATCAGACAGAAAGAACAGACCGTTATCGCCGAGTTCGTCTGCGACAAAATAAGGCCTATCATCGGCAAAACATGGATTGTCAAAGAAGACATCGAAAGAGCCACGTCTGGAAGCTGCCTGTCCTTGAAGCAAATCATAGAATACGCCGGATGGAGCCATTGCTCCTCGTTCACCGAGCGCAAGGAGCTGTATGCGTGGCATATCTCAGACCTGAAGATTTATGACCAGCCCAAGTCCTTGTCCGGCTTTTCTAGGCATGACTTTCGTGGCATGAACGGAACCGATGTCTGTGGAAATGAGAGCTGCGAGCATTATCAGCCGTCTGGAAGCTATATGCTCCCGCCGACCTGCGCAATCAATGGCTGCTGTTTGAGCAAGCCGCCCCAGAGCTGGTGCTACGTTGCTGAGGCAAAGGAGGACGACGCCTTATGAGTAAGAAACGGTATCTTGAAGCTGAGATGCTGAAAGAGTTCCTGCGCATGGGCATGAAGGTAGGCCATATCCACACATTACGGGATGTGGAGAACTATATCGACACCCAGCCAGAAGCTACCCCGCAGGAAGTGGCCGGTCAATGCTGGAGAAATTCCAAGTATGACCCGCCGACAGAAGCGGATGCTGACAGACTCGGAAGAATCATTGTTTGGGGAGCCGCGGTCAAGCACGTTGACATCACATATTGGGAGAATGCAATTTTTCACCCTGTGGACGTTCCGTTCTGGATGCCGTTGCCTGTAGCGCCAGAGGAAAAAGCAGACCTGCACCGAGCGAATGATCGTTGAGGGAAGACTGGCTGAAGCGCTGTATTTTTCAGAGCGGATGATGGGAAAAACGTACAAAGACCTTGAAACGGAGGAAAAAACTAATGTGGGCTGAAATATCTGATGCAGCCAAGTGGCTGGCTGTTGGAGCTGCGATTGTCGCGGCCATTATCGTAACTGGGCAGACGTACCCGTTGTGGTTCTTTCTGATTCCGGTGATCTGTTGATGAGGAGGTGCCGACCGTGGAACTGAAGAACAGCGAGCATTACAACGACCTGACGCCGTATGAGGCGCACAAGAACATCCGCAAGGAGGAACAGCTTGAAGCGGCCCGAATGCGCACCATCAGCGCGTTGGTCGGCGCACTGAAGCAGGTAGCCGATCTCGCCGGGTTTGAGATCGTGGGCCGGGTTGTTCTCATGGATAAGGACTCCGGGAGGATTTTCAGATGACCGGCAAGAAGTGTGAGGTGTGTGGAAGGGAGATTGAAAACCCGACGAACCGCCAGCGGTTCTGCAAGGAGTGCGCCAAGAAGCGTCAGGCCGAAGCCTTCCACCGATACTATCTGGCGAACCGCGAGTATTATGCCGAACGGAGCAAGGAACAGTCCACCCGCAGAAAACAGAGCCGCCTTGAGGAGTTGCTGGCAGGGGAGCCGAGGCCGTTCAAACCACCGAAGTACACGATTGAACAGGTAAACAACCGGGCTATCGCCCTCGGCATCAGCTACGGCTGGTGCTCGTATCTGCTTTCGGTCGGAAAAGTCTGTATGGAATGAAAGGAGAGCGCTTATATGACGCTGATTACGAAGTCCGAAGAATTGATGGCCGTTTCTGTCCGGCAGGGTGTTGAGCTTGCCGCCATTGAGGCCAAAGTGCTGCTGGGCTATCTGGAGGGGCATGACTACAGCCTGATGATGGATGACGAGTTCCATCTCGCCCTGCATGACAATCAGGACGGCGAGAATGCCGACAACGATCAGCCATACACCATCCGGGACTGCATCGACTTCTGTCAGGAGATGAACAGCGAGCTTCTTCTGGAGGAAGCGGGAAAAGAAGGCGGCGACCCGGACTATTTCAGCGAGCTTCAGAAGGACGAGCTGATTCTGGGCATGATGATGGAACGCGCAAAGGTAGCGCTTCCGCCCCGGACCAGCACCTACGATGTGGTCATCATCGAATACCTGAAGAAGGCCGTACCCGTCGAAGCCGCAAGTTGGGAAGAAGCCAAGATGCTTGTCAACGAGGCGTGGGACAACGGAACCTACGTCTTGACCGCAGATGACTTTGCCGGAGTGAGCTTTACGCTCGGCCGCTGATACCGTCCAAAAAGCGGTTGCATTATCGGCAAGTATCTGCTAAAATAGAAATACGCGGTGCTATGCCGAACAAAAAGGCCCCACACGGGGCTTTTTTGCTGCACAGATACAAACAATCTTTGGATGCAATGATAGCGTTTCAGACGAAACCAGAGGCACTCCTGCGTTTTGAAAATGCTCGCGTTTTCGCTACTTTCCATACTGGCATCCCGACTCCCGTCAGTATGGGGGATGCAATGCTGATTCTTTGATTATTTTTCCCGCTATTCTGTTGTTGATGAGCCTGATCCCGGGCTTTTTCATGAAGATCGCACGGCTGTTTTCCGTGCACAGAAAGGAACAAAAACTATGCCTTCTTTGACGACCTATAAGCTGCTCAAGCAGGAACACGACGCCCGGCGGGGCGAGTTCAAGACCGTGCACGGCACGGTGCAGACGCCCGCTTTTCAGAACGTGGCTACCGCCGGTGCCATCAAGGGCGGGTTGTCTGCTCAGGACCTGAAAGACATTGGCGCACAGGTCATGCTGTGCAACACCTACCACCTGCATCTGCGCCCCGGCGACAAGCTGGTAGCCGATATGGGCGGTCTGCACAAATTTACCCGCTGGAACGGCCCCATTCTGACCGACAGCGGTGGATTTCAGGTATTCAGTCTGGCAAAGCTGCGCAAGATCACCGAAGAGGGCGTGACCTTTGCCTCCCATCTGGACGGCCACCGCATCTTTATGGGACCGGAAGAGAGCATGCAGATCCAGGCAAACCTTGGCTCTACCATCGCCATGGCCTTTGATGAATGCGTAGAAAACCCCGCACAGCACGATTATTCCAAGGCCAGCTGCGAACGAACGACCCGTTGGCTGAAGCGCTGCAAGGATGAAATGGCCCGCCTGAAGCACGAGGGCATTTCCGTGAATCCTGATCAGCTGCTGTTTGGCATCAATCAGGGCTGTACCTTTGCTGATCTGCGTGTGGAGCACATGAAGCAGATCGCAGACCTCGATCTGGACGGTTACGCCATCGGCGGTCTGGCTGTAGGCGAGCCCACCGAGGTGATGTATGAAATGATCAGTCAGGTGGAGCCCCACATGCCCAAGGATAAGATCCGCTACCTGATGGGCGTGGGCACGCCGGGCAATATCATTGAGGCAGTTTCCCGCGGCGTGGATCTGTTTGACTGCGTGATGCCCAGCCGTAATGCACGCCACGGCCACTTGAACACCTGGGGCGGTATCATCAACATCAAGAATGCAAAGTATGAGCGCGATGAACGCCCTATTGATCCTGCCTGTGGCTGTCCGGTCTGCCGCAGCTATTCCCGCGCCTATATCCGCCACCTGTTCAAAGCGGAGGAGATTTTGGGAATGCGCCTTGCCGTCATGCACAACCTGTGGTTCTATAACCATCTGATGGAGCGCATCCGGGATGAGCTGGATGCAGGCACCTTCACGGCTTTCCACGATAAATATGTAAAGCTTCTGGATACCCGAATTTGAGAATAAGTCTTGCAACAGGTCGTTTAAAAAGGTATAATAAGCTTATCTGAATTTTGAGAGGAGATTTTGCCCCATGCAATTTCTGACTACCACTTCCGAAGGCTACATCAGCCTGTTCTTCACACTGGCTCTGATGCTGGTTCTGCTGTACTTCATGATCTATCGTCCCCAGAAGAAGCAGGAGAAGAAGGATGCCGCAATGCGCAGCAGTCTGGAGATCGGCGATCAGGTCACCACCATTGGCGGTGTCATTGGCCGTGTTGTTGCAATCAAGGACGATACCTTTGTTCTGGAGACCGGTGCTGACCGTGTGAAGATCCGCTTCACCAAGACTGCAATTTCCGCTGTTGAAAAGCTGAACATGGACAAGGCTGACAAGAAGTAAGCTTTTTCTTCAAACAATTAAGAGCATATCAAACGCGTCTTCCTGCATAGATTACTGGCAGGGAGGCGCGTTTTTATGTCTGAGAAAAATCTTTTCCCGGCGGAACTCCGGGTTCTTCTGCTGGCGGGGGCAGTCGGCGTTATGGTAACAGCGGGCTGGCTGGCCGCAATGGCAGCGCTGATGACAGCACAGGGTTATTCTGGTGCCGCCGCACCGCCGCTGGCAACAGCAGCCGTTGGTGCAGGGAGCCTTTGCAGCGGTTGGATCGCTGCATTTTGCAAAAAGGAACACGGCCTGCTGTGCGGGCTTGTACAGGGCCTGTTTTATGCGGCATTGCTCGTGGTGCTCAGCGTTCCTTCCGGTACGCTTACGGAAGAGCCGCCGCTGCTGCGGTTTGCTGTGCTGATCCTGTGCGGCAGTATTGGCGGATTGCTGGGCATGGTGACCCGGGAGAAAAAGCGCCGCAGCTGAACAAATAAAACAAGGAGGTTCGATCATGTGGGTCTATCAGCAAACAGGAACGCCAGCGCACTTGCCAGAAGCTGCGCTTCTGCCGCAGCCGCAGAAAACGCTGCCGCCAGAACGATCTGCACCGGAAGTGCCTTCACCGCTGCAGAGACATAATACGGAAACCCGGCAGAAAACCTGCTGGCTGCTCGTCTGTGCCTTTCTGATCGGCTCTGGCTCAGCTGGCGTGCTTCTGGCTTTCTGCGAAAAGCAGCAGCCGGACTGGCTGCAATATTACCTGCAAAGCTGGCGCGGCCTGTTTGCCGCTGCAGATGCACATACTGCGGCCAGCCTTTTCGGAATGGAATATCTTACGCTGGCTGCGGCCACGACCCTTCTGTTCCTGATGGGCTTTTCCGCGCTGGGGCCGGTTTTAATCTTTTTGTTTATGATGTTCTATGGGCTGGGAAACGGGACGCTGTTTGTGCAGCTGCTTTCCGACACGGCGCTGAAAAGAGAAACGTGGCTTCTGCTGCTTGCATTTCTGCCTGCGGCAGCTGCTTCTGCAGGGCTGTGCACGCTCGGCACAGATTCTCTGCGGGTGAGCAGCCAGATCCGCGTCTGTTCCTTTTTTGCAGCAGGGCCTGACCGGGAGATTGTCCGGCCACATGGATTCATCCGGCAGTATCTGTTGACGCTGACGTTATTTGTGCCGCTGTGCGGCATTTCTGCAGCGCTTGCAAGCATTGGAAGCAGGCTTTGAGCAAGGGCTTTTCTTGCGGGTTTGCTTGTTATATGCTACAATAGAGAATAATAAAGCCAAGACAATGTAACAGGAGCTTTTTTTGATGAAGGAACCAAAACTGAAAACTGTATATGTGTGTTCCAACTGCGGCGAGACAAGCCCCCGCTGGATGGGCCGCTGCCCAAGCTGCGGCAGCTGGAACACGATGAACGAGGACGTTGTAGCGGAAGCCCCCAAAGCAGGTACTGCCGCAGCCAAACAGGCGGCAGCCGCTCGCCCGGAAGGGGTGACCACCCTGACCGCAAAACGCCTTTCTGAGATCAGCATGACCGAAGAAAAAAGCCGTATTCTGACCGGCATTTCGGAGCTGGACCGTGTACTTGGCGGCGGCATTGTGCTGGGCGGCGTTGTGCTTTTGAGCGGTGAGCCGGGTGTGGGCAAATCTACTATGCTTCTGCAGCTGTGCGGTGCCATTTCCAACCAGCACAGCGTTTTGTATATCACTGGCGAGGAATCGGTGCGGCAGGTCAAGCTGCGCGCTGCCCGGCTGAAAGTGCCGCAGGATAACATCTTTCTGGCAGCGGAGAATGATGTGGACGAGATCTGCGGCCTGATCGAAAAAGAAAAGCCGGATCTCGTGGTCATCGACTCCATCCAGACGATGCGCTGCATGGATATCTCGTCCTCCGCCGGTACGGTAAGTCAGGTCAAGGAAAGTGCGGCCCGCCTGCTGGCCGTGGCCAAAAAGCAGGAGATCCCCATGTTCATTGTGGGCCATGTGAACAAGGACGGTGCCATTGCAGGCCCCAAAGTCATGGAGCATATCGTGGATACGGTGCTTTACTTTGAGGGCGATAAAATGCTGCCGTACCGCATCCTGCGTGCGGCCAAGAACCGTTATGGCTCCACCAATGAGCTGGGCATGTTTGATATGACGGGGCAGGGCCTTGCTGAGATCGAAAACCCTTCACAGATGCTGCTGGAAGGCCGTCCTCTTGGCGTTTCCGGCAACTGTGTGGCCTGTACCATGGAGGGCAGCCGTCCCATTTTGAGCGAAATTCAGGCCCTTGCAACCAAAACCAATTTTCCAGCACCGCGCCGTGCCTGCAGCGGCTACGACTACAACCGCATGAATCTGCTGATCGCTGTGCTGGAAAAGCGTGCAGGGTATTTCTTTGGCAACCTGGATGTATATATCAACATCGTGGGCGGCATTGCGCTGCGTGATACTGCCTGTGATCTTTCTGTCTGCTTGAGTATGGTCTCCTCGCTGCTGGACAGGCCCGTCAGCGATAAGCTGATTGCCATTGGCGAGGTCGGCCTTGGCGGTGAAGTGCGCAGCGTACCCAATCTGGAACAGCGCCTGCATGAGGCAGAGCGTATCGGCTTTGAACGTGCGGTGATCCCGAAGCACAGCCTGAATCATCTGAGTCCGGCAGATTATCCTGGAATGCAGCTGATCGGCGCGGCTTATATCACCGATGCGATCAATGCCCTGAAATCTGACCGCTTATAAGAGGAAAAACAATGTCGATCTATCTGGACGAGAAAAATCCCGGCAAGCACAAGCCCTTCGATGATGCTGCGCCGGACATTGTAGAATACGTCCGCTATCTGGAAGTGATCGCGGGCAAAAGCGCAAACACGGCGTTCAGCTACTACTGTGATCTGCGCGGATTCAGCCGTTTTATGAAGCGCCGCCGTGGGCTTGTGCCCGAAGACAGCGAGATGAAGGATATCGACCCCAAAGGGCTGGACACCGCATTCTGGGCCTCCGTAACAAAGGAGGATATCTACGAATATCTGTACTTTTTAAACCGCGAGTGCGGCAACAAAAAGTCCTCAACGGCCCGGCGGCTGGCAAGCCTGCACGGCTTTTATGATTACCTGGTCAATCAGGTCAACCGGCTGGATGCTGATCCGACTGCGGCCATCCACCCACCCAAACAGGATAAGGTACTGCCCAAATATCTGACGGCGGAGCAGTCCATGGAGTTATTGGAAAGCACGCAGACCCAAAGCGATTTTCCGGAGCGGGATTATTGCATGGTGACGCTGTTTTTGAACTGTGGAATGCGTCTGGCAGAGCTTGTCGGCATGAATCTGGACGACATTGATTTGGAAAACCGCCAGATACGCCTGTTTGGCAAGGGCCACAAGGAGCGCATGGTTTATCTGAATGATGCCTGCATGGAAGCATTGCGGCTGTATCTGGGCAAACGCAATACGATGGAGGGACTTCTGCCACAGGAAAAGGCGGTCTTTATTACCCGACGGCGCAAAGAACGTATCTCGAACCGCAGGGTAGAACAGCTAGTGACCGGTGCAATGAAAGCAGCCGGATTAAAAGGCTTTTCCACACATAAGCTGCGCCACACTGCCGCAACTCTGATGTATCAGACCGGCAATGTAGATATCCTTACACTCAAGCAGCTTTTGGGCCACAGCAACGTGTCTACCACACAAATTTATACGCACCTACAGGAATTTCAGGTGCGCGCGGCTATTGAAGAAAACCCGCTGGGCAAGGTCAAAAAGCCCAAAGCATCTTCTCACATCTTGGATACAACAGAAAAGGAAACAGGGGAGACAGCAGAGGATTCAGCTCTGGATGAGGAACTTTCGTCTGCGCCCATGAAAGCCTTTGAGGGTGCGGCTCAGGATGGCATCGGGCTGGATTCTTCCGTGCTTGCAATGAAGCCTGATGCGAACGCTGGAAACGGAAATTCCTGAACCACATAAGAATACCCATAAAATGAAACGATACCGTCTGTGACGCGTCCAAGGTGCGGACATGTCATCGGCGGTATTTTTATAGATATATTTATATAAATAATGGAATGATAAGCTGTGATCTGGCCAGCGATTTGAAATCGTACGAGCAAATGGTCGTGCGCAGAAAAATAAAAAGATCAGAATGACCACAGAACTTATATCAACATAAAAAGAGAATCTGGAAAAATAAAATGCAATCGCGCATGGCAGCGGCAGACTGTGCAGCTTTTGTAATTTGTAAGTCCATAAAAAGATTGTAGCACCAAAATACTAATGAGACACAAAAATATAAAAAACGCAAAAGTTGAATCATACGGTATTACAGATGGCTGCAGATCCGCAGGTCGCGGAAAAAGGCCAGATTCAGGAAAATAGAGATTTTTCACTTCCCTATGTTTCGCATAACGTGCATTATACGAAAATTATACGCTCAAAAAAATAAGACCGCCCTTCTCTTCTGGTTATGAGTTCAGCGGTCTTAAAATACTGATGGCTGTATGGTGTTGGGTTCAGAATGTTATCGCTTCTTCTCCCTTGGTGATGCTATGCTGATACTTTTTAATTTAAAGTGAACCCGGCAAGCTGCTCGGCCTGCGGCTGTGTGCCAAAGTATGCACAGATCGCTTCGTAATAAACGCGGGCTGTTTTTTTACAACCTTCTTCGCTGCCGAACTGTGCAACATCTGCTTCATTCGTTACAAAGCATTGCTCTGCCAGCACTGCCGGACAATTTACATCTTCCAGCAACGTAAAGCTTCGCTCTGAACGCACCTCGGTGTGGGTACTTTCCACCAGTTGCTTCTGATCGTTTTCCAGATAATAAATGTATCGGACTCCCCCGCGCCCACGCAGAGATGCTCCTGCAGCCTGCATTCCTTTGGCAAGCAGCTGCGCAAAGTAAAAGCTTTCCTGATGCCAAGTCCGGCCCGGCACTGCCGGATAGCACTCAAAGCCGGATGCAGTGGAGCCATTTGCAGCTGAGTTGCCGTGGATGGAAAGCAACAGCTGCGGTGCCTGTTCGTCCGCTCTGGCGGCACGCTGGGCGGGCGTAGCGGTTTCATCAAAGCTGTCACGGGTCTGCAGCGGAATAAAATTAGAGTCCTGCTGCAGCAGCCGGATCAGTTCCGAGGCGGTTGCTGCGGTCATATCTTTTTCTTCGATCACTCCCCTTGCACCCGGGTCTGCTCCACCGTGCCCGGCATCGATCACCACGCGGTAAGGCGGATCACCGACCTGCGGACGGAATTCTTCACCGGCGATGCTTTCCGCTGGCTGAGCTGTCTGCAGAGTCAGCGCTGCATGCCAGAGTGAGCTGCCAAACCAGATGCCCACTGCACAAAAAAGCAGAATGACCGTATTTTTGAGCACATGAGAAGTTTGTTTTCGTCTTTTTGAGTGCGCGGCTTTGGAATATCGTTTTGCCATTTTGGCTTACATCCTTATATTAGCATTCTTTATAGAATACGATCCTGCTCTGCAAATTCCTTCAATGTGAGAAAAAGCTACCCGAAAAATCCTTCGGATAGCTTTTTCTTTATTTCAGCTCTACCACGGTCACGCCGCTTTCACCCTCGCCATAACGGCCCAGACGGAAGCTTTTGACCATGCGGTTGCCGCGCAGATGCTTGTGGATAGCTGTGCGCAGCGCACCGGTTCCATTGCCGTGGATCAGATAAACCACTGTCTGTCCGTTCAGGATGGCACGGTCGATAAAGGAATCCACCTCCGGCAGCGCTTCGTCCACCGTCAGGCCCAGCAGATTGCATTCCATCTTGGCGGAACGCTGTACCCTCTCTACCCTGCCGTTCGGGCGGTTGGCATCGCCGGTCAGTCGGGAATAACGCTGCTGTGCTTTCGTCTGCGGTTTCTTTTCCTTGACCAGCTTTTCCGGCTGTTTCAAGCCCTTGAGCGGAACTTTGGTCTTGATGATGCCTGCACGCACCAGAACATCGCCGTTTTTATCCGGCAGGGCCAATACGGTGGCCAGCTGGTTCAGCTCTGCAATGCAGACCTCCTGCCCTACCTTGACCTCTTTCAGCGGCACAAATTCCTTGACGGGGTTATGCACCGCCTCAGAGCCGATAAACAGCTTTTCCGATTCTTTTTTAGCGATCTCGCGGGCGCGCTGAGCTTTCTGCTGGGTGCTCATGCGCTCGTCCTTCTGCAGCTGACGCAGTTCATCAGTCAGGGCGTAAGCCTGACTTTCCACCTGCTGTGCCAGCGCACGAGCCTTGGCACGGGCAGCTTCCAGTTCATTTTCGCCCTGACGGATCAGCTCATCACGCTTTTTCTGCGCGGCTTCCAGCTGGTGGGAAGCTTCATTTTTCAGCTCTTCCACCTCGTTCTGGCTTTCCTTCAGCTGCAGCTTCAGATCATCCAGCTGTCCCAGAACGGCATCCAGACGCTTATCCTCTGCGGAAAGATGCTGCTGTGCCGCTTCGATCACGCGCTCCGGAATGCCCAACTTTTCGCTGATGAGGAACGCATTGGATTTGCCCGGCACGCCGACGCTCAGCTTATAGGTCGGGCGCAGCGTTTCCAGATCAAACTCACAGCTGGCATTGACAACGCCCTTGGTTTCCAGAGCAAACACCTTCAGCTCCGCGTAGTGAGTGGTGGCCATCAGCAGCACGCCGCGGCGGCGCAGCTCTTCAATGATGGCCACAGCCAGCGCAGCACCTTCGGCGGGGTCGGTACCGGCACCAAGCTCGTCCAGCAGCACCAGTGTGTGCGGCATGGCAAGCTCCAGAATGCCGGTGATCTTTTTCATATGACCGGAGAAGGTGGAAAGGCTCTGCTCAATGCTCTGTTCATCGCCGATATCCACCAGAAATTCGTCAAATACGCAGATCTCGCTGCGCTCGTCAGCCGGGATCAGGAAGCCGCACTGCGCCATGGCGCACAGCAGGCCCGCTGTTTTCAAGGTGACGGTTTTGCCACCGGTGTTCGGTCCGGTGATAATCAGCGAATCGTAATCCCTGCCCAGAGCAATATCCACAGGCACGCACTTTTTAGGATCGATCAGCGGGTGGCGCGCACGGATCAGCGAGAAGGAATCGTCGGTGCGGACAGCAGGCTTGAATGCCTTGAGATCCAAAGCCAGCCGTGCCTTTGCCAGCAGAACATCGATCTCCAGCATAGCCTTGTAGCTGTACTGGAACTGCGGCTCAATGGCGGCCACCTGTGCGGTAAAGGCCACCAGAATGCGCTCGATCTCCTGCGCTTCCTGCGCACGGTACTGCAAAATGCGGGCATTGGCTTCCACAACGGCCTGCGGCTCCACAAAGACGGTGGCTCCGGTAGACGAAACATCATGAATAATGCCGCTCACCTCACCGCGGTATTCGCTCTTGACCGGCACAACATACCGGCCATTGCGCATGGAAACCACGCTTTCCTGTAGATACTTGGAGGTATCCATATTGCGGACCATGCTCTCCAGACGGTCACGGATGCTGTTCTCCGTTGCGCGGATCTTTTTGCGCAGATCGTTCAGGGTATAAGAGGCCGTGTCTGCCATGGCATCCGGTGCCAGAATGGCGCTGGAGATCTGCTGTTCCAGGCCCGGCTGCGGTGCCAGCGCATAGAACAGATCGTCTGTAGGCAGAGCGTCGGGCTCCGAAGCACCATACCAGCTTGAAAGATTCTGAAAATTGCGCAGTGCACCAGCCACCATCAACAGCTCGCCCATTGAAAGTACGCCGCCTTTTACGGCGCGGGCCGCCAGCTGACTGACATTCTCCACGCCGCCAAAGCGCGGGGAGCCGTTTTTGATCAACAGGGTGTTGATGGCATCGGTCTGTTCCAGCGCATAGCGCACCTCGTCCGGGTCGCACTGCGGCTGAGTGGCAAGCAGCATTTCGCGCGCTTCCTTGCACACGCAGCCCTCTGCGGCACGGGCGATGATCTTATCCAGTTCCAGAGTTTTTAAGTAACTTGTTTCCATAGGTTCCCTTTATGCTCAGGGCAGCAGGGTCTTTAAAAAGTCATAGCTTTTCAAAGGCTTGTCCATATGGGTCAGTGCATAGCGCTCTGCCACTGCGGAAAGCTTTTCCAGACTGCCCACAGAAATTTTGAATGCAAATATTTTTTTGTCGTCCACAAGGCAGATGTGCCGCAGCGCATACAGTGCGCCCTGATCAAGGTTGCAGGTCTTTCCTGCTTTTGCGGCGCAGTCTGCACAGAGCAGATAGCCTTCCTGCACATCCAGATAGAACGCAGCACCATCATAGGCGCTGCAATCGCGGCAGCACACGATCTGCGGCATAAAACCGCACTCGCTCATGGTGCGCAGTTCAAACACGGCCTTGATCACCCGCAGATCCGTTTTGCTCTCGCTGATCATATAGAAACAGTTGAGCAGCAGCCGAAGCTCCCGCTGTGCCTCCTGCCCGGTGGGCGAAAGGGTCATTGCCATTTCAGCCATATACATGGCAAGACTCATGCCCTCAATGCTGGACGAGATGCCGTGAAAGACATTTTTCACTTCTGCTTCCCGCACAGTGTACATGTTGCGGCCCGGCACCAGTGTGAACTCGGAGTAGCAGAACAGCCCGCACGCGCTGAACAGCTTGCTCTTCAGCCGCAGGCTACTCTGCGCTGCTGCCGAGATCACGCCCAGTTCCGGTGTCAGGATCGTCAGAATGCGGTCCGATTCCTTATAGCGGGTCTCCTTCAGCACCAGACCCGTGGTTACAAAGGCTTCCATTTTCTTGGTCCTCTGCCGGGGTTTCTTCCGGCCGCTGTTGTTTATAATCGAGATAACGAAGAATGTTTCCCGTGCAGGCAAACGCCTGCCAGCTTGCTTGTGCATCCATTTGCAGCACCTCTTCCCTGTTACGGATAGTGTCAGGTTTATTTTAACCGTTCATCCAAGGGAATTCTGTCCTGCTTTGGCAAGTGTCAGCGGTTATTGGTGTTCTGCTTGAAGCCAAAGTTGTTCAGCAGGAACTCGTTATCGCGCCAATCGGATTTTACCTTTACCCAGCACTGCAGATTGACGCGGCAACCCAAAAACTCTTCGCAGTCTGCACGGGCAGCACTGGCAATTTTTTTCAGCATTGCGCCGCCTTTTCCAATGACCATGCCCTTGTGGCTTTCGCGCTCGCAGTAGATATTTACATCAATATCGATCAGGTCGGTGCCCGGGCGCTCTTTGAAGCGCTCCACTACAACAGCAATGCCATGGGGGATCTCGTCGCGCATGAACAGCAGGGCCTTTTCACGGATGACCTCCGCCACAAGCTCCTTTTCCGGCATATCCGTGTAGGCATCATCATCAAAATAATGCGGGCCTTCCACAGCATAGCGGCTCAAAGCATCGAACAGCACTTCGCAGCCGTCGTTATCACGGACGCTGATGGTGTAGATTTCGTCGAATACACCCAATGCCTTCAGCTCTTCTTTGCGGGCTTCCAGATCAGCAGGCTCCTTGACAAGGTCAGTCTTGTTAATGACTGCAATTGCCGGGCCGCCGCTGCTGCGCAGCATATCCACCAGCACCATTTCCGATTCATTCAGTGCGCCGTAAGGCTCAAACAGCATCATGGAAACATCCACATCTGCAATGGAATCGCTGGCAGTCTTATCCATCCGTTTACCCAGTTTGTTGCGTGCCTTGTGCACACCGGGTGTATCCAGCAGCACATACTGCAGCGGCCCGCGGGTGATCACGCCGGTAATGCGGGTACGGGTGGTCTGCGGCTTGGAAGTGACGATGGCTACCTTTTCGCCAACCAGAAGGTTGGTCAGACTGGATTTGCCAACATTGGGACGGCCAATGACAGCCACAAAAACGGAAGAAGTATCATAATGCCCCTGAATGGGTGTAGCGTTACTCAAAATCTAGCTCCTGTCTGTATTGTGCGGCAACCGCACGGTGAATCAATTACTCGGTATAGCTTACGGTGCGCGGCAGGCCCAGCTGCAGCAGAACAGCTTCCTCTTTCTCACGCATCCGCATGGCTTCCAGACCGCCATTTTCGTGGTCGTAGCCCAGCAGGTGCAGCATGGAGTGCACCGTCAGGAACGCCACCTCACGCTGCAGCGGATGGCCGTAGAGGTTTGCCTGCTCCTGTGCACGCTCCATACTGATGACGATGTCACCCAGCATTTTGCAGCCGTTGTTCTCGTCAACATCATATTTGCCGTCTACACCCAGAGGGAAGCTCAGCACGTCGGTGGGCATGGGTTTGTTGCGGTACTGGTTGTTCAGCTCAGCAATGGCGGCGTTATCCACAAAGGTCACGCTGATCTCTGCAGGAGCTTCAAAATGCTCATACTCCAGCACGGCATTACAGGCACGGCGGATGAGAATGCGCAGACCGGAAGGAACCTTGACGGCCTTCTGTGAATTGGTGATCAAAACTTTATTGGACATAAATCAGTCCACTCCTTTCTGTTTTTGATGGCTTTATATGAATTCTGGTGATTTTATTTTTCAGGGTGTGCAGCCTTTTCGTAAGCCTTGATAATCTCCTGCACAAGACGGTGGCGCACAACATCTTTCTCAGTAAAATAGCACTGTGCAATCCCATTTACATTTTTAAGCACGTGCAGTGCATCCACAAGACCGCTGCGGGTGCGTTCCGGCAGATCGATCTGGGTCACATCACCGGTAACCACCACCTTGGAGCCGACACCCATACGTGTGAGGAACATTTTCATCTGCTCCGGTGTGGTGTTCTGTGCCTCGTCCAGAATGATAAAGGAATCATCCAGTGTGCGTCCGCGCATATAGGCAAGCGGTGCAACCTCAATGATCTGCTTTTCCACAAGGCGCTCGTAAGTTTCGGCACCCAGCATATCAAACAGGCCGTCATACAGCGGGCGCAGATAAGGGTCTACCTTCTGCTGCAGATCACCGGGCAGAAAGCCCAGCTTTTCACCTGCTTCCACTGCCGGGCGGGTGAGCACGATGCGGGAAACATCCTTGGCTTTAAAAGCCTTTACCGCCATGGCAACGGCCAGATAGGTTTTGCCGGTACCCGCCGGGCCAACACCAAAGGTGATGGCATTGGTGCGGATGGCATTGAGATATTCCTTCTGGCCCAGTGTTTTGGGCCGGATCGGCCGCCCCTTGACCGTTACGGTAACAAAATCTTCGGTCAGTTCCTTGACCCGTTTTTCTGCTCCGTCGTGCGCCAGACTGATGCAGTAGCGCACGGTCTGGTCTTCCAGCGGTGTATGATTCTCGATCAGAAGCAGCATTCCCTCCACAGCGCGGCTGGCCGCGGCAACATTGGCCGGTTCGCCTGAAAGCCGCAGCTGCGTGCCCCGGCAGACCGCCGTAACAGAAAATTCGTTCTCCAGCAGACGGATGTTCCGGTCGCAGTTGCCAAAAACAGCTGCGGCGACCTCTACACTATCCAGTTCAATATTCTTTTCTGCCATGTGCTCCTCCTGAAAGGATATATTTTAATGCTTCTATTGTACCACCAAAATCTCGAGAAGAAAACTGTGAAAAGTAAACAAAATATTTTCATCCGTTCCATCGGTTTTTTCATACGCCAAGGCAGCTGCCCATGCAAAGCGTCAGCGGCAAAAAAGAAAATGCAGGAACAGGAATGCATCCTGTACGAATGATCTTGTCAAGACCTTTTGTGCCACAACCACAGAGAAAAACAAAACATATCTTTGGCCAAAAAGGCAATAGCAAACTTCTCCCCTGCGTGCTACAATAGCAAGCGTTGTGCGGCTTGCATCCGGCCGGCCGCTCCGGAATACTGAAATCAAAGGAGAAGGAACCATGAAACAACTTTTTCTGATGCCAGGTGAAGAACGCTGCGAACGCTTCAAGGATGGCAACGGTATTCCGAGAGTTCACTACTCCTATCGCTCGATGCACGGTGCATTCTTCGACTGCGAGAGCCGCAGTTTGGAGGAAGCCCAGCGCCTGTGTGAGGACTGGCTGGTAGGTCAGGACCGCTGCTACCGCAACTGAAATGAAAAATAGAAACCTCCGCTTCCCTGTCGGTACTGCCGCCGGGAAGCGGAGGTTTTTGCTTTTTACAGGTTTATTTCCACAGTTGAGCGCAGACAAGTTCCAGCACACTGCCCGCGATGCAGCGGGCCTTATCCGAAATGAGAAAACAGTTGGAAAGTTCCTCTTTGCGGGGGTCTATATCGGCCACCTTAAAACCGGGCGTTACCGGATAACTGCTGCGCAGAAGTCCGCGCAGAATGCCCGTGATCTGCGTGGTCACAGAGATCATGGCACCATCTGCCGTGCGGATCTGCGCAATGGTCTCACCCGCTTCCACAATATCTCCAATTTTGCGGAGATCCATAAATATACCGGCCGTGTCGGCATGGATCACGCGCTCTTTTCCGTAGCCGCCAATGATTCCGGGAATGCCGGTATCGGGGATGGCACTGCCTTCCCGAATGATGCGTCCCAGCCGGTGGCCGCGTTTGGTCTCCACCACCACATCCACATCCTGCCCGGCCGTGAAACCGGGGCCGAGTGCAATGGTCAGGGGTGCCATATCCCGCATTGTGCCAAGATTCTTTTTGGCAAGGATCGCATCCACAAGGACATCCGGCTTTGCGGGCGCAATGCTTTTTCCTTGCGGGTCTACCAGAACAGGAACAGCATTCTGTTTCCAGACTTCTTCTGCCTGCGCCAGAGTTTCGATCCGTACCGCACGCAGACCTTCAACGGCGGTCTCACCTTCATAAACGGCTTCGCACAGAGAAACCTGCCGCCGGATCGCCGCCGGATGCTCCGCTTCCAGCACCAGCACACGCAGGCCTGCGCTCCACAGCCGGTGAATGGTGCCGGTAGCAAGGTCGCCGCCGCCGCGCACAAGGATCAGTGCATCCTTCTTCATTTGATCTCCTCTCCGGGCTGGAGTCGAGTCAATACGATCTCCATAGACCCACCGCAGGCAGCAATTGCTGCATCATCATTTTTGCCGTCTGCCGAAAAATGCAGCCGTTGATACGCCGGAGCCGCTCCCGTCAGCATTTCCTGTGCAGCCAGAATGGTGCGGTGCTCCATAATACCGCCGCCCACGCTGCCCACAATAGAGCCGTCTGTGCGAACCAGCATTTTTGCACCAATTTCCCGCGGCGTAGAGCCGTGCCGCGCCGCAATCACAGCAAGCACTGCCTGCTGCCCGGCGGCATCTGTCTGAGCCATGGCTTCCAGAAGGGCAGATGAAAAGCCCTCCGTCTGCGGACGCGCATTCTTGATCGATACGATCTGTGCCAGAATGGAAAGTGCGATCTCCTCTGCCGTCTGTGAGCCGATGGAAAGCCCGATGGGGGCGTACAACGCCTCCACTCTTTCGGCATCGATACCGGCTTCCAGAAGTTGACGGCGCACCAGTGCGGCACGCCCGCGGCTGCCCATCATGCCAACATAGGCTGCAGGCTTTTTTAATATCACCTTCAGGCAGTCCACATCAAATGCATGTGCCCGGGTGACGACCACAAAATAAGTCTCTGCGCCGTCAGGTACCTGCGCAAGCGCTTTATCAAACGGCAGGCAGAGCACTTTATCAGCTCCGGCCAGCCGCAGCTGCTGTGCGTATTCCTCGCGGTCATCCATTGCAAGGACCGTCAGGCCCAGCAGCTTTGCAAGCTGCACAACGGCTGCAGCCACATGTCCACCGCCGCAGACTACCAGCTGCGGCACTGCGCCAAAGCGCTCCGCAAAGATGTCTGTGCCTGCAACAGAGTGGATACCAGCTGCTGTGCAGCCCTGCAGTTCTGTCAGGTGCTGCAGCAGTACGGTACTGTCTCCCCTCTGCCACACAGGCCTGCCCTCCAGCAAAAGCAGCTGGCTCCCCGCGGCATCGCCCTCTAACTGGGCCACCATCGTCCAGCCGCCCGCAGAACAGGCTTTTTGCAGCATTGTATAAAGCGGCATTTTACCCATGCGTCATTCTCCTGTTTTATCTTTATTACTGTTCTACTGCTGCGGCCTGATCGTAACGTGCCGGGTCCAGCCGGTTCTGCCACTGCTCAAATTCTTCCGGCAGCATCCGCCAGGCAAGTCCGCAGCCTGCGGAGATCTCGCGCGGCAGTGGGATGAGCCTGCCCGGAACTTTCTCCGCAAGGCACTGCTTTTCCCATTCCATGGCATCCAGCGTTGTGCGGAATGAAAGAACAATATAAGTTTTTTTGATGCGCATATCAGATCTCCTGTGCAAGCTCCTGAACAGCGGCTGCGGTCTGAAGCACTTCGGCTTCCGTATTGAAATGCGAAAAGCTGAACCGTACCACGCCCTGTTCCACCGTGCCCAGCGCTTTATGCATCAGCGGTGCACAGTGCGCACCGGCACGCACACAGATGCTGTAGTCCTCCCACAGAATATCTGCAATGCGGGCTGAATCTTCGTCTCCGATGTTGAGCGAGATAATGGGAGCATGCAGCGCCATTTCCGGGTCGCCGTAGATCTTCACGTTCGGCAGATCTCGAATGTTTTTATAAAAGAGCGCCGCCAGTGCAGTTTCTTTTGCACACAGCGTTTCCACACCATGAGCCAGAATCCATTCTACACCGGCACACAGGCCCGCCAGACCCGGAACATTGAGCGTCCCGGCTTCCAGAGCGGTGGGCATCTGTGCGGGATGCTGTTCATCAAAGCTGTGTACGCCGCTGCCTCCCACTACCAATGGCTGGATGAAAAGCCCCGGGCGCACATACAAGCCGCCTGTTCCCTGCGGGCCAAGCAGCGCCTTATGCCCGGTGAAGCATAGCACATCAATGCCCAGTGCCTGTACGTCAATGGGCTGTGAACCCGCCGTCTGGGCCGCATCCACGATCAGCAGCAGGCCGTGCCGGTGCGCAAAACCCGCTGCTTTTGCAAGATCTGTTCCGTTGCCGGTCACATTGGAAGCACCTGTTACGACCAGCGCTTTTGTATTGGGCTGAACCAGCTTATCCCAGTCATCATATTGCAGCCGTCCGCGCTCATCCACGCCCGCAAAACTGAACTGCAAGCCCTGTTCCCGCAGCCGGTAGAGCGGCCGCAGAACAGAGTTATGCTCACATACCGTTGTGATGATATGATCGCCCGGTGCAAAAAGACCGCCCAATGCAATGTTCAAGGCCTCCGTTGCATTTGCCGCAAAAGCAATACAGGACGGGTCTGGTGCGTGGAGGAGCTTTGCCATTGCGCACCGCGCAGCATAAACAAGACGGCTTGCGTGCAGCGTTGGCTCATGGGCACCCCGTCCCGGATTGCCTGCCGTGCGCATTGCGTCCAGCACAGCCTGCTCCACCTGCGGCGGCTTGCGCAGGGTCGTGGCAGCGTTATCCAGATAGATCACGGTTTCACCACGTTGCCTGCCTGCGTCAGCTTTTCCACGATGGTGTACATGTTGGTCACACTGCCAACAGCAAGCTTTTCGGTCAGGCCATAGAAATTCAGGCAGGTGCCGCAGGTCATGATCTCCACGCCCTGTGCTTCCAGTGCCTTCAGGTCATCCAGCATGGGCGAACCCTCACAGGTCAGGGACGCGCCGCCGTTATAGAACAGCACTGTTTTGGGCAGCTGATCCTGCTGGGTAAGTGCGAACACAAAGGCCTTGAGCAGGGACTTGCCAAGGTCATCTGCGCCAATGCCCATTTTATCAGAGCTGATGGCAACCACCGTGTCCGTGCGGGTGTCCGGTGCACAGGCCGGTGCTTCTTCAGTGGGTGTTTCGGACGCTTCGCCGACCGTGAACAGCACGCGGTATTCCCGCTCGGCCAGCTTTTCGGCGCTGTACTGATAACCTTTCTGCTGGGCCATTTTGGTAAGGTTCTGCACGGCGATCTCATTATCCACCAGCACTTCCACCTCACCGGCACCCTTCAGTTCAGAGATCGCCTTTTTGGCTTTTACAACGGGCAGCGGGCATGTGTCACCACGGGCATCAACTTTCAGCATCATAATTGTAGGTCTCCATCAGTATTTTACAGTGATTTCCTGTTCGGTTTTGGGTATGATCTCACCCACGATCTTTGCGGGCAGGCCAGCGGCCTGCAGCTCTGCTTCCAGCGCACTTGCTTCTTCTGGCAACACGGCCAGCAATAGTCCGCCGGAAGTCTGTGGGTCAAACAGCACCTCTTCCATTGCAAACGGCACATTTTCAAAAGTGACATATGGGCCGGTATGGTTGCGGTTGCGCTGTCCGGCAGCAGTATACAAAAAATCATCTGCCGCTTTTTCGGCTCCCGGTAGAACCGGCACCATCCGTGCATCAATGATACAGGAAAGCTTTCCGCCCATCATCTCGTGCAGATGGCCCAGAAAACTGAAACCGGTCACATCGGTTGCCGCGTGGACCGTATACTTTCGGCTGATCTCGGCAGCGTTTTTGTTCAGCGTTGTCATGGACGCAATGGCACCGGCCATATCTTCCGGTGCCGCTTCGCCCACACGGTTTGCCGTGCAGATCAGGCCCACGCCCAGAGCTTTTGTTAAAATCAGCTTGTCGCCGGGCCTGCCGGAATCATTCGTATACATTTTTTTCGGGTCCACAAGGCCAGTCACCGAAAGTCCGTATTTCACACCTGTATCGGCAATGGAATGCCCGCCTGCAAGGCTTCCGCCCGCTTCGGCCACCTTCTTGGCTCCGCCGCGCAGAATCTCGCCCAGAATGTTCAGATCCATGCTCTCCGGGAAGCAGACAAGGTTCAGTGCAGTCTTAACCTCGCCACCCATGGCATAGACATCACTCAGGGCGTTGGCCGCTGCGATCTGGCCGAAGGTATAGGGGTCATCCACCATCGGCGGGAAAAAATCCACTGTCTGTACCAGCGCGATATCATCTGTTATGCGGTATACAGCCGCATCATCCCGGCTGTCGTACCCGACCAGAAGGCTCGGGTCTCTTGCACCGCGCGGCAGCTTTTCCAGAATACGGCTCAGCGCTCCGGCTCCCAGCTTTGCGGTACATCCGCCGCCGGTGCAGAACACGATCTTGCCTTCTTTGCTCATGCACGTTCTCCTTTCTCGAAATGAGACGTAGCGCAGGAAATCCGATAAATTTTTTTCAGAATATCAGCCACCTGCCGGGCCAGAGCAGCCTGCTCTTTTGTATCGACCTGATTGAGTACAATATAAAAGCTGCGATCCCCTACAGCCTTCCTTCCACCGGCTTCACTCGCAAGCAGCTTTGCCAGAAGTTCCGGTGTCAACTGCGCATCCTGCGGAACACAAAGCAGCTCTGCGGCAAGCTCTGCCCGGAAACAGACCTCCCGGAGCGGATGCCTCAACGCAGAAAGCCCTGCTACGGCCAGAACCGTATCGCACTGCGGTAAAAGCACCGGCTCGTGCGCAGCGGGTGCCTTGCAGGGCATCCGTTTTGCGCCGTCCGCTTCAATGAGCACGATATCTGCAAGGGTCATCCAGCGCTCCAGCTGTGCCTGCGGCGGGGCCGTCAATTTGCCGCCGGGTGCAGCGGTTCCGGCCACGGCATAACTGCCGCACTTCCACAGGCGGAAAAGCTCTGCATCCGTCTGTGCCCAGACCACGCCGGGCGGCTGCATAATATGGGTGGTGGTAGCGGCCAATACCCGCCAGCCCTTGCGGGCGCAGTGCGCAGCCAGATTGTACATCAGTGTGGTTTTTCCGCCGCCGCCCACCAGAGAAATAACATGTCCCTTCTCCGCAAGAAACGGAAAAATTTTTTCGTCGATCATTTCTGCTTTTCTGCAACTGCCATGGCGATTTTTTCCGGTGTGATGGGCAGCTCATAGAACCGGGTGCCGATAGCGTTATAGATCGCATCAGAAATGGCAGGCAGCGGCGTGTTGATGACCACCTCGCCGATGGACTTTGCGCCAAAGGGTCCGTTGGGTTCATAGCTGCTCTCGAATTCAACCTTGATCTTGCCCACATCGGTGCGGGCTGGAATTTTGTACTGGAACAGAGAGTTCTCTTCCGGGTAGCCATTTTTATCGTAGGTGATGTTTTCGGTCAGAGTCATGCCGATGCCCTGCAGCAGACCGCCCTCAGCCTGCACACGGGTCAGGTTCGGGTTGATGGGCGTGCCGCAGTCCACACAGGCATCAAACTCCAGCAGCTTTACCTCGCCGGTCTCAGTATCCACTTCCACCTCAGCAGCACCAACCATGAACGGCGGCGGCGACAAAGGCGACGTATGCGTTTCGGTGGCTTCCAGCGGAACCATATGGCCGAACTGCGAAGCATACGCGATCTCGCTCAGAGACTTTTTCTGTGTGGGATCTTTGCTCTTGAAAACATCTTTTCCATCAAATTTCACCTCGTCCTCGGTGCATTCCAGCAGCTCTGCGCCCAGCTTGCAGATCTGGCCGCGCAGCTTCATGGCACACTTTTCGGTGGCCTTTCCGGTAACGTAAGTGGTACTGGACGCATAGGAGCCGGAGTCATAGGGCGAGGTATCCGTATCAGCTCCGAAGACCGTGATATTGTCCAGCGGGCAGTCCAGAACCTCGGCAGCGATCTGCGCCAGTGTAGTGTCACAGCCGGTGCCCATGTCGGCCGCACCGATCATCAGGGTATAGAAGCCGTCGTCATTCAGTTTCAGGGTGGCACTGCCCACATCCATGCCGGAAATGCCGGAGCCCTGCATCGCCATGCCCATACCGACAGCGCGCACCTTGCTGTTGCCCATATCACGGGCAGGGTATTTGTGCTCCCAGTCGATCATATCCCGCACCTTGACAAGGCAGCGGTCCAGCGCGCAGCTGGTGTTGACAGCCCCATAGTAGGCGGGCATCACATCGCCCTCCTGTACGGCGTTTTTCAGCCGCAGCTCAAAGGGGTCCATATTCAGCTTATGAGCCAGTTCATTGACAGCAGATTCTACGGCAAACAGTCCCTGCGTTGCGCCGTAACCGCGGTAAGCACCGGCAGACATGTGGTTCGTATACACCACATCACTGATAAAGCGGAAGGCTTCTGCCTTGCCGTACAGCGGGATGGACTTGTGACCGGAAAGGCCCACAGTCGTAGGGCCATGCTCACCGTAAGCACCGGTATTGGAAAGGGTGTACAGATCAATGCCCTTCACAACGCCGTCCTTCGTGGCACCCAGCCGCACATGGATCTCCATTTCGTGACGCGGCGAGGATGCAATCTGGCTTTCCACACGGCTGAAAATGATCTTGGAGGGCTTTTTGGTCTTCCATGTCACAAAAGCCGGATATACCTCACTGACCGCCGTCTGCTTGGCACCAAATCCGCCGCCGATGCGGGGCTTTGCCACGCGCACCATGGATTTGGGAATATGCAGTGCGTTCGCAATATTGCGCCGTGCATGGAACACGATCTGCGTGGAGCTGAGCACATTCAGCCGCCCATAGGTATCAATGGAGCAGTAGGTGCGGAAGGTCTCCATCATGGCCTGCTGGCAGGCCTTGGTGTGGTAAATGTGGTCAATGACTACATCGCTGGCTGCAAGCACTGCATCGATATCGCCGGAACCACTCTCATCGTGGGCGCAGAGGTTGCGTTTGTTGTCGGCTCCCACCGGACACAGACTGGCCCAGTTGTCCTCCGGATGCACCAGAATGGGGTTGTCCTTGGCAGTGTGATAGTCCAGCACTGCTTCCAAAACCTCATATTCCACCTTGATGAGCTTGAGAGCCTTATCCACGCACTTTTCGTCCTTACCGGCCACAATGGCCACCACATCGCCCACAAAGCGCACATGGCGGTCAATGAGCAGGCGGTCACGCGGACTGGCTTCCGGATAGGTCTGGCCAGCCTGCGTGTAGCGCGGCGCATCCTGCGGCACATCCTCCCATGTAAAGATTGCCTCGATGCCGGGCACCTTTTTTGCCACAGCCGTATTGATGGTTTTGACAATGGCATTTGCGTGCGGAGAGCGCAGCAGCTTTACGATCAGGCAGTCCTGCGGGATCACATCGTCCATATAGACGGGCTGGCCGGTGACCAGCTGCATGGCATCCTTTTTACGGAAAGGCTTGTTGATGGTACTCATTCTGCGGCCTCCTTCTGCTTTTTCCATGTCAGAAAGTTCATGATGCCGCGCAGCTGGCCCTCATAGCCAGAGCAGCGGCAGAGGTTGCCGGAGAGATATTCCTTCACTTCTTCCTCACTGGGGTACGGATTCTCGCGGAAGAGGGCCAGCGCGTTCATGATAAAGCCCGGGTTGCAGAAGCCACACTGCTCTGCACCCTGATCCGCGATAAAGCCGCCGAACTCCGCGGCTTCTTCCTGCAGGCCTTCCAGTGTGGTAATGCTGTGGCCGCTGGCACGCGCTGCCAGTACCGAACAGGACAGCACCGGTTTCTCGTCCAGAAACACCGTGCACAGACCACAGTTGGAAGTCTCACAGCCGCGCTTGACGCTCTTGCAGCCGTGGGCACGTACAAAATCGATCAGCAGCATATCTGCAGCCACATCCTCTGTGACCTTGATGCCGTTCAATGTAAGAGTGATCTGCATTTAATTTTCCTCCTGTGCCGTGCGTGCTTCCAGTTCCAGAACAGCACGCTTTGTCAGAACGCCTGCCAGATGGCGGCGGTACTCGGCATTGCCGCGCATATTGGAGCCAGTGACAATTTTTTGCTTTACTTCATCGGCAAAGTTCTGCGCCAGTTCCTGCGCAGAAACACCCGCCTTTGCCGGCAGCTCAAACAGCACAGCCTTGAGCGGCCGCGCACCGATCGCAATGCGATAGCTGCCGTTTTCCAGACGGGCGGCAGCGCAGGTAAGCACCGGGATATCAGTCTGGCTGTTGCGCACGGACTGATAGAAAAATTCTGCTTCTTCCTTTTTAACGATCAGCCGCACAAGGATGTCCCGGTCATAAGGGCGCTCAGCATACTCCTGCAGGGATATGATTCCACCCTTGTACAACTCCACCGAACAGTCCATGGCCATAAACAGCGTGAGCACATCGGAAAAGCCGAACCGGCTGTAGATGCTGCCACCCACAGTTGCCAGATTGCGCAGCTGCACGCCCACGATATGCCGCAGCGCTTCCTTTACTGCGCCATGGGTATACGCAGCAAGACCGGCGTGCTCTTCCAGCTGGCGCAGTGTAACCATGGCACCAATGGAAAAGCTGCCCTCGGTCTCCTCTATGGTGTCCAGTCCCAGACCGGACAGGTCGATGGCTGTACCGACATTGATGTTCTCCATTTTGAGCCAGATCATGCCGCCCAGCACACGGTTGGCCTTTTTCTGGTTCAGCTGCCACGCTTCTTCCAGACTTTCGGCCTGCTTATATTCTCGGATCGTCATCATAGATGCAGGTTCCTCTCTCTTTTTTTCTCTTTTCTTTTATTTTAACACAGATTTCGATATAATACTATTGTGAATTCGTTTCAGAAAGAGTGGTACTATATGAAAGAACTTCTTCCGGTGGGCTGTGTCATCATGGCATCCGGTCTGAGCCAGCGCTTCGGCTCCAACAAACTCCTTGCGCCGTTCTGCGGGGAACCGATGCTATGCCGCGCATTTGCAGCGACCGATACTCCAAAGCTTTCGGCCCGCATCGTGGTGACACGTTCGGACGAAGTTGCGCAGCTTTGCCGCTCCCGCAATGTTCCGGTGCTGCTGCACGATCTGCCTGGTCGAAACGATACGGTGCGGCTGGGTCTTTCTGCGCTGCTGGAACAGGTTCCGGAGCTTTTTGGCTGCATGTTCCTGCCGGGAGACCAGCCGCTTTTGTGCCGCGAGACAGTGGAAGCCATGGCAGGCATCTCCGGGTGGGATCAAAGAACTCGGCTGGAACGACAAAAAGAAACAGAACGGGAGATCTTCCGTCTGGGATTCCGGGTCCGTAACGATCCGTCTCCCCTTACTGGAAGTCCCGTTCTGTTTGAAAAAGGACTTTTTCAGGAACTGCTCACCTTGCCGCAGGGCATGGGTGGAAGTGTTCTGCTTCGGAAATATCCCGCGCATGTTCACACCGTTTACATTGCGGATCGGAATGAATTGGCCGACGCCGACACGCCCGAAGCACTTGCGCAATTGGAAGCACTGGCCCGGCAAAAGCTTTGAGCTTTATTCTGCCTTGTCATCCTTCGGCAGCAGCACATTCAGCAGGATCGCCACGAACGCAGCCGGAACGATGCCGGACTCGCCGCAGATCAGCTGTAAAGCGTGCGGAGCCTGTGCCAGAATGCCGCTGTTGGCACCCATGCCGTAGCCAACACCCAGAGCCACCGAGACGATGGTAAGCTGACGCGGGGTCATCTTTTCCTTGGTGATGAGCTGGATGCCGCTGACCACGATGGAAGAGAACATCATAACGGCAGCACCGCCCAGAACGGCCTGCGGCATAATGGAGATCAGTGCGCCGAGCTTGGGGATCAGGCCGCACAGGATCAGGAAGATGGCACCGGAGGCCAGAGCCATGCGGTTGACCACTTTGGTCATGGCCACCAGACCCACGTTCTGGCTGAAGGAAGTGTTGGGCAGCACACCGAACAGAGCCGCAAAGGAGGAGCCCAGACCGTCACAGATCACACCGCCGGACAGCTCTTTATCGGTGGGCTCACGATTCATGCCGCCCTCCATGACACCGGAGATATCACCCACGGTCTCAACAGCGGTAACAACGAACATGATCATCACCGGCATAATAGCGCGCATATCAAACACGATCTTGACCGGCATCAGCTTGGGAATGGCAAACCAAGAGGCCTGTGCCACCTTATTCCAGTTGAGCACCCATGCCTTGGTAAACTCTACACCATCGGCAGTGACACCGGTAGTGGGCAGCACCAGACCCATGACAAAGGCCGCAACGTAACCGGCCAGAATGCCGATCAGAATCGCGGAAGAGCTGAGGAAGCCCGTGGTCCAATGCTTGAAAATCAGAATGACCACCAATACGAACAGGGCAAGCAGAAGATTTTCCATGGAGCCAAAGTCTTTTGCGCTGTTGCCGCCGCCAAAGGAATTGATGCCCACCGAGATCAGCGAAAGACCGATGGAAAGCACAACCGTACCGGTGACGACCGGCGGGAAAAACTTGCGCAGAGGCTTGAGGAAGAAGCCCAGCACGCTTTCAAAGATGCCGCCGATGATGGATGCACCCATAATGGCACCATAGGCCAGCACACCGCCGCCCATGCTGCCGACAACACTGTTGAACACGCCGATAAAACCGGAACTGGTGCCCATGATGATGGGCACACTACCGCCCACGGGGCCGATGGTGAACAGCTGTACCAGCGTGACTACGCCGGCCACAAACATGGCACTCTGCAGCAGTGTGACCTGCAGATCTGCGAACTCACCACCCGCAATGCCGCAGGCACTGGTGATGATCAGCAGCGGGGTCAGGTTGCCCACAAACATGGCGCAGACATGCTGCAGACCCAGCGGGATCGCCTGTTTCAGGGACATTTTTGCGTCGAACTGATACGCCGACTCTTCGAGCTTGACTTCCTTCAAATGTTCCACTCTCCTCAAATCTTGACAAAAATCATTCTTTTCGACTGCTTTACCAAAAAAGCGGATTTATTATAGCAAAACTGCGTATCCTTGTAAATTAAGTATGACTTTTTCGTGAACGGCTGTTTCCCGCTGAGAAACACAAAAAGCAGGGCGCTTTGTGCGTTTTTTCCGCTTTGGTCGGAAGAATTTCGCGCAGAACTCCTGCTTTTTTGTTTTGTTTTATTTGATTTTTGTGCGATATGGAAATTTTACAGCGTTCTCAGCCCGTAATCTTTGAAACAGCGCTGGATGCCCTGATGAGTGGTGTCGAACCGGATGCCGAAGCGTTCCAGTTTTGTGGTGTCCATCACAAGGTTCCGGCCCCAGCTTTCTTCCTCGATCTGCACAGCGATTCCCAGCGTTTCGGCAAACTGCCGGGCGGTGCATACCATGTTTTCGGCATTGCCGCTGCCAAAATTGTATACACCGCCGGGCAGCGCCATGGCAGGCTCCAGATTTTCGATCACCTGCCGCACATAGGTCACGCCGCGGTGGTCGTTCCGGGAGAAGCGCAGAGCCTCTCCCTTCAGCGCGGCACGCAGAAGATTCAGCGGAAGATTGCCCCGGATGGGCAGCCCATAGCCGGGCAGGTCATACATCCAACTGGCACGCAGATGGACCGAGTCCGGGCAGAGCTCCAGCACACGCTGCTCTGCTTTCAGCTTGTATTGGCCGTAAATGTTTGCGGGATGCAGGGCCAGTGTTTCCGGCAGCGGCCCCTGCTGCTGCACACCAGCATAGACCTGATCCGAGCTGAATGCCACCAGCTTTGCCTTCGTCTGCTGCGCAGCCCGTGCCAGCCAGACTGGCAGCTCCACATTGGCACGGTAAGCTTCTGCCGGATGCTGCGCACAGTAACTGGTATCGGAAAGAGCGGCGGTGTGCAGGATCACATCCGGATGCAAAGCTTCCACCTGCGCACGGGTGAGAGCTTCATCGGCTGTACAGAAAAAGCCTTTTGGAAGGGCGCAAAGCTCGTACTTTCCCTGCCATTGCTGCAAAATGCGGGAGCCGACAAAGCCGCCTGCACCTGTGATAAGAATTTTTTTCATGATAATTTCCTCCTGCAGGGCAATGAAAAAGTGCCCAGCAGCATGACAGCCTGCCGGGCACAAAAATTTTAAAGGAACAGTTCCAGCACGAACACGACGGCACAGCAGGCCACAGATACCTGAAACAGGCTTGCGCCGAACCAAGCAGCTGCAATGCCTACCACCAGCGCCATGGCTCCGGCAGCCGGGCTCTGGGTCGCGTTGACAATGGCCGGGAAGGTCATGACCGCCAGCGTCACATAGGGCACATAATACAGAAACGACTGAATGAAGCGATTTTTGATGGGCTTGCGGATCAGTGTGAGCGGAAGGATGCGGATGGCATAGGATACCAGCGCCATCACTGCAATGTAAATGTAATGATTATGCGTCATGCTCTTCCTCCTGCTCTTCTGGATTTACCGGAAAAAGAACCGCTGCAGCGCTGGAAATGAGCACTGTGAGCAAAATGGTGCGCGTGCCCTCCGAAAGAGCGGAGATACCCGGCAGGTAATTGCACACAAAGCTCAGTGCAAAGCTGATGGCAACAAGTGCAGCTACCACCCTGCTCTTACGCGCCGGAGGAATGATGATGGCAAGGAACATGCCGTAAAGGGCAACGCTCAGCGCACTGACAGCCCGCAGCGGCAGCAGATTGCCCGCAATGATGCCCAACGCTGTACCGATGGCCCAAGCCGGTGCCGCCAGCAGAATGGCACCGTAGGTATAATATGGGTTCAGGCTGCCGGGCCGTGCAATGGTGATGCCAAAAAGCTCGTCTGTCACATCATAACCGATGAGCAGCCTGTGCCAGAAAGGTGTGCCCGGCGCAAAGCGCTGGGCCAGTGCGCAGCTCATGAGCAGATAGCGCGCATTGGCGATCAGTGTGATGATGGCCACTTCCAGATAGGTCGCATTGGCCATGATGATGGCAAATGCAGCGTATTCGCCTGCCGAAGCGTTGTTCAGCAGGCTGACCAGAAAGCCCTGAAACGGGGTAAAACCTGCCCGGCGGGCCGCAATGCCCAGCGAGAAGGAAACAGCAAAATAGCCCAGCGCAATGGGAACGCCATCCCGCATGCCCTCACAGAAAATCTTTTTGCTGAAAGCCCAAACCGGCCTTTCTGCATTGACAAGCTCCGGGGCAAGGAGCTTACTTTTGGAATTCATCTTTGTTTTTTTACTCCTTTCCTATTTCAAACACCGCTTTTTATTATACTCTCCCGCACACAGAGAAGGAAGGGCTTTTTCACTTTCTTTTCGGCACAAAAGGAAAACGCCGCCTGAAAAGGCAGCGTTCTTCGTCGATTTATGCGCCCGGCACCAGAAAATGCATCGCCTGCGGCAGGACCTGCGTACCGGCTTCCAGCCCATTTGCCGTCAGGATCTGTGCCGGTGACACATGGAACCGTCTGGCAATGCCGAACAACTCCTCCCCTGCCTGTGCATAGTAGATGCGCAGTGCGATCTCCGGGTCCGGAGTCGTCAGCGGTTCGCCCAGCTCAATGCTGCCGATGCCCGAATGTGTGCTCCGGCAGAGGATGGCTCCTTCGGCACGGGCGGTGACCGTCACTTCCAATGTGCCACCAGTGCAGCTGCACTGGATGTTCTCGGTGCTCAGCCAGCATTCCGGGCTGAACTGTGCACCCGGCGGAGCTTCTACTGCAAGCGGAAAGACAAGCTCCAGTGTTTTTTCGTAGCTTTCCAGCTCAGCAAGACTGTTCTCGGCAAAGGCGGTAGCAACGGCACGCACCGTAAAGGCCCAGCCGTCGCGGTAAGGTGTTACCTGCGCCGGTCCATAAGACACAAAGCAGGCGCGCAGCTGAGCATCCGCATCTGGCAGCGGCCCGGAGACCGTGGAAGATGCTGTCTCGTTCAGCATACAGGCAAGATCTTCTGCTGCCAATTCCTGCGGCGTGACGGCGGTTTCAAACTGCGTAGAAAAGGCATCCGCTACGTATTGCAGCTGGCAGGGCCGCCATGCGTGCAAATGCATCATCACGCTGGCTGTCAGTTGGCCGCTGGCTTCCTGTTCGCCCTCCGCAAGGGCAAAGCCCACCGGCTCCAGCACGCACATGCATCTGCAGTCCTCTGCTACGCCTTCCAGATCCACCACCTGATTGAACGGCAGGGATGCCGCCTGACTTTGCAGGCTGCTTTCGCCTTCCGCACGCCAGGCGCATTGGGCACGTACCTCGCCCTTGACCACTGCCTTGCCCGCCAGCAGCTTTACCTCCCGCACGGCGGCGCTACCGGTAATATCCAGAATGGCTGCGGGCGGCTTTGCAAACACAAGCTCCCCTTCCACAGTGACCAGCTTTTCCAGCACCGCGGTGCTGCGCACGCCGTTCAGCGTCTGCAATTTCTGTTCAATGCCGCCATCGGCCAGCGCCGTGATCAGTTCCTGTTTATCCTGTGTATGGATAGTAACCACAAGACCATAGGCTCCGCGCACCTCGATGCGGTGCGGGTTTACCGCCCGGCAGTTGAGGTATTCGGTCTGCCCTTCTACCATGGCCATCCAGCTGGTGAAGGAGAATTCCGGCACCTCCAGCTGCTTTGTAAACGGCAGCTTCTGCTCGGTCTGGCAAAGCCCGGCCCCGTCCTCGCCCTGATAAAACACAGTGCAGCGCAGATAGCCTTCCAATGTAAGCCGCCCGGGCTGCAGCTGCTTTTGCAGCACCACCGGTTTTGCAAAGCATTTGACCAGCTTGAACACCGGCGGAAGATAATCTGAAATCAGGATCTCGGTTTCCAGCGGAAGTTCTGCCTTGACGGTGCAGCTCGTGCCTGCCTGCGGCAGCGTATCCCGAAAGATCTTCAGTTCCATGCAGTGTGCTCCTTTCCCTGTCCGTCTCTACTGGAAAGGTATGCACATGCTTTGCAGGATATGCGCGCAAAAAAGGCACCGTGCAAAACGCACGATGCCTTTGGGCCTTTTGAAACAATCAGATCGTTTTGCGCAGGACAGCCGCCTGCATTACATGGTATTTCTGCATCAGCCGGACGGCAGCCGGTGTGATCTTCTCGCCGCTGACCACAATGGGGATCGCAGGCGGGCAGGAAACCGTCGGCATAGCGCAGATACGCCCCACCGCCTGCTCTGTGGGCACCTGCTCCTGCGGGGCAAACACGGCCTGCCGGATGCTGCAGCAGGTGTGCAATTCGTGTTCCAGCTCCAAAAGCTCACGATCGTTTTTTTCCGGGAGCGGGAACGGTCCTGTAAGGTTTTCCACAATGTGGAGAACAGCAGAAGTCAGCCGTTCAAAATCCTGCGGCGGATTTGCCGGGGTGAACATCAGCACAACATAGCGCGGGTCGGCATATTCGCACTCGACCTTTGCGCTGCGCAGCGCTTCTGCAAGCTCTGTGCCGGTCATGCCCAGTGTAGCAGCATCCAGCGTGACCTTGAGAGGTTCGCTTTCCAGTGCCAGCGGCCCCGGGCAGTGTTTTGCCGCAGCGGCTTCGTTCAGCTCCCGGCGCAGGCGGGTCAAATATCCGCAGCACTGCAAAAGCCGCAGCGGATAACCCTCCGACAGAACCTGATTGCATTTGTCCAGCGACTGCAAGATCAGGTAAGACGGACTGGTGGAACCAAACAATGCCAGTGCATTGCGCACAGCGGCTTCGTCCTGAATGGGGGCATTTTTGCCCAGATGCAGGTATGCGCCGCCAGTGACAACGGGCAGCGTTTTATGGCCGGAGTCGCAGCACATGGCCGCGCCCAGCGCAATAGGATGCTGACCGCCCTGCGGCAGAAAACGCAGGTAAGCACCGTGGGCATTATCCACCAGAAGCGGAACGCCAAAATCCTTGCACACTTCGGCCAGTGCTGCAATATCCTGCACACCGCCGAGATAATCCGGACTGGTGATGTAGACGCCAAAGGGCCTTTTGCCCTGCTGTGCCAAACCCTGCAGAGCACCTGTCAGCTTTGCAGCTGACACCGGGCAGCTGCAAAGTGCACCGGCATCCTGCGGCGCAGGCCAGAGCCACTGGATATCAAAATCCAGCAGCGCCGCCGCATACAACAGCGCTTTGTGAGCGTTGCGCGCTGCCAGCAGGACCGGGCGCTGTCCGGCTGCGGGCGCAGCCTGCAGTGCAAGGCACAGCATTGCACGGATGCACTGGGACGAGCCCTCTGTGCTGTAATAGGTATGCACCGTGCCGAACAGCCGGGTAGCGTTGGCTTCGCTCTGGGCAATGATGCCGTCAGCCCCATACAGTTCATCCGCACCCTTTATTTCGGTAATGTCCCACGGCTCAAAGCCTAAAAGGCTCTGGCCCTTGTGGCCGGGCATATGCAGCCGCGAGGTGCCGGACTGTGCGTAACGGCGCACAAAATCCACAATAGGCGTGGTCGTGCTCATTCGCAGGCTTCGCCATCAGCACAGGCGTTACAGGTGGAACCCAGCTCAATAGGCACCTCGATGCCCTTGGCGGCAAGTTCCTGATTCTCAGCGACCTTGATCATGATAGCGCATTCCATTCGCTTTTTGAACAGCTCGCAGCCGTACTCATATACACCGGTAATGTTGCCGGTAGCGTGGTAGGAGTTTGCTGCACAGCCGCCGGAGCAGTACAGCTTTGCCCAGCAGTTCTGGCACTCCTTGCGGGCATAGGCGTTGCAGTGCTTGAACTCATCGCGCACGGCAGTGTTCGTAACGCCCTTCCAGATATCGCCCATCAGGTACTTGGGGTCGCCCACAAACTGGTGGCAGGGGTACAGATCGCCCCAAGGAGTAACAGCCATGTACTCCGTGCCGGAGCCACAGCCGGAAATGCGCTTGTAGATGCAGGGGCCGCCGGTGAGGTCAATCATGTAGTGGTAGAAGGTAAAGCCGCGGCCCTCGCGGTTGCGCTTGATCATTTCCTTGGCAAGGATCTCGTACTGTTCCTTCAGGATGGGCAGATCTTCCTCGGTCAGGGCACTGGGGTCGCCGGGCTTAGACACCACAGGCTCCATGCTCAGCTCAGTAAAGCCAAGGTCGGCCATGTGGAAGATATCGTTGGTGAAGTCGGTGTTATAGTGGGTGTAGGTGCCGCGCATGTAGTAGTTCTTGTCGCCGCGCTTCTTCACGAACTCCTGGAACTTGGGCACGATGGTATCGTAGCTGCCATGGCCTGCATAGTCCTTGCGGAAGCGGTCGTTGACCTCTTTGCGGCCATCCAGACTCAGCACCACATTGTGGCACTCCTTGTTGCAGAAATCGATCACATCGTCATCGATCAGCATACCGTTGGTGGTCATGGTAAAGCGGAAGTTCTTGTTGTGGATCTTCTCCTGCTCACGGCAGTAAGCCACCAGCTTTTTGACCATATCAAAGTTCATCAGCGGTTCGCCGCCAAAGAAGTCCACCTCAAGGTTGCGGCGGGTGCCGGAGTTTTCGATCAGGAAGTCCATGGCACGCTTACCCACTTCAAAGCTCATCAGCGCACGGTCGCCCTGATAGCGGCCCTGCGAAGCAAAGCAGTAGGAGCAGTTCAGGTTGCAGGTGTGTGCAACATGCAGGCACAAGGCCTTGACCACGGTGTTGCGGTTTTTAAAGTCGAAAGCCATATTCTCATAGGTATCCGGGGTCCACAGCTTGCCTGCTTCCTTCAGGTTGGTCACATCATCGATGCACTGACGCAGATCTTCCTCCGTGACATCCTCGCGGTCTCCATACTTTGCCATCATAGTCGAAACGATCTCGTCAGCAGTATGCTCCGGGTACATGGCAATGATATCGTATGCAACATCGTCCACCACATGCACCGAGCCGCTGCAGGTGTCCAGCACGATGTTATAGCCGTTCAATTGATACTGGTGTACCATTTTACTCTCCATTCCAATTATACAAAAAAATGCCGCCCGGCAAAGGCGGCAGGGGGTTGCAAAAATTACTTGTTGCTGTTCTCGCACTGCTGGTTAGCCACGCCGCAGGAGGTCTTGCAAGCGGACTGGCAGGAAGTCTGGCACTCGCCGCAGCCGCCGGTCTTAACGCTCTTGGTCAGGTCACGAGTAGCAATGGTCTTAATACGTTCCATAATAGAAAACCTCTCTAGCTCTCAAAATTTCATCGCGCCGGACAAAGCCCGGTACACATTTATCTTTGCTTATGATAACACGCAAGGGGCTTTCTGTCAAGATTTTTATGCTGCCAACCTGTCAAACCTGTCCAGCAGGCTGATACTTCGTCAGGACGGTGTGCAGCCCCAGCTCCCGCGCCCTGGCCAGTAAGTACCGGTAGCGGCACAAAAGCGCCTGCCGCTCGTAAATGCGCTGCTCGATCAGGTCTGTATCCACCTCCAGATCAAACATCATCTCATTGCGCCGCAGGCAGAACAGACATTCCTTCAGCTCTTCTTCCAGTTCTGGGTGATAACGTTCGTGCTCGGTATCCCGCGGGATGCGGCTCGAAAGCAAAGTTTGGGTGTTCTGGGCATGGGTTCGTTCCAGCATAGGCCGTCCTCCTCTTCTTTGTGTATCTTGAAGGTTTGTACATTTTAGTATATGAAGAGACCGGTGCAGAATATGCCAGTTTATGGTAAAGCAGAAACTTCTCCGCTGGTGCGCGCATTTTAAAAAAGTTTGCAATTTTTTCAAAATCACGCTTGACAAGTATCACTTTTCCGCGTATAATAGCACACGTTGAGCGGCTCACACTGCGAAACGCAATCGAATATTGGGGATTTGCATAGTGGTAGTGCGGTAGACTCTGACTCTACTTGTGGGAGTTCGATTCTCTCATCCCCAACCAAAAAGCCATCTGGTTTATGCCGGATGGCTTTTTTCGTTCTATATCGTTATACAAAAACAGCGCACCGCCCTGCCGGACGGTGCGCCCATTTTTATGCAGTTATTACAGAATGCTGATGCGGCCTGCGCCGTAGGGATTCTCGTAATCCAGCAGATAGCCCGGGTAATCGGCCAGCGGGCTGTTTGCAGTGGTCAGATGCGGCAGACCCTCTGCATCTACACCGCCAAAGGTCATGGCATAGGTAGACATCACAAGGTAATCCTCAGACACATAGTCCTTGATCAGCTCTGCGCCATCAAACATGGCAAAGCCATCGCCCAGATTGCGCAGAGTGTAATTCATGCCAGCCAGAGCGTAGGTCTTGCTCTCGTCCAGCGGTTCATAAGTACCGGAAGCCTTGTTGTAGATCTTCACGTTCTGCACGCGCGGAGTGCCGGTGGCACTGCCAATCCAGACATTCTTCTCGTCGGTCTGCACGGTGTTGGGGATATCGGCGTGGATCTCGTAGGAAGCGCCTGCCACATGCAGGAAGCCGCCGTTCTCCTTTTCCGTTCCGGCAAAGCGGGCTGCAAACTCCAGTGCATCCTGGATCTGCTTGCCGGTGACAGACATCAGACAGGCCACATTGCCAAACGGGCTGACCTGCTTGCAGGTCTTGAAGGTCCAGTAGCCAGCTTTCTCATCGGCGCGGATGCCGCCGCCGTTCATGATAGCGATGTCACAATGCAGCTGTTCCACCTCATTGAAGTAGGAGTAAATGCCGTCGGCCACGAAGTCGCCGAGATTCGTCTCTGCCATGCGGATGCGGCGCTTGCCAGTCTCGGGGTCGGAGATGTAGAAGTTCGTATCGGCAACAGCGATCTTCTCACCCAGCATGTCGTCCACAGAAGCGACCCATGCATTCTGGATATCGGCAACGGCACTGTCGGAGCCTTCGTAAGAGGAGATCAGACGGGTGGCAATGGAGCCGTCAGCCTTGATGGTCATTTCGCCAACATTTGCAAAATAAGAGCCGGTCTGGGTCAGGGCGACAGCCTTGCCGGACAGATCCTTCACCCACTCACACTCCATCTTGGTGTGAGAATGGCCGTCGATGAATGCATCGAAGCCGGAGGTGTGCTCGATGACTTCCTTGCTGGTCCAGGGCGAAGAGGAAGGATCAACGCCCAGATGGCCCAGACCGATCACGTAGTCAGCCAGAACCTTGGCCTTATCAATGGACTTCTGCACAGCCTTGTACAGCTTCTGGCCGTCGTCACCGCCCAGAATATCATAGATATAGCGGCTCTGGCTCTTGTCCATGAAGTAAGCCGGAGTAGACTTGGTGAAGGTCTCGGGCGTGGTGATGCCCACAAATGCGATCACGCGGCCGCCGATGGTGAAGTATTTGACATCCGGCAGAACGCGGTTGCCCAGCGGCAGATTGACCCAGTTGCTGGAGAGGTACGGGAAATCTGCCTCAGCCATTACCTCTTTTGCACGGGCCATTCCGTAGTCGAATTCATGGTTGCCGGGAGTTGCAACATCGTAGCCAGCGGCGTTCATCAGCTGGATGATGGATGCACCTTCGTCCATGGAACCATATGCGGTACCCTGAATATGGTCGCCCGCATCTACCAGCAGGACATTTTTGCCTGCATCCTGATAGCTCTTTTTCAAAGCTGCGATGGCAGCATAGGTCAGTTCCGGCGATTTTTTGTCGATATAAGTATGAACATCGTTGGTGTACAGGATCGTAATGTCCTTAAAGCTGCCGGGGTAACATGCAGACGCAGCGGGTGCGCCCAGACTCACGGCAGCAACGGCCGTAGTGACACCTGCGGCTTTCAGGAAGCTGCGGCGGGAGATAAGCTGTTTCATGGAAAAACGACCTCCTCTTAAAACTCTCTTTTGTTTTTATCGGGCGCACAGAACCAGCCCGATGCTTGTTATATCAAGCATAACACACAAAACACCCAAGAACAACCCGGAATCGCACAATTTGTTCATAATTCACGGTACTAAGTCACACTTTTTGTGCAACATTATTCCTTTTCGGGGCAAAAAACAGCCCGCATCTGCAGCCAGTCGTTGACTGCAAAAGCGGGCTGTTTTCAAAGGGGATTTAAAAATGGATCAGAGCAACGAGCTCAAATCGCATTGTATTCCTTGAGGAATTTCTCAAGGTCGGTACCCTCGATCTTTTTCAAAGCTTCCTTCATGGCAAGGCGCGGGATGAGCGGCAGATCCATGTCGGTGATCTTCTTGCCGTCGCGCAGCTTGACCGTTGCATCGATCAGGGCACGTACATCATAGGTGCTGCCCCAGACCTCGGGCACACCGCGGTCGATGTCCAGCAGGGTGTACACAGCTTCCATACCGGTGCGCATGGAGTATTCGGTGGTGAAGATGGTGTCACGGCCGGTCTCGGCGAACTGACCCAGGAAGGCAAAGTTGACAGCACCCTCCGGCACGATATCAGGACGGTCGCCCATCGCACGCGGCATAAAGAATGCATCGATATACGGCATCATGACCGGGATGGTGTTGGCACTGTGCTCGGCCAGCTCTTCGATCTGATCCTCGGGCACACCGATATGGTACAGCCACTCCATGCACAGTTCCTTGCCGGTGCAGTCGCGCATGGCCTTTTTGACGTAGTTGCCGGGCTTATCACTGAACAGGCCGTAGACCCAGACGCACAGCTGGTTCTTGGGCTGGTCTCGGAACTGCTGCTGACGGTTCAGCGTCCAGCTGAGCAGCCAGTTGGAGTCCTTAACGGTGACGATGCCGCCTGTGACGGTGTGGCCACTGAACGGGTCACGCTTGCAGATCTTCTGGATATACTGCGGGATCTTGTCGTCCAGCGTAGTGATGGTGGCGCTTTCCCAGTTGGAATGTTCGGGGTCGGAGCAGAACTTTTCAGGATTGCCGAATGCGGGGTCCTGTGCAGCGGTCTTCTTCCACAGATCCCAGCCGTTGCCCGGCTTGATGGTGGGATCAAAGCCTGCTGCCTTGTCCTGTGCGCCCATCGTGCAGCTTTCCACGCAGCCGCCGTTGGTGATGAACAGCAGATCATTTTCGGTCAGGTCAATGGAGCTGATCTCACCTGCGTGCTCCACAACCACGCTGCTTGCCTGCTTGCGCTTGCCATTGATATCAAATTTCACGTCCACGACCTTGGTCTCATAGTGGAACTGCACGCCGTGGTCCTTCAGGTAAGTGACCATGGGCAGGATGATAGATTCATACTGGTTGTAGCGGGTAAAGCGCAGGGCGGTGAAATCCGGCAGGCCGCCGATGTGGTGGATATAGCGCTTGAGATAGAGCTTCATTTCCAGAGCACTGTGCCAGTTTTCAAAGGCAAACATGGTGCGCCAGTACAGCCAGAAGTTGGAGTTCAGCACTTCATCATCAAAGAAATCGGTGATCTTCTTATCCTGCAGCTGCTCGTTGGGGGTGAAGAAGAGCTTCATGATCTCCATAGCACCCTTATCAGACAGGCCGAACTTGCCATCGGTGTGGGCATCCTCGCCGCGGTTGACGGTAGCACGGCACAGTGAATAGTTGGGGTCTTCCTTGTTCAGCCAGTAGTACTCATCCAGCACACTGGCACCCTCGGTCTCCAGAGACGGAATGGAGCGCAGCAGATCCCACATGACCTCGAAGTGGTTATCCATCTCGCGGCCACCGCGCATCACGTAACCAATATCGTATTTGTAGCCGTCGCAGGCACCGCCGGGGATGGGGTCTTTCTCAAACACATGCACATGCTCGCCCTTCATCTGGCCATCACGCACCAGATAACATGCAGCCGTCAGTGCGGCCAGACCGGAACCAATGATATATGCAGATTTATGATCGACACCCTCCGGCTTTTTAGGAGTTGCAAATGCTTCATAGTTGCCACTGGAATAGTACATAGAAAAGCCTCCCTGCTTTTTATTGCTTTCTTCGGCATCCTTGCGCCGTCCTTATGGCAACAGTATACCCCGCGCCGCCGCCGCAGACAACAAACAAACTTTAGCGGGTGTATAAATTTTATACAATCATTCTGTTTTGCTGGAAATACGTACAAATTGTGACAAAAGCCGTCCTAATAGCGAATCGTTCTGTGCTATGGGGTGCTTTATAAACCAGTTTCAGCAAAAAGAAAAGCACCCAGAAACAAACGTTTCTAGGTGCTTTTTGTGGTGGAGGCGATGGGAGTCGAACAATTAAATTTGATATTGCTACGTCAAAAATAGGAGACGTTATGGCTCTATCACTTTGCATTTGCGCTTGTTGTGCGGCTTGCAAAATATCCACTTGTGCTAGGGTACAAAAAATAGTGTTACCAGAAATGTTACCAAAATCAGCCCTGCGCTTTCTGAAAAGCTGCTGTTGTTGCGGCTGCCAAATCTTCACGCTGCCCCTGCAATTCATGCCGGTATACACCGGATGTGTCCATGTTCTTGCTATGGCCCACGAGCATCTTCAGCTGGCTGTCAGTCAGGACGCTGGATTCGACACTGACAAAGGTATGCCGCAGCTCGTAAAGTGAAACTTTCGGCTCAAGCCCGTTTGCTTCCTGATAGGATTCCCAGCGGCGATAGAGCGCGTGTTCTGACGGGATCTGAAACAGCGGGGTATTGTAGTTCAGAAGTATACCTTGAGCCTTCAGAAGCTGCACCTGTGCCTCGTATGCCTCGCGAGCTTCCTTGCCCATGTCAAAAGAGCGGATTGCGTTTTCGTTTTTTCCGGTCGTCTGTTCCCGGTGCACGTTGATGCTTCGCCGAAGGTTGACCGTGTTCCCTTTGATGTCACCATACCAGAGACCAATCAGCTCCCCGGGGCGCAGGCCGGTCGCAACTGCAAAGCGATAGGCGTAGATGTACTCGTCAAATACCGGCTTTCCGTAGTAGGTACGGGTATCTACGCTAAACAGCACCTTCAGAGCGGTGGGCTGAAGAATTGTGCGTTTTCCCATTCTCGCATTCTTCGGGATAGACAGATCAGGATGCAGTGTCGTGTACTTGTTCCTTCTGCACCACTTGACAAAGGCCGTTTCCGCCGCCCGAATCGTCATAAGCGTTTTGCGGCTCAATGGCTTGTCTGAAATCGGCTTGCGCTGGTTCTTCTTCTGGGATCGCTTCCGAAACGAAACGTCGATTGCTTTTTGAAGGTCGCCCTCGGTCAGCTCATCAATGCGGATGTTCCCGCAGGTCGGCAGGATATAGCAGTCCCCGTAACGCTGGCATTGCGTAACATAGGATGTGCCGCATGTGAGCTTCAGCTCTTCCACCCACTCTGAATAAAGGGCGCTGACCTTCTTTTTTCCGTCTCTGATGCTATCATCAAGCCATGCATCCGCTTTTGCGTTTGCTTCCCGTTGTCCTGTTCGGCCCGGCGTACTGCTGTAAAAGCGCTTGCGGGTGCCGTTCTTCTGAACTGCGATGCACCAGCGCTTTTCCTTTTCGACCCAAAACGCTGTGTTCGTTCTCTTTTTCATCGTTCTGCTCCTTTCGGTTGAAATTGCAAAAGCATCAAATTTTTTGATATTTGTTGACAGCAACAACCGTTTGATGTAACATATGGTTGTGAGAAGTTGTTTTGTGAGCTTTGGCGAGGTCAACAAAACAAAAAATGGAACCATGGAGGTAACACGCAGATGCAGGATAAAACGGCTGTTCTCGGAAACACCCCGGGTGTTGAGGAGGACGAGCGATACATTGAAAAGGCGTACAGAACTCTCTCAGAGGATAACCGCAAAAAGCTGGAAGTATACGCTGCCGCACTGCGAAGAACCCAGCTCGCACATGAAGGGACTGATTGAAACGGTTCCTTTATACATTGGCCCTTCGGCTTTGCCGAGGGGCCTTTTATTTTCCAGCCAGTTCAAATAATTCAGCGCTTGCTTCGCCAAGGGCTGTCTTTTGCCGGTCGCTCATATAAGAAAGGTATGGTTCAAAAGCCTGATGATACTTTGCTGCCCAGTTTTCCTTTGCCTTTGATGTCTTGAGCGTCAGTATTTTGTTAGAATACTTTATCTGGGTTCGATGTATAAGTTCTTCTATTGCGCCATCCCTGAAGTCTAAATCTGTGTATTTGTTCAGCGAATCGGTGGTAGCAGCATTCACCCCGTATTTTTTACAATCTTCAAGCATCATAAGCCGACCAACGCAAAAATCGTACCTCATAAAGAACGTTGACGGTTCAGTGGTTGACGAGAGGATTCTGGCACAATCTTGAGCCTGTTTCAAAAGTTGAGGGGCTAATATCCTTGCATTCGCACGAGAGTTGACAAGATCCATTTGCCCCATCCACTCAGGATTTGGTGAGTATTTTGAACGTTCATCTTCTTCCGCTGCTTCAACAGCCATCTTGCCAATGACCTTTGTAGCCTTTTTCAACCATTTGAAAATTCCCATTGTAAACTCCCTATAAAAAAGAAAATGGAAAACAAAAAGCAGGGCTTGCGCTCAGCAAACCCCGCTCTTACAAGTGAATGATATTCTACGCCACATGGCACCCCGTCATTCCCGGAGGATAAACATAGAACGAGGATTAACTTTTGTTTTCTTTTTCAAACTGAGCTTTGAGCAGTTCGTACATATTGACCATTGGAAGCTCGATTTTTCCATGATTAAGAACCATAGAGGACATAACCTCCATTTTTGAACGGGCAATGCCATACACCGCTGCAGAGCCGTTGAACCACAATTTTGTTTCAAAATCTTCGTCAGGTACGCTCTTATCAATCATAAACTTGCCGTGTATAACCATGTGATACTTGCAGGAAGCTTCTGAGCCATCCTGCAATGAATAAACGCCGTCAAGAATGAGCCTGACATAAGCAGCCTTCTTAGAAGGATCATCAATTGGAACTTGCTCACTGATAGAAACGGAGAGCTGATGCGTTAATTCACACTGCGACACAGCATCAATGATATTATTATCAAAAGAGCATTCCGTAAGAAAGCTTCCAAGATACTGAATGTCAGCTTCAAACTGCTTTGCATCCATTGTGTGCACCTCCGGTTGGCTTTTTAGGTGTTTCAGGGAACCGAATCAACCTTGACGAAGAAAAGTCAGGCGTTTTAAAAGCTGTGTTGTTTGCAGCATCAGACTTCACATTTTCAGGTTCGGTGGACATGATTCTTTCATCGGGCTTCAAAGGGCACTGTACCGACAGCCCCAAAGCATCGGCAATGTCAATCAAAGTGTCGATGGTATAATTGCATTCTCCGCTCTCCCAACGGGAAACAAGACTTTGCTTTACACCCATTTTCTCGGCAAGGTCTTTTTGCGTCCAGCCTTTTGCCATGCGGGTATCGTGAATCATCTGCTGAATTTGAATATGCAGTGCAGTCTTTGCCATTTCCGAAGCAGTCATATCTTTGGTCAAGGCAAAAACTAAATCCTCAAGTGTAGCTTTCATTTTATTACACTCCTTCCAGCAGTTCATCTAACCGCTGCAATGCGATAGGAATATATGATGAATATTCAGTATTCCTTTTGCCCTTTCGCTCATAAAACGCGCACAACAAATAAATTTTACCATCCAAAAAAGCAAAAAGAATACGAATATTTGAACCATCAAAGAGAAATCGCATAGAATTTAGATTGGCGTACCCAGAAAGGTGCTCCATTGGATCACCTCTGCCACCAATTGCAGCTTCTCCATAAGTGCACAGCTTTTTGATATAATCCGTTAGTTTTGAAAAAAGGCGTTTTTCGACACCGCTTGACGATAACAAATCTAATAAATCTTCAATGAATCCACTATCAGGTATAAGGACATCACGATATTGCAAAAGTAGATTCAGCAAAAGATCCCGTGCCTGTTGTTCGTTCAGATTGACCACATCCTGTCTACGCCTATACTATTATATCACTTATAAGTGATATTTACAACACTTTTGTACATTTTTACACTATTATTATAGTAGGATGTCTGCGCTTTAAGGTTTCTTTTCTTCTTTTTCCTGCCCAAGCAGGAGCAGCTCTGCATACTCTCTCAGCTTCCGTATACTTTCGGCATTCAAGCCCTCCGTCAGGCGGTCAACGTCTGACTGGGGGGCTTTTTCTTTTTGCTCAGGTGCTGGATCATCGGTCTGGCCGGTGAGGTAGTCAACGGGAACATCGAAATATGCTGCAACCTTTCGGGCAGTAGCATCTGTAATGCCACCGCCATTCTTCCAGCGGTTCACGGTTGGCTTGGAAAGCCCCATCTCTAACGCCGCACCGGATGGAGTCTTGTCCACGCTGGCGCATAGCTCCAAATACTTCTCGTAAAATGTCATAGTATTCACCGCCTGATTTTTGTATAACTTTTACAAAGTTAGAAAAGTTACCTGAAAACGCTTTACAGTTTACAAAGTTACTGCTATACTATACACAGTAACCCAAGTTACTTACAGAATAACACAATCGCTAGACAAAAGCAAGGAAGAACGCACGGAAAACCGAGCAAAAAATAGGAGGAAAACACCATGAACTCTTTATCTATCAACATTCCGGCCAACTTCATTGCAGATTGCAATAACACCCTCAAGCGGCACGCTCTTGCTCCGACCGATGCAAAGCGGTGGGCAGTTCTGAACGGCAACACCGTGCAGGGCCTGTGGTGGGCAATCAAGTTCGTCAGCAAGCTCTGCACCCCCTGCATGAGCGACAGGGAGCTGAAGCACGCAATCCGTCTCACTCACTTCCGTGGCTCTGTATGCCCGGAGTTTAAGGCTTGAAAGGGAAATCTATTGACCCGCCTGATGATGGCTGCCCGGCAGCAGCCGAAACCATTCCGGTGACGTTACTGGGATGGTCGCGGGAGCCACCCACAGAAAGGAGAACCGATATCGTGACCAAAATTACCCCACCCAGTGTGTCCAGCCTACGGCCTTGCCCTCAATGTGCACCTCTTCCAGCTGGGAGCCGGTATAGATCATAGGCGCATAGGCCGGGTTTGCAGGCATCAGGGTCAGCGTGCCGGGGTTGTAATATACCCGCTTGAGAGTGGCTTCGCCATCAATGCGCACTGCGGCGATCTCTCCGTTCTCCACCTCCGGCTGGATGCGGATATACACCACGTCTTTATCGTGAATGCCGGCATCCACCATGCTGTCACCGTGGCAGGTCAGGGAAAAATCGCACCGGATGTTCTCCGGCACGTCCACCATTTTTTCAATGTTCTGCTCTGCCGTGATGGGTTCCCCGCAGGCAATGGCTCCGATCAGCGGGATCTTCTTCATCTTTGGCATCGGCTCAAAGCCCGGGGGGATGGTGGGCTTCTTGGGCTCCGGCTGTTCTTCCCAGCCCATCAGGTAGGCGGGGGTGGTCTGCAGCGCATCAGCAAATGCTGCAATTTTTGATTGTGGGATATCGGCTTTACCATTTTCAATCTTACTTATAGAAGATTTATCTTTATAGCCCATCTTGTGAGCCAGTTCTTCGACTGTTAAGCCAAGCTCCGTGCGGCGGCTTTTGATTCTGTCGTATAGAGTTGCCATAAAATCACCAACCTTCGCTCTTATCTTATCATAGAGTGGAATAATATTCAAGTATTTTTTATTTTTTCCTCAAAAAAGGTTGACTTTATTTCCACTCGGTGCTATTATGTGGTTAGTGGAATTCAATTCCACTTTGAAAGGAGGTGACAACCATGACCGACACCAATGCGCTGCGTTCCATCATTGCAGATTCCGGGCTTAAATATAAGGCCATTGCCGAAATTATGGGCCTGACACCGTATGCTTTGCAGATGAAAATTGATAACGAGACCGAGTTTAAGGCCAGTGAAATTGACACTCTGGCCAATACTCTCGGCATGGACATGCAGCAGCGTGATTCCATATTTTTTTGCAAGAAAAGTGGAATTTAATTACACTTTTGCAAGTTCATCCAAAGGAGGTGAAGAAGATGAGCAACAGCAAAAGGCCCCACGCTCCTAAGGAAGAGAAGCGCGGGGCGCAAGAGATTCAGCTGTCGCACTTGGACAATCGTTTTAGCTGCCAGATAGACGGAACGGTTATCCAGAACGTGAAGGATTATTCGTTGGTTCAGTCCAGCAATGGAAAAGCATTGTTAAACTTGACCATCGAGATCAGTGCGGAAGTTGTGTCAACCACGATACAAGCGCAGATGCAACAGCACTTGTAATCCACGAGTGACGTTCCATCGTTTCGGAAAACTTGGACAACAATCCCTTCTGCGGAGGAATCTGGTCATTTACGATCATCTCAACAAGATCAACTAACTTCTGGACTTGCTCTTTGTCCGGTGCATCTTCAGCTTCTGCCCTTTCCCGCAGTTCCTGAAAATTCGTCTGGTAGTTGATGGTCGCTGTATTGGCTGTTCCAATTACAGAACCGTAAGCTGTACCGATATTATAAATATTACTCTGACGCTGTTCGGTTTCTTTTCGCTTTTTCTCGACTTCGGTCATATAGAACGCTTTTATTTCTTCCTGCTGCTTTTGGAAGAACGATGCCTGCGTTTCCGTTACATAAAGCCGTTCATTGGCCGGAGTGATAATAACATCGTCTATTTTAATATCGGTTTTTGGGCGAAATCCAACGTACTGACGGTTCGTTGCCGTTTCTCGGTTTGGCAAACCTGGAACGGTTGCAATAATTTCACCATCTCGCTCAATTTGCATATTCAGACCATGCATTCTTAAAAAATTTTCAAAAATCATTTTTCCATTCACCTCCTTTCCGTCTTTTTATTTTACAGCGAAAGTGAAGTGAATACAAGGAGGTACAAATCCACATGGACGACATTATCTTATCCACCCAGAACGGCGAACCAGTGGCATCCAGCCGGGACGTTGCCAAGCGCTTTGGCAAGGAGCATAAGCACGTTCTGGCGGCTATTCGTCAACTTTTAGTGGCCGAAAATTCGGCTACTAAATTCTTCCACGAGACCGAGTTCGAGTATCGCGGCCAGAAATTCCCGGAATACTTGATGAACCGTGACGGCTTTTCCCTGCTGGCCATGGGCTTTACCGGCAAGGAAGCCGTGCAGTGGAAGCTCAAGTACATCGAGGCCTTCAACCAGATGGAGAAGCAGCTGGCACAGCGCCCGCAGCTTTCCCGCGCGGAGCTGATGGCGCAGGCCCTTATTGCCGCCCACGACGAGCTGGAACACAAGGACGCTCAGATTGCAGAGCTGACCCCGAAGGGCATCTTTGCGGATGCTGTAAGCGCCAGCAAGAAGAGCATCCTTGTAGGTGAGCTGGCAAAACTGCTGTGCCAGAACGGTGTGCAGATCGGGCAGAACCGGCTGTTCAGCTGGATGCGGGAGCACGGCTATCTGATCCGCGACCCCAAGCGCAGCGACTATAATATGCCCACCCAGCGGGCCGTGGAAATGTGCCTGTTTGAGATCAAGGAGACCACCGTGGTGCACTCGGACGGCCACACCAGCATCAACAAGACCCCGAAAGTCACGGGGAAGGGACAGATTTACTTTGTGAACCAGTTTCTGAATGTCCGGGCAAAGCGGCTGGAAGCGTGAAAGAAGGTGATAATTTGAAGGTAAGCATGAAAAAAATTGAATCCCTGATGATTTTACGGGGAGTAAATGTTACCGAGCTGATGCAGGCTGCTGGCCTTGAGCGGGCCACCTACTACTACATCAAAAAGAAGGGCGGCACCAGCCCCCGGACGCTCAAGGCCATTGCCGACACGCTGAACGTTGACCCCCGCGAGCTTTTGAGCGAGCAGGAGAAGGAGCAGCGTCTTGGCAAGGAGACCGCCTGATGAACGGGCGGAACAAATACTGGCGGGAAGCCCGCTGGGACAAGAACCAGCCTGCACGGCTGGCACACATCAAAGAAAAGAGGTCGAAAAAGCATGATGAAGGTCGTACAGGGCACCTTCCGGCAGATTCCGTACTGGAAGCTGCGGGGGCGGTTCCACAGCTGCGGCTACCGCGATCAGGAAGTCGCTGAACATAGCGGCATTGGCCGGTACACTATGAGCGCCCGGATGAACGGGCACCAGCCGTGGACAAGTAAAGAGATCGTAGCAATTTGTGAACTGTTGGACATCCGGCAGGACGAAATCGGGGAGCTGTTCTTCCCTACTGTTGAGAAAGGAGAATCCGCATGAGAATCAAATCTGGCGTTTGGTACTGGCTTGCAATGGGGAGCTTTGCGACGGGCCTGCTGTACAGCATGGGCCTCGAGGGCACCTGTCAGACCGGCGGCACCATTTCGGACGGTGCGTTCATTACGGCTATGGTGCTGATTCTGCTGGCGGTGTTCTTCATGCTGCAGGGCTTTGCAGCCGAAGCGCGTGAGAAGCGGCCCCGCAAGATTCACCATCAGCCCCAGAACACCGTGAAGAGCGGTAGAAAGGCGGGCTGAACATGGCAGTCAACAACAATATGATCTACACCCGCGTCTGTGTTGACTGCGGGAAGGTGATGCACAATGTGGGCCGCCGCGCGGAGCGGTGCCCGGAGTGCCGCGCTGTACATATCAGGGTGAAAGCTCTCGAAGCAAGCTACCGGGAGCGCACAGAGCAACTTATCCGCCAGCAGGAAGAGCGGGCCGAGGCAATCCATCAGGGCCTTGTGGACGACAACGAGCGTTTCACAGCAAGCGCCGGGACCTACGGCAAAGGCCGCATCAAAGAGATTTTGGCCGCACAAAAGAAAAAGCAGCCTGCTGGTGTTGGCGCACCGGCAGGCTGCAAGGGCTGATGGATTTTACAGGTCACATCAACCCGAAGATAACACATTTTCGGAGGTTTTACAAGATGGAAAAAAATTATGTTGAGATTCAGGGCCGCTTTTCGAGCGACGGCAAGTTTATGGACGGCAAGTACGTCCCCGGCATCGTTGACGAGCTGCTTGACAGCGTTTCGGGTGCATTCAACGACACTACCGGTCTGCACCGCCTGCGCGTCACGGTCGAGGTTGAAGATCTGGGCGCGGATGTCAAGTTCGGGAAGCCTGCAAGCGAAACGCAGCACTCCCCTGCTCTGCAGCGTTTGACCGCTGGAAAGCTGATTCCTGCACAGGACATCTCCCCTGCCGCCATTGACCCCGCACCTGAGGTGGTAGCATGAACCAGATGTATGATCTTGCCCTTGACGGCTATGGCCCGGCACTTGAGCCGCCGGACGACTACTATTTCCTGCCGCGAGGGGCAGAACAGACCGAAGATCAGGAGGATGAAGAGTAATGGAAAGCACAAGCATTTACGCCGCTCTGGCCGCTGTGCAGAGCGAACTCAAGGCCCCGAAAGGGCAGATGAACACCTTCGGCGGGTACAGGTATCGTTCCTGTGAGGACATTTTGGAAGCAGTGAAGCCTATTCTCAAGGCTCATAACCTGCTGCTTACGCTCTCCGATGAACCGAAGGTTCTTGAGGGGTGGCACTACATCGAAGCCACTGCAAAATTGGAATCTCTGGATGGTGGCTGCATTTCCGTGAAGGCATACGCAAGAGAGCCGGAGCAAAAAACCAAGATGGACGCTGCACAGGTGACGGGAACATCCAGCAGCTACGCCCGCAAGTATGCCCTGAACGGCCTGTTCTGCATCGACGATACCAAGGATGCCGACACGGACGAGTATCATGCGGCAGAAGGTCGAAACCCCGCAGGTGGGAACAAGCCGCCGAAGCAGTCCGCCCCGAAGCGTAATGCTCCTGCCCCGAAATCGCAGCCTGTACAGGAAAAGTCTTTTGTCTGCGCCTGCTGTGGCAAGCCCTTGCAGCCGGTGACCTATAAGGGCCGCACCGTTGAACCGGCAGAGACCGCCGCAAGCACCAAGAAGAAGTTTGGGCGCGTTCTATGCTGGACGTGTGCCCAGAAGCAGCCGAAGGAGGGCTGATCTATGCTGAACATGATCGCAATTATGGGCCGCCTGACCCACACCCCGGAACTCCGCACCACCACAAGCGGCAAGGAGGTCTGCTCCTTTGATATCGCCTGCGAACGCAGCTATTCTGCCAATGGCCAGCGCGAGACGGATTTCTTGCCCTGCGTTGCATGGGGCAAGACGGCACAGTTCGTGTCCAAGTATTTCGACAAGGGCAGCATAATCGCCGTCAATGGCAGCTTGCAGACCCGGAAATATCAGGACAAGCAGGGCAACAACCGCACTGCCTATGAGATTCAGGTGCGTGAGGTCAGCTTTTGCGGTTCGAAAGCCCCTGACAGCACGTCTACACGGGGTTTTGATGAACAGACGGAAAGTTATGCCCGCGAAGCTAGAAACGCTCAGAGCGCCCAGCAGGCGGCTGAGACCGGCACGGACGATTTTGCCGTTATCAACGACGATGAAGATTTGCCGTTCTGAGCGGCAGAAATGAGGGAGAGAAAAATGCCAGCAAAAAGAAATATTATGCCGGAAGAGGTGCGCAATGCAAAGCTTCTTCTTAGTAAGGGCCTGTCAGATGCAGAGGTCGCAGCCATTATCGGTCGTTCCGTGTCGGCAGTTGTCAATATCCGCAACGGTGCATACGACTTCATGCTTGAGGATGTACCGAATGATACCCCGGATGATAGCCGGGTTTACATCCTGCTGAAATCTATCGACAGCCGCCTGTATCGTCAGAACGAGGACATGAAAAAGGCTATCGACCAGCTGGTGTGCCTGAACAGTGCCCTTGTTGAGCTTCAGAACGAGATCAAGGTGTGCGCTTCCTGCATGTCTGCAATGCTGGATGCCCTGAACGAACTCAAGAGCAAGAACAGCCAGCAGGCTGAACCGGAAGCCACCCCTACGAAGTATCCGGGCAAGGATTTTGCAAACTGGGGAGAGGTTATTCGTCGTGTTGAGGTCTACGGTGACAAGTTCATTGCGGACAACCTGCGCGGAACAAAGGCCAGTCTGGACGGCGTTACGCTGTATCTGGCCTGCACCCCAAGCACGAAGAAGTTCCTCAAAAGCAGCGCTGTTGCGATCCCCCGCATCAAACAGCAGTGCCGGAACGTTATCGGCTACGGCGTTGAGGTTAAGATCATTGACCTGTAAAAACCCAAGAAAACCCATCGGTTTTTTTCAAAAACCATTGGGTTTTCAAAAACGGGAAGGAGGTGGTTTGTGGTGGACGATATCGAAATGGCCCGCCCGAAAGGGCTGTTGATACCCTTTGACAAGTTCGTAATCTTGGACATCCTGCCACCTGAGCAATACAAAAATGTGCTCACAAAAATGCGGCAGTATGTGGAGCACGGCAAAGAGCCGGAAGGGCTTGAAGACCTTGAGAAGATGGCATTTGAGTCTTTGAGAAGTTCAATGGATACAAACATTGAAACGTACAGACGTTCTATTTTGGCAAACAGGAAAAACGGACGAAAAGGCGGCAGGCCCAGAAAAGCCACTGGAACCGACGGGATTGCAGAAGAACCCACAGAAACCCATGGGTTTTCCGAGAAACCCACTAAAACCGATGGGGGGTTAAAGTACAAAGTACAAAGTACAACAGATACTAAAGTATCTGATAGTAGTAGCGCTGAAGCGCTGCCCCCTACCCCTAAAAGCAGGTTTTCACCGCCGGATGTTGAAACGGTGAAAAGTTACTTTGCGGAGAAGGGTGGCACAGAAGCGCAGGCTATTCGGTTCCATGCCTATTACGAATCCAACGGCTGGAAGGTGGGCCGGAATCCCATGAAGAACTGGAAAGCAGCAGCATCCGGGTGGATATCCCGCGATAGGGATGAAGCAAAAAAGGCGAATGCCCCGCGCAACCGGGCGTTCATGGCAAGCCGCCCGGCAGAGGAAGCCGAAAATGCAAAGAATTTTCTGGCAGACGCAGCCCGGCGAAGGCCGTTGAAAAAGCAATAGCCGCTACATATGCGCTCAGACCGGCATACGCAGCTCTCTGAGCATGGTTTTAGGGTAAACCGGCAAAGTTATACTACAAAACGCAAAACGCCGTTCAGGGCCGTTTCTCGTGCTCTGAACGCATGGAGGTAAAAAGCACTATGAACCTGTATGAGATCAACTCGCAGATTTTGGACTGCATCGATCCGGAGACCGGCGAGGTTATGGACATCGACCGGCTGGAAAAGCTGAACATGGCAAAGGCAGAGAAGGTGGACAACATCGCCTGCTGGGTAAAGAATCTCGAAGCCGATGTTGCGGCCTTTGAAGCGCAGGAAAAGGCTTTTGCTGACCGCAAGGCAGCCGCAAAGCGCAAGATCGACAGTCTCAAGCACTATCTGACCGATGCTCTGGGTGGGCAGAACTTCAGCAGTGACCGGTGCGCGGTGAGCTTTCGCCGCAGTAAGGCCGTCTGCGTGCTTGATGAAGCCGCTGTTCCTGCTGAGTACATGACCGAGATGACCACCCGCGCACCCAACAAGACGGCCATTGCGGCCCTGCTCAAGACCGGCACGGCAGTGCCCGGCTGTGAGCTGGTGGAACGTGTAAACCCGTCTGTGAAGTGAGAGAGGGAGAACAATGGGAGATGAACACGCAAAATGACATACAAGGAGTTTTTGGAGCGCAAAATCGACATTGCGCCCCTGTCCGGTATCGAGATTGACCCCGCCGAGGTCAGCCCGGCGCTGAAAGATCACCAGCGCGTGAGCGTCCTGTGGGCGCTGCGCGGGGGCCGCCGTGGCATTTTCGCCCGCTTCGGTCTGGGAAAGACCATCATGCAGCTCGAATGGTGCAGGCTGCTCCAGAAGCACGAGGGCGGACAGACGCTCGTTGTGATGCCGCTGAACGTCCTGCCGGAGTTCAAGTCCGACGCTGTGAACCTGCTGGGAATGGACGAGCCGCCCTATTGCCGCACGATGGCCGAAGTGGAGGCCAGCACAGCCCCCATCGTCCTGACCAACTACGAGCGCGTCAGAGACGGCGACATTGACCCGCATCATTTCACAGCGGTCAGTTTGGACGAGGCCGCCACACTGCGCAGCTTCGGCAGCAAGACCTATCAGAGCTTCATGCAGAAGTTCAAGGGCATCAAGTATAAGCTGACCAACACCGCGACACCCAGCCCGAACCGCTACAAAGAGCTGATTCACTATGCCGGGTTCCTCGAAATTATGGACACCGGCCAGAGCTTGACCCGCTTTTTCAAGAGGGACAGCACCAAAGCGAACAACCTGACCCTTTATCCTGGTCGCGAGCGGGAGTTCTGGATTTGGTGCGCCAGCTGGGGGCTTTTCCTTCAGAAGCCGTCCGATCTCGGATTCTCGGATGATGGTTACGCCCTGCCGCCGCTGGACATCCGGTATCACAAGCTGAACAGCCTTGACCGGCCCGCTGAATTTGAAGCCGACGGCCAGATGAAGCTCGGCCATGATGCCGCGATGGGCTTGCAGGATGCAGCCAAAGAGAAGCGGGACAGCATCGACATTCGCGCCGCCGAGGTAGCCCGCATCATTGCGGAGGCACCGCCGGACGAGCATTTTGTGGTCTGGCACGATTTGGAGGACGAGCGCAAGGCGCTCAAAAAGGCCGTGCCGGAGATGGTCGATATCTACGGCAGCATGGAGCTGGAAACCAGAGAGCAGCGGGTCATGGACTTCGCACAGGGCCGCACCCGCATCTTCGGAACCAAGAAAAGCCTGTCCGGTTCCGGCTGCAATTTCCAGCGCCATTGCCACCGCGCCATTTTCATGGGCATCGACTACGAGTTCAACGACTTCATTCAAGCCATTCACCGCATCTACCGTTTCCTGCAAAAGTCCCCGGTCATCATCGACATCCTGTACATGGACACGGAGACGGAGGTGCTGCTGGCGCTGCAACGCAAGTGGAGACAGTACGATGAACTGAGCGAGCAGATGGAGGAAATCATCAAAGAATACGGTCTCGGTAGCCTTGCGCTTGAGACCCTGAAGAGAACGATAGGATGTGAGAGAGTGGAAGTCAAGGGAAACAATTACACGGCCATCAACAACGACTGTGTGGAAGAAGTCCGGAACTGGCCAACGGACAGCATTGACCTGTATGTGACTAGTATCCCGTTCGGCAACCATTACGAATATTCGCCCTCGTACAATGACTTCGGCCATAACCCGGATGATGCAGAGTTCTTCCGTCAGATGGACTATCTGACCCCGGAACTGCTGCGCACCCTGAAGCCGGGTCGCGTGGCTGCAATCCATGTGAAAGATCGCGTGGAGTTCGCCAACGTCACCGGCCTTGCAGCGCCGACCATTGAGCCGTTTCACGCGGACTGTATCGCTCATTTCCGGAAGCATGGGTTCGCCTATTTCGGAATGATTACGGTTGTCACGGACGTTGTCCGGGAGAATAACCAGACCTACCGTCTGGGATGGACAGAGCAGTGCAAGGACGGCACGAAGATGGGTGTTGGCTGCCCAGAATACATCCTGCTGTTCCGCAAGCTGCCCACCGATTGCAGCCGTGGATATGCCGATACGCCGGTGAAGAAGTCCAAAGAGGAATACACCCGCGCCCAGTGGCAAATTGACGCTCACGCATTCTGGCGCAGCAGCGGCGACCGGCCTTTCACCCGCGAGGAACTGGAAAAAATCCCGACCTCCAAGCTGCAAAACGTATACCGCAAGTTCAGCCGGAACAGCGTCTACTCCTACGAGGAACACGTCAAGCTCGCGGAAAGTCTGGACAAGGATGGCCGTTTGCCGTCCACGTTCATGGTGGTCGCTCCCGGCTCGTGGGACATGACTGTCTGGGACGATATCAACCGGATGCGCACCCTAAACACCACCCAGAGCCAGCGGCGGCAGAACCTCCACGTTTGCCCGCTTCAGATCGACATCGTGCAGCGCCTGATTGAGCGGTACAGCAACGAGGGCGAGCTGGTAGCTGACCCCTTTGCGGGGCTGTTCACTGTGCCGTATGAGGCCGTGAAGATGAACCGCAGAGGCAAGGGCGTGGAGCTGAACCCGGATTATTTCCGTGACGGCGTGGGCTATCTGGAATCTGCGGATGCAGAAAAGGATGCACCCACTCTGTTTGACCTGTTGGAGAATGGAGCTTGAACATGAGCAATGACAACATGAGCCGGAACGCCGAGCATTATGCAGATCCGACCCCCTGCGCAGCTTTCCGCAGCATGCAGAAGGATGAGCGGCAGAAGGAAGCTGCCAAACTGCTGCAAATCAGCCTCCTCGTGCCCCTGCTTCGGCAGGTGGCCGAGTGGGCAGGTTTTGAGATCATTGGACGAATCCCCTTGCGGGACAAGGCAACTGGAAAGGAGTACAGGTAATGGAAAGAGCTGAAGCGATTATCGCCGCCTGTCGCGATACGATGTTGACCACATTGGAAAAGATCGGCGGCCAGAGCCTTATTTGCTCGTGGACCCGTCAGGACGGCTCCGTCGTGAAGCTGGCGCTGGAAATCAGAACGAGCGATCAGACCACGATCGGAGACGCTATCCGGGACATGGATGATGAAGAAATGGCCCGGAAGCTGGTTCCGGCGGTTCTGGCCTTGTGCGACGACGGCGCGCCGTCCGAAGATACCGTCCGCGACTGGCTGGAACGCCCGCAAAGCGATCTCAAGGTCTGAAATACAAACACAGTTACATAAACTGCTGCTGATTATACAAGTAGCGGCACGGAGGATGAATACATGTCACAGCATTACAAGATTGACTGCGACAAGGTGGAGGACCGAAAAGCACTGGTCGTCGTCCTGTCGATGAACGGCTACACCGTCCGTATGGGCAAGGAAAAGCGCAGCGGAAAATCCACTTTGACCTATTTTGTGGAGTATTGGAGGGGCGACGATGAATGATCAAGCGAAATCTAACCCTGAAACCGACACTATGAGTCCGGAGGACATGGCCCATTATTTGATGGGCTTTTGCCACTGCCATTTGGCGACCGGAAATGGTTGCCCAGGTTGCCCGTTCGATAAGCCGACCAGTAACGATGGCGATGGAGAATGCCGTCTCGGTGTTCCTTCAGACTGGGACTTTTGAGGAGGAGAAGTGAAGCATGAAAACCGAAAAGAGAATGGTCTGCTTTATCGCAGCAGCTGTGCTGCTGATTCTGACGCTGTGGTTTACATCCTGCGGTGCGGCCACTGCCGAGGCAGAAGTTGAAAGAAAGCCATGCTACCACGTTACTGTCTATTCCCCGGAAATTGTAAAGACCGGATATGCTGGAACACGATCTCCGAAGTATACCATCACCGTGGAGGACTTCAGCGAGCTGCTGCCGAAATCATACGTTTGCAGAGATCAGTATCACCTGCTCCGCATCCCTCTGGAAGATGGACGTTTTGAGCTGGTGTCTACCTCGCTGGTTGAAATCGAGTATTACTGAAGGGAGAGACGTGAGCATGAAAGCTGTGCTTTTGAGCATGCGGCCTGTGGAGATCACTCGCCCGCCCCAAAGCTGGCGCTATGTGGAGGAATTGAGCAATGAATAACAGAAGAACGGCGGCCAGCATTCGCCGCAGCTATACCGGTGCAAGAAGCCGCGCAGAGGGCGAAGGCTTTGAAAGCATCATTGACAATGCCTGCGCCTATTACAGATCCATCGGCCTTGCAGACATCGAAAAGACCCCGGAACCTATGCGTCCGATCGGAAGCCCAGACCGTGCTGGCCGGTTCCTTGCCTGCTACACGAAACAGGCCCAGCCGGACTACAAAGGCATTCTCAAAGGCGGAAGAGCCATCAATTTTGAAGCAAAGCACACTGACAGTGACCGGCTGACCTTTGATCGTGTGTTGGCCGCACAATCGCTCCGTCTGAGCCGCACAGAAGCCCTCGGAGGTGTCGCCTTTGTACTATGCTCATTTAGCGGCAGGGCTTTCTACCGCGTCCCGTGGGCCGTCTGGAAGGACATGAAGCGCCTGTTTGGCCGAAAGTACATCACCCCTGCTGATTTGGTGGAGTACCGCGTCCCGTTCGCAGCGCCCGGAGTGTTGCTATTTTTGGAGGGAGTAAAGGAGAAAAAAGATGATCTTCACATGTGCACCTGAAAATGAAAAGCGAGACGGTGTAGACTACCGCGATGTCAAGGCATGGTTTCAACAGTGCAGGGACTACAAGATAGACGTGGATAGACAACTCGAACGTATTCACAGGATCTATGGCAGCGCTACAAAGATTACGCAGAACCTTTCCGGTATGCCTACTGCGTCAGGAAACGGAGACAAAATCGGTAATGCTGCTGTGGATATCATTGAGGAGCAGACGCGGTATCGAGAGATGGTGAAGCGGCTGACAGCGTTGCAGAACGAGGCAACAAAGCGGGCATATTGCCTTGTCGTTGCTACAGAGTGCGCAAATGCGATCGTAGATTTTTACGTTAATGGAAAAACGCAGGATCAGATTGCCGATGAAACCGGGGTTTCCGGTGTTGATATTGTCCGGAAGCGTATTAACCGGGGTTGCAAAGCTCTTGCAGAGATCTGGCCAGACTTCAGCACTGTATGAATTGTACAAATTGCATAGAAAGGCACCGTTTATTTTGTGATGCCCTGGCACTCCCGAAACGGGGCGCAGTAAGGTAAAATCAGTACAAGCGGAACCGCGCACAGCGGAGCGCCGCTTCTACGCAGTCTCCGAAACGAACCTCCATGATAATTTCCTCCTTTTGGCTTTGCATGCATTTTTCTCTCTTCCGTTTCGCGGACTGCTCTATGCGATACATTGAAACAAAGGCAGCCTGCCGCTCATGAGAGACAGGAGGCGGTTCGATTCCGCCGTATCGCACCGTATGGCGCATGGACCAGACAACCCGAAAGGCCGCACGTGCAACCTCCCGTGCCAAGAAAAGGCCTTAGAATCCTTGCCAAGGTGTAGCTTTCCTGACAGGATGTGCGCCAACCAACAGCCCCGGCGGAGAACCGGAGCTGTTTTTATATGGCCGCCTGAGCGCAGTTTGGAGCGCGGCGCGTGTGTGTAGACACGGCTGGTTCGATTCCAAGGGCGGCTTTTTACTCTGGTAGCTCAATTGGCAGAGCGATGGTCTCCAAAACCGTAGGTTGCAGGTTCAAGGCCTGCCCAGAGCGCCATGCAATGTACAGTCGGGGGACGGCTGTGCAAAGCATAGCGGGGCATCTGGCCGCGAAAGTTCCAGATGCAGCGGCACCCGCCCGTTTTACGCCTGTCCGTCAAACTGAATGCATGGGTGCTGCTTATATGCCGTCATAGCTCAATTGGCAGAGCGCCGCCCATTTAAGGCGGGACAACGTTGGTGACACCACGGGAACATCACTGCACAGCCAACCACTGCGCACATCCATTCCATGGGTGCTGGTTCAAATCCAGCTGGCGGCACATTCGATATTTTGACCGTTCGGATTTCCGGACGGCTTTTTATTTGGAGAAAAAAGATGATTCAGAAAGAACTGCTGAAAATGCCGGTCTCAGATCTGGTGCCGTATGAGAACAACCCGCGCGTGATCTCCCCTGCAGCTGTAGACGCTTGCGCTGAGAGCATCAAGCAGTGCAGCGCACTTGATCCCATCGAGGTTGACGAAAACAACGTCATTCTCAGCGGTCACACCCGCCGCCTTGCGTTGATGCAGCTCAATGTGGACATGGCCGACGTGGTGCGCTACACCGGCCTGACGGAAGAGCAGAAACAGAAATACCGCCTGCTGGCGAACAAGACCGGCGAAATGACCGGCTGGGATTTCTCGAAGCTCGAACAGGAGTTGCTTGAAGTCGATTTCGGTGACTTTGACTTTGATTTTGACATTCCGCAGGACGATGATGCCGGCGTATCCTACATTGACAGCCTTATGGAGGACGGTTTCACAAAGGCTTCGGAAAAGAAAGAATTTTCCGTGACCTTCACGTTCCCCGTTGAGTGCGAGGAAGAAATCAAGGGATACATCAGCGAGAATACGAAGGAGCCGCTTGAAAAAGCCATTCTGAACCGTATTCGCGGTGTTACGGAGGATGAAGATGCCTAACTGCGGGTCGCAATGCTGGCTGTGTGATATGCCTATCCGTTTCGACACCTACAAGGGATGCACGCACGGCTGCAAATACTGCTTTGTGCAGCGGAACGGAAAGTATGACATCAGCAAGGTGCAGAAAGGTGAAGGCATGAAAGCCCTCATGAGCTGGATTCAGGGAAAGCGAACGTCTGAGACCAACTGGTGTGACTGGAATATTCCGTTGCACTGGGGGGCGTGAGCGACCCTTTCCAGCCTTGTGAGCACTATTACCGCATGAGCTACAACGCTCTGCGCGTCTTTGCTGAAACCAAATACCCCTTTGTTGTTTCGACAAAGGGAAGGATCATCGCAGAGCCTGAATATCTCGAACTGCTGAGAAAGTGTAACTGCGTTGTGCAGATCAGCATGGTGTGCAGCAGTTATGACAAGCTCGAAGAAGGCGCACCATCGTTTGAAGAACGTCTGGAAATTGCGAGAAAGGTTGCTCCGAGTGTGAAGCGCCTGATCGTCAGGATTCAGCCGTACATGCATGAGGTATACGGAGAAGTTTACGAAAACCTTGAAAAGTTCAAGGCAGCTGGTGCCTACGGCGTTATTGTCGAGGGCATGAAGTTTGCAAGCAAAAGACCGGGCCTTGTTAAGGTTGCGGGAGACTATACCTATCCGAAAGCCCTGATCGAGGGCGATATTCTTAAGCTGAAGCAGAGGGCGCATGAACTTGGCCTTGCTCTTTACAGCGGAGAAAACAGAACAAGAGAACTGGGAGACAGCCTTTGTTGCTGCGGTGTCTCTGACCTTCCCGGATTCAAGGTGAATGAGTATAACCTGAACCACCTGCTTCATGGTGGGAAGCCCGCAAAGACCCCTCAGATGCAGAAAACTGGTACAGCGATGTGCTTTCAGTCGCTGTACCAGAACACAGCCAATTCCAGAAGGCTCAGAGGGGAAAGCTTTGAAAGCGAAATGCTCAACGTCTACAAAACGAAGCGTGACTATGTGAACGAGACCTTTGGTCTGAAATGAGGTGATCTGCGATTGGCCGCAAAGGTAAGTATGAGCAGTGGTTAGAGCCGGAAGGGTTGACGCTGCTTCGTGGATGGGCTAGAGACGGCCTGACGCAGGAACAAATAGCTCAGAACATTGGAATACACCGCGATACCCTGAATGAATGGAAAAGCCGATTTCCCGACATTTCCGACGCTTTAAAAGTAGGGCGGGAAAACGCTGATTACATTGTGGAAAATGAGCTGTTCGAGAGCTGCAAGACCCGCACCGTAACCGTAAAAAAGCCCATCAAGCTGAAAAAGGTCATGGTGGATGGAAAAAAGCGGCTTGAAGAAGAACGCATTGAGTATGCAGAGGAACAGGTCGTTGTGCCTGCAAACGTCACGGCCCAGATTTTTTATTTGAAAAACCGGAAGCCAGACAAGTGGAAGGACAAACCGCAGGAGAACACGACCGAAGCCCAGAATAACGACATGCAGACGCTTGCAGATCTGCTGCAGCGGCCCGTGCCTGACCGTGACATCAAGGACTTTGAGACATGAACATACCTGCACCTTTTTCACAAAACCAGATGCGTTTCTTCTGGAACTGTTTCGACCACTGGTTCAATGTGGCTGAGGGCGGCAAACGCGGCGGCAAGAACGTGCTTATTACTATGGCCTACTGCACCATTCTGGAAAAGCATCCCAGCAGAATACACCTCATTGCGGGCGTGTCTACTGCGACCGCCCGGCTGAACATTCTGGACTGCGACGGCTTCGGCCTGAAAAACTATTTTGAGGGCCGCTGCAGGGAAGGCTCTTACCAGAACCGCGATTGCCTGTACATTAAGACCGCAACCGGTGAAAAGGTGGTGCTTGTGTCTGGCGGCGGCAAAGCCGGTGACGAAAAGTTGATCAAGGGCAACACCTACGGCACCGCGTACATCACCGAAGCCAATGAATGCAGCGAAACTTTCATCAAGGAAGTATTCGACCGTACCCTGTCCAGCCCGGACAGAAAGGTATTTCACGACCTGAACCCCAAGGCAGAGGGTCACTGGTACTATGAAAACATCCTGAATCTGCACGAAAAGAAGCAGAACGAGAACCCAGAATACGGCTTCAACTATGGGCATTTCACAATTGCCGATAACATGAGCATTTCAGACGACCAGCTCCGGGCTGTGCTTGCAACCTACGACCGCAGCACGGTCTGGTATGCCCGTGATATCCTCGGTAAAAGGAAAGCTGCCGAGGGCCTTGTGTATCCCTTCTTCTCCGCCGGGCAGGACACCTACCTCTTTCACGGTGATGCTTCCCACATCGACGGGCAGTTTTACGTGTCCATCGACTACGGCACGCACAACCCCTGCAGCATGGGCCTGTGGGTCATCCACAACGGCAAGGCACTGCGCATCCGGGAGAGCTATTTTGACAGCCGTGCCGAGCGTGTCCAGCGCACGGACGAAGAGCACTATGCCGAGCTGGAACGCCTGACCAAGGGCTATTACATTCAGGCGGTGGTGGTTGACCCGTCCGCTGCTTCCTTCATCGAGACCATCCGGCGGCACGGCAAGTATCTGGTGATCCCTGCAGACAACGACGTGCTGAACGGCATCCGCTGTGTGGCATCCCTGATGCAGGCCGGGCTTGTGACCATCCACGAGAGCTGCACGGCATCCCGCCGGGAGTTTGGCCTGTACTCTTGGGACGACAAAGCCAAAGAGGACCGCGTCGTGAAGGAGAACGACCACGCCATGGACGACATCCGCTATTTCTGCTATACGATACTGGCCCCGCTGATCCGCTGGGCAGACTGGAGACGAAAATAATGTTTGGTAGACTGCTTATCTGGCTGCGGGAGAAAGCGCGGCTGCTGTTCGGTGAAAATACCACCGTCAGCGCCAGCGTGTCCTACAGCATGGAGAATGCGATCATCCTGTGGGCGCAGATGTACGATACCGGCGGGCCGTGGTGCCACGGCGGCAAGAACACCCTGCACAGCCTGAAGCTTGCCCAGAGTGTTGCATCGGAGCTGGCCCGTCTGACCACGCTTGAAATGGAATGCATTGTTTCCGGCAGTGCCAGAGCCGACAGCATCAACACCATGCTGCAGCCTTTCATTGCAGATCTGCGCACCCCGGTGGAATACGGCTGTGCACTGGGCGGCATCCTGTTCCGGCCCTTCCTCGATGCAGAGGGACGCATCCAGATCGATGCTGTGCAGGGGGATTGCTTCTGCCCTACCCGCTTTGACAGCTCTGGCCGCATGACCGGGGCTATTTTTTATGACCATCTGGTGCGTGGCAACCGCATTTACACTCGTCTTGAAGATCACGAGTTTTCCGGCAGCACGTACAGCATCACGGTCAAGGCGTTCCGTTCCATGACCAGTGCAGACCTCGGCATCGAGGTGCCGCTGACCGATGTGCCGGAATGGGCTGCGATCTCGCCACACACCGAGTTCTCCGATGTAGACCGTCCGCTTTGGGGCTATTTCAGAGTGTCCAGCGGCAATTCCACTGATCGGCACTCCCCGCTGGGCGTGAGCGTTTATGCCGCTGCTGTTGACACCATCCATGATACCGATGAACAGTATGGGCGGCTGCTGTGGGAGTATGACGGCGGGCAGCTGGCCCTTGACGTTGACCAGACCGCCCTTCGGCCCGACATCAACGGCGAGAGCGTTATGCCGCAGCGTGAGCAGCGCCTTTACCGCAACTGGCTGAACGGCAGTTCCGGGGCCAATGGCCGGAACCTCTACGAGGTGTTTGCCCCTGCCCTGCGCGATGAAAGTTATCGTCGGGGGATGGATACCATGCTCAAGCGGGTGGAGTTCCAGTGCGGCCTTGCCTACGGCACCCTGTCCGACCCGCAGAACGTGGATAAGACCGCCGAGGAAATCAGGAGCAGCAAGCAGCGCAGCTACACTACCGTCAAGGATCTGCAGCGGGCGCTGGGCAATGCGCTGACCGATCTGGTATACTCCATCAGCAAGCTGCTGGATGCCCAGTGGAACAGCGGCGTAGCCGTTTCCCCGCCAGGCGACTGCAATGTGACCTTTGACTTTGACGACAGCATCATCTCCGACCCCAAGGAGCGCAAGCAGATGTATTGGGGCTACGTTACCGCAGGCAAGTTCCCGTTCTGGCGGTATCTGGTGGAGTTTGAGGGCTACAGCGAGGACGATGCCAAGGCCATTGCCGCCGAAGCGGATGCCGAGAACCGCAGCCCTGAAGCCCTCACCTTCGGGGGTGCCTGATGCTGCCGCCGTCTTATCTCGACCAGATGCCGGATGCCTTTGTGCAGCTCTGGCAGCAGGTCGAAGAGCAGATCCTGCAGGACGTTGCCCGGCGCATCGGCAAGATGAACGCCGTGACCCCCACCGCAAACTGGCAGCTGTGGCGCTACCAGCAGACTGAGGCGCTGCGCAATGATGTGGTGAAGCTGCTGGCCCGCTACAGCGGCAAAAGCGAAACGGCCATCCGCAAGCTGCTTTTGCAGGCCGCCACCGAAGCCATGGAGCGTGAAGATGCGATCTATTACCACTACGACATGGAGCCGCTCCCTTTTGAAGAGAGCGCCGCCCTGAACAACCTGCTGGATGCCGGGGCCCGCCAGACCTGCGGCACATGGCGGAACCTCACCGCTACCACGGCAAACACCGTCACAGGGGCCTTTGAGCGCACGCTGGACGCTGCATGGCTCAAGGTTAGCACCGGTGCCTTCGACTACAAAACCGCCGTCAAACAGGCCGTGGACAGCCTTGCAGACGACATGCCCATGGTCACCTATCCCAGCGGCCACAAGGACAGCATCGAGGTGGCCGCACGCCGTGCCGTGCTCACCGGTGTGAACCAGACGACTGGCAAGCTGCAGGTGGCCCGCATGGAAGAAATGGGCTGCGAATTTGTGGAGACGACCGCCCACGGCGGTGCCCGCCCTTCTCATGCAGAGTGGCAGGGCAGGCGCTTCCACCGGGGCGGCGCGGTGGACTACAAGGGCAGGCACTACCCGGATTTTGAAGCCGCAACCGGCTACGGTACCGGCGCAGGCCTTTGCGGCTGGAACTGCCGACACCAGTTCTTTGCCTGCTTCCCGGAGCTGGGCGACCCGCCCCAATGGACGCAGGAGCAGCTGCGGGAGCTGAACGCCCGGGACATCGAGTGGAACGGCAAAAAGTACACCGCTTACGAGATATCCCAGATGCAGCGCGCCCGGGAGCGGAACGTCCGCCGCTGGAAAAAGCGGTATCTGGCCGAGGATGCTGCCGGGCTGGACACCACCGACAGCGCTGTGCGCCTGAAAGCCGCCCGTCAGAGCCTGAAAGACTTTACGCAGGCCACCGGCGGCCGTGTGGACAGCGCCCGTGTCAGCGTGCCGAAGTTCGGCAGGAGCGAAGCCGGCAGGGCAAGTGCACAGGCGCGAAAGGCAGAGCTTCCGGAGGCTAAAAGTACACGAGGAAGCGGCGGCGCATCTGGACAGAATGGAAAAACCGTGCGTAAAGTTTTGGGAAAGGTCGATACGACCAACACGAAACAGGTTGACGCGCTTAAAAATTCGTTCTGTTCTGGCTATGCAAAATCTGACGTTGAGCATATGATGGTCATTACAAAAGATGGCGAAGTCCATTATATGACCGACAACAATCCCAGAGGGGTTGACTGTTCGTATCTGGGTGGTAAACTGAAAGGCAGTTATAACATTCACACCCATCCACCGAAAACCACGCAATATTCTTTTAGCACAGACGCAGATATCCCCGGCGCATTCGCTGACGGTACTGCTGTCATGGAAGCGGTTGACTACAAATACCGCTATCGCTTTGTTGTACCTGAAAATATCACGTTTGAGCAGTGGGAAGCCGTGTGTGAGGAAGTTCGTGAGGAGCGAAATGCCGTAATGGAAAGCAGAGGGTATGGCTTCGATGATTATGAAGAAAATATCCAGCATGTCATTATTGACGAAACATGCCGCAGACTTGGCTTGAAGTGTTATCACAGGGAGAAGCGAACATGATTTATACTCTGGAACAGATTGACCAGCTCACAAAGGAAAGCGTCCGGCGTGAAAATGCGCTCATTGCTGAATATCGGCGTACACATACAGTCCCCGGCAGAGGGGTTATTTCTACTCCCGAAATTGATGCCGAGCGTGCAGAGCAAAAGCGTCTGTATGGGGAATACCTCAAAGCTCTTGCCAATAAGGATTAACCACCATCCACCCGGACGGTGGTTTTCTTTTGCCAATTTTTAAAAGCTCTTGACTTTTGTGTAACCAAAAGTTATAATATTTACGGTGACACAAAAGTGAGGTGATATAATGTCGCCTAGAACTGGACGACCAACAACCGAGCCTAAAACACATGAAACACGAATTCGTATGTCCGACGTTGATGTTCAGATGCTAGAAATCTGTTGCAAAGAAACCGGAATGACTAAAGCGGACGTGATTCGTCAAGGTATAAAGCTTGTGTACGAAGGTCTGAAAAAAGAATAACGCCTTGCCCGGCGACTGGAAATCTTGGGCAAAGCGTTATAAGACACCAGAGGAATTACCATCTGGTAAATCTATTATACCATTCGGTAATACCTCTTACAAGAGAAAAAAAGAGGTTTTTATCATGACAAAAGCAGAATCCGCACTCCACATGATCGAAAAAGAGCGTGAGCAAAACAATAACAATCGTCTGTTTGCGCGTGAAATCAATGCTGTCTATGAGCAGCATCCTTCCGATGCCTATGCATTCGGCATCGATATGTTCCTGCTGGGCATTGCCAAAGGCCGCCGCATGGAGAAGGCCGCACGGAAAGGTGGTGCCCGTTGATGGGAAAGTTTGTTGATTTAACTGGTCAGCGGTTCGGAAGGCTCGTTGTTAAGGAGCGTGCAGAAAATGATAAGACTCATCACACACGATGGGTTTGTGTTTGTGACTGTGGCAATTATGTGACGGTATCACAAGCGAATCTATCTTCCGGGAACACTCAAAGCTGTGGATGCTTTCGCAAAGAAAACTCTCAGAGAAACGGAAGCAAGTCTAATTTACACCACGGACAGCATGGAACGCGGATATACCGGATTTGGGCCAATATGCTCTCCCGATGCAGGAATCCAAAAGTTCGCTCATATAAAGACTATGGTGACAGAGGAATTAAAGTTTGTGATGAATGGCTGATTTTTGAAAATTTTTACAAGTGGGCCATTCAATCTGGCTACAAAGAAAATCTGACGATTGACAGAATCGATGTGGATGGAGATTATTCTCCATCAAATTGTAGATGGGCAACTACAAAAGAACAAGCAAGAAACAAGAGGACTTCAAGAATTATCACCTATAATGGAAACGAAAAGGTTCTGCAAGACTGGGCTCATGAATACAGCATAAATCCTTCCACCCTAAGAGCAAGAATTGAGAGCGGGTGGAATATAGAAGATGCTCTTAGGAAGCCCATAAAATAATGATTAGAAGAAGCTCACGGTGTGGGCTTCTTCTTTTTATCTTCATTTACATCTATGCCGTTTTAGCTCATGTTGGCAGAGCACCGGACTTTTAATCCGGGGGTGGCGGGTTCAACTCCCGCAAGCGGCACCACAGCGGAAGGCGGCGCGTACCCCGTCTTGTCCCGTGCGGAATGAGAACCGCGATACAAAACAGCAGGGACTTATCCACCCAACAGACAAAAGAAAGGAGCACATCGCAAGTGAAACGCGAAGATGTGAGCAAGATCATTCCGGGTATCACCTCGGACCAGCTGGACAGCATCATGAACCTGCACGGCGCGGATATCACGGCCAAGGTGAACGAGATCACCACCCTCAAGGCCGAGAAAACCACCCTGACCGAACAGCTGTCCACTGCAAACAGCAAACTCGAGGGCTACGACCCGGAGTGGAAGGCCAAGGCCGAACAGGCCAAGACCGATGCTGCCGCGCAGGTCGCTGCCCTTGAAAAGGGTTATGCGCTGGAACGCAAGGCTTCCGGCCTGAAGTTTTCCAGCGAGAGCGCCCGCAAGGCATTTTTGGCAGATGCCAAGGCCCAGAATTTTGCCATGAAAGACGGCGAGATCATGGGCTTTGATGATTATGTCAAGGCTTTCAAAGAGAGTGATCCCAGTGCTATCCTGCCGGACGGCGGCATGGCACGTTTTTCCGCATCGGCGACCGGCGCACCCGGCCAGCCTGCAAACGCACATGAGGCCGCAAACGCTGCATTCCGCGCAGCGTTCGGCCAGAAAGGTTGATTATTATGGCTATTGATGCAATCGCTCGCAATAAGGCTGAGGCCCTGATCCGGGAGCAGCTGGTGAACACCATCCAGCAGGACGTGCCCAAAAGCTCCACCGTCATGCAGCTGGGCACCCGCCTTGCCAATATGACCTCTAACCAGACCAAGATCCCCGTGCTGTCCATGCTGCCGCTGGCTTACTGGGTCAACGGTGACACCGGCATGAAAAAGACCAGCAAGCAGGAATGGGACAACGTGTACATGACCGCTGCAGAGCTGGCTGTCATCGTGCCCGTGCCCGAAGCTGTGCTGGCAGATTCCAGCTTTGACATCATGGGCGAGGTACAGCCCCGCGTCCGGGAAGCCATGGGCGCAAAGATCGACAACGCCATCCTGTTCGGCGGCGAGCGCCCCACCGAGTGGACGACCGATGTTCTGACCCTTGCGGCCAAGAACAAAGTCACCGGCCCCATCGACTATGCAAAGCTGCTGGGCAAGGACGGTCTGTTCTCCAAGGTGGAGGCTGGCGGCTTCGGCGTGGATGCCGTGGTGGGCGACCTGACCGCCAAGGCAGAACTGCGCGGCCTTGTGGATACCACGGGCCGTCCCCTGTTCCGTTCCGATATGCAGGGTGCCACCACCTACGCGCTGGACGGCGCACCGATGTACTTCCCGGAGAACGGCGGCTTTGATGCTTCTAAGGCACAGCTGATCGCTGGCAACTTCAAGAAGCTGGTGTACTCCATCCGTCAGGATGTCACCGTGAAGCTGCTGGATCAGGGCGTTATTCAGGATCCTTCCACCAAGGAGATCGTTTACAACCTCGCCCAGCAGGATATGGTGGCCCTGCGTGTGGTCATGCGCATGGGCTGGGCACTGCCCAACCCTGCAACCCGCCTGAATGCCGACCGCTCCAAGGTTCCGTTCGCGTTCCTGCCCGCCGCTACCGTCGCAGCATAAGGAGGCCCCATGCTGTACTGTACCTACGACGAATACCTCACGGCGGGCGGCACGGTGCCGGAAACGGCCTTCGGGGTGTTGTGCAGCCGGGCTTCCCGCATGATCAATGCCGCCACCTTTGGCCGGGCGGAGAGCCACGCCGCCGGGTGCGAGGCCTGCCGGGAAGCGCTGGCGGATGCCTGCGGGCAGATCGTCGGCCTGCTGGCCGCTGCGTCTGCGGCGGGCGCTGTGCCGGGTGCTGCAAGCGTCCCCAACGACGGCTACAGCGTCACCTTTGGCAGCAATGCCAGTGTGACCGCCGCCGCCCGGCAGGAAGCCTATGAGATCATCCGTACCGCGCTGGGCAGTGACCCGCACGGCCTGCTGTACAGGGGGATTTTGTGATGCAGACAGCTGTTACCGTGGTGAATCTCATCCACGACACTGCCACCGAGACGGACAGGCCGGTGTGCTGGGTGTTCCCGTTTTGCAGCTGGCAGGAATGCCGCTCCACCTCCGGCTCCGGCACCGCCAAGGACCCGGAGCGCACCACCCACATCCGCATCCCGGCCAGCGTGTGCACCATGGGCTATCTGCCCTACGCTCAGTGGGCGGCTCTGCCTGCTGCCGAGAAGGCCAAGCACTGGACCCTGAAACGCGGCTGGAAGCTGGTGCAGGGCACGGTGTCTGCCTTGACCGCAGAAGAGTATGCCAAACTCGAAAAAACGCACCTGTGCTGTACGGCGGCGGCTGTCTCGGACGACCGGGAACCGCTGCTGCCCCACTGGCACGCGGAAGGGAGCTGAGACTGTGAGCAAGCCCATTTTTGAACAGCCTGCCGGATATCGCTTCCGGGCAGACGGTGTGCAGATGTCTCTGGACTGGCGGACAAATTTCGGCGCAGAGAAAACCGCTGCTTTGCAGAAAGCACAGTTCGCCACCGCGCAGAAAGCCGCCGCTCTCATCGACCAGTACGTGCCCTTCGATACCGGCATATTGAAAAACAGCGTGAATCAAGCCAGCAAGTTTGACGAAGGCTTGCTGGTCTATAACACACCTTATGCACGCAGGCAGTTCTATCTTCACCCTGAAGGCGAATGTCTGCACGGCGAAAATGGGCTGCGCGGCTCTTACTGGGGACAGCGTGCTCTGGCCGATTACGGTGAAGCCATTGCCTACATTGCCACACAGGCCGTCACCACATTCTGGGGAGGTTGACCATGTCCGAAGTAAAGCCCACCATTGCCGCCCTACGGGCATGGCTCAAGACCTGCCCGCTGATTGCCGACGAGCAGGAAGCCACCGGTGCGGCCTTCCGCATTGCCGGACTGGAAGAAGAATCCACCGCATTTTCCATCGAGGACAGCCCCGGTGACCCCATCATCACCGAGTACATCTCCGGCTGGGAAATGGCGAAGAATTACCTCTTCCTCAGCCGCCGGGAGTACAGCGAGGTGGATGCCGTTAACATCCAGAACAGCGGCTTTTTCGAGCAGCTCACCGAGTGGGTCATGCAGCAGGATGCCCGCCATAACCTGCCCGACCTCTCGGCCTGTGGCGGGAATAAAACCCCCACCGGCATTGCCGTGACGAACAGCGGCTACATCGTCACAAACAGCGCGGGCAGCTGTAAGATGCAGCTGCAAATGCGCCTGACCTACTACATGCCCAAATGAAAGGAGTTTTGATATGACTGTATCTGAAGCCATTACCAAGTCCGGCATCACGCCCAGCGCGTCGTATACCGGCATTGAGACGGCGAACGATTTTGTGCTGGCGTTCCAGATCGAGAGCACCCAGACCAAGGAAAGCCAGTGGATCGTCTGCGCCGACCATGTGAAGGAGCATTCCGGCTCCCTGAACGCCACCACCGAGGATGCCCAGTACATCCGCACCGGCAACGTCACCGAAAAGACCGGCACCCAGCGCACCCTTGCCGTCAACGGCGACCGCTGCGTGGGCGATGCTTTTCAGGATTTTGTGCTGAGCCACAAGATCGTGTACGGCACCGGCAGCGATATCATTGTGCCGTACATTTATTTCAGCCTGCGCACCGGCAAGGGCGAGAAAGGCAGCGCTGCCATCATCGTCACCAGCGACGTGGGCGGTGCAGCCGGTTCCAAGGCCACCTTTGCCTGCGACGTGAAGGCCATCGGCACGCCGGACGAGTTTGACTACAACCCCGCCAACCAGTCCGCTGAGCCTTCCAAGGCCGTCAAGGGCTGATTTTTTTCAAACACAATCCCCGCTCCACACCGGAACGGGGATTTTTTATGCCGTGAACAAAGCTTATTCCTCCGGGGCAGAACCGGGGCACGGCCCAACGAAAGGAGCCAGAACATGGTTATTTGTGGACAGAATTTTGATTTCTCGGTGCTGAACGCCAACGATCTTGACCGTTTTGAGGACGCGCAGGAGAAGATGCAGGCCCGGAATGCAGCCCAGACCGAACGCTTCCATCGCGGCGGCATCCGTCTGGGCGACCAAGTGCGTGCACAGGCACGCATTGCCATGGACTGCATCGACGAGATCCTCGGTGCAGGCGCATCCGACCGTCTGGGTCTGGATGAAAACAACATGGCCCCCATCTATGACGTGATTGAGGAACTGGGCAATGCCTTTGCCGCCGAGAAGCAGCGCTATACCGCAAAGCCTGCCCAGCCCATGAACCGGGAGCAGCGCCGGGCACAGGCCAAAAAGGGCAAGCACAAGCCGCCCGTGAGCTATCCCGCGCCGCCTGCCGCCCAGATGGTGGAGCGGGTGGACAATGCCGCCCGGCGCAAGCAGCTGCTGGCTGAGCTGGCAGCGCTGGAAAATGGCTGATCTGCTGACGGCACATCTGCCGGATAGCTGGCACGGCAGACGCATCGACCCGGATTTCCGGCACATGGTGCGGCTCTCCAACGCCTACGCCCACGGCAGGCTGGACGGCGAACACCCGGAAGAAGCCCTTGCGATCATGGAGCGGTTCTATCATAAGCCTGTGCCGCCGGAACAGCTCCCCGATGCTTACGGCTGCATGGTGGATTTTTACCGTGCCGGTGAGCAGGCCGCAGCAGGCACTGCAAGTGAACCTGACAACGGCCCGGAAAAGCCGCCCGCCTTCGACTACCAGTGTGATGCCGGTTACATCGTGGCGGCGTTCCAGCAGGCCTACGGCATCGACCTGACCCGCGAAAAGGTGCACTGGTTCCGGTTCCGTGCGCTGTTCGCGGCCCTGCCGGAGGAGACCCTCATGGCGAAGATCATGAGCTGGCGCACCATGGATCTTTCGGAATACGAAGGCTCCATGCGTGCCCACTATGCCGACCTGCAGGAGCGCTTTGCCCTGCCTGCTGAGCTGAGAGGGGGTGCCGCCCGTGTCGTTTCGGTCGAAGAGCACGATGCCGCGTTCCTTGCGCGGTTCCGGCACTAGCCGCGCCCCGGTGCCCTGCCCATACTGCGGGCGGGCGCTGCCGGTGTGGGCAGAGCCGCGCGCCACAGCTGCCGGTGTGTGGGTCAAATGCAAAAATCCCGCCTGTAAGCGGGAGGTAGAGATCAAGTTATAACAGCCTGTGCCCTTGTGCCCGCGCTCAGAATGAGAGGTGGACACAGTGGCAGATTTCAGCATCACCGGCGAAGTAAGGCTGAACAGCGACCCGGCGGAAAAAAGCACCAGCAAGTGGACGGTAGCCGCCGGGCAGATGATCGCGGACTTTGCAAAGCAGGCATCGTCCAAGCTGGCCGAGGTGGTCAAGAGCGGCGTGGACTACAACGCCACCATGGAAAGCTACCTGACAAATTTCAAGGTCATGCTGGGCAGCGAGGAAGCCGCCGCAACGAAGCTTTCCGAAATTCGCAAAATGGCGGCATCCACGCCCTTCTCGCTGGATGACCTGACCAGCGGCACCCAGACCCTTTTGCAGTTCGGCATTGCGGCAGACGACACCACCGGCGTGCTGCAGCGGCTGGGTGATATCTCGCTGGGCAACGCCGAGAAGCTGCAGACCCTGACCCGCGCTTACGGCAAGATGTCCAGCGCCCAGAAGGTCACGCTGGAAAACGTCAACATGATGATCGATGCGGGCTTTAACCCGCTGAACCAGATCTGTGATGCCACCGGCGAGAGCATGTCCGACCTGTACAAGCGCATCTCGGATGGCAAGGTCAGCTTCAGCGAGCTGGAAGCGGCGGTGGAAGCCGCCACCAGTCAGGGCGGGCAGTTCTACAACGGTATGCTGGAAGCCAGCCAGACCTTCAACGGCAGGCTGTCCACCCTGACCGATAACACGAAGGCTCTGCTGGGGGCACTGTCCGATTCGCTCTATTCGTCGCTGTCCGACCTGCTTCCGGTCGCAAACGATGTTGTTCTGGAACTGACGGATGCATTCACAGAGGGCGGTGTCCCTGCCATGTTGGACACCGCTGCCGAGCTGTTGGACAATTTTGCCGACGGACTGATACAGAAGATACCCGATGCTGTATCTGCTGTTTCTGACCTTCTGACTGAGCTGCTTAATTATCTGGCAGATCATCAGGACGATATTTTTGACACCGGTGTCCAGCTGCTGGAAAATCTCATCATCGGTATCACGGACAGTCTGCCCAACCTCATTACATCAGCGGCCAACCTCATTGCACGGTTTGCTGCCGCGCTCATCTCACATCTGCCGGACATCCTCAAGTGCGGTGCAGCTATGCTGACCACGCTGGTGGACGGTATCATCCGCAGCATCGAAAATCTGGCCGAAGCAGCCCTCGCCTGCATCGCAAAGCTGGTGGGTGTCTGGGACGGAAACATGGACGAGTTCGGCCATATTGGTGAGAACATCGTTCAGGGCATCATCAACGGCATTGCAGGCGTGTGGGGCAAGCTCACCTCGTGGGTGTCCGGCCTGATTGCCAACCTCGTTGGAACGGCCAGCAATGCCGCCACCACCGGCATCGCGTCCGGCGCTGCTTCTGCGGTGGCATCAGCCTACAACGGCAAAGAAATGAACCGTGACCAGCGGCATCAGGACGCACTGGCAGGCAAGGGCATCAGCAACAAGAGCTGGACTGAGCGCCAGAACGAAGCAAAGGCCGCAGCGGCCGAAAGCCAGAAAGCCGCCTCCACCATCTCCCAGTCCGCAGGCAAAGCCGCATCTGCTGTCAGCACCTCCGGCAAAAAGGCCAGCGCCAGCACCAAAGCCGTCACTGCGTCCGTAGTCAAGTCCATCTCCGACACGACCACTACCGTGAAAGACGGCATCACCCGCACGGTGGAGACGGTCAACGAGACCCTTTCCAACGGCAAACAGCAGCAGAAACAGACCATCACCGAGACTTCCCGCCAGATGGTGGGCGGTGTGCTGAAGGACATCAAAACCATCACAGAGGTGGCTGCGGACGGTACCAAGACCGTCAAGCAGACCATGGAGACAGTGCGGGAGACCGCTAAGACGGTCACCTCCACCTTCGAGACTCTGGCAGACGGGGTCAAGACCACCACCCAGACCGTCACCGAGACCCTGACCGACGGCACCGAGACCCAGAAGCAGGTCATCACCGAGGTCTACGACGACGTGGTGGACGGTGCCCTCGTGACCATCGAGCGGGTCAAGACCATCGCCGCAGACGGCACCGTGCAGGTGGCCGAGCAGATCAAAAAGTCCAGCGCTGACACCTTTGACGGCCTGTGGAAGGAGCTGCAGACCGAAGCAGATACCGGCGTGCTGGGCACCTTCGATGACCTGTACACCGCCGTCAAGAATCAGGACTGGCTGGGCATCGGCAAGTGGGTGGCAAGCACCATCTACGGCGGTCTGACTGCCGACCAGAAGAAGCAGGTCAATGATTTTGCCCTTGGCATCGTGACTAAGCTCAACGAAGCGCTGGGCGGTGCCCGCGATCAGCTGGTGCGGGGAGCTATCGACCTTGGCGGGCAGATCGTGAACGGCCTGACCAGCGGCTTCTCTGAGGTCTGGCAGCAGGCGCAGGGCCTCGGCTCCACCCTGATAGAGATCTTCGGCGGGCTGAAAACACCGCTGAGCAATGCGGCCCTTGCCATCAGTCAGGGCATGAAAGGCGGCCTGATCTCTGCATTCCCGGAGATCCTCGCTTCGCTGGGCGGCCTGATCGGGTCTATCGGCGGCGCGTTCGTAGCAATGCTGGATGCCATCGCTGCGGCGCTGTTCCCTACTGGCTTTGGCACTCCGCAGGCTCTGCTGATGATCGCAGCGGGCGTAGCCCTTGCTGCCGTCATCGCGGGCATCGTTGCCTCGATCGGCGGCTCTTTCAGTAAGAAAGGTTCGTCCGGGCGCGGCGGCTCTTCCGGCGGGTCCTCCGGCTCCGGCGGCATGGGCAGCGTGGATATCACCACCGGTACCGGCAGTCTGGAAGATGCCATCAACGCCAACACCAAGGCGCTGGAAAAGACCAACTCTGCCCTTGCCGATATGATCCGGCAGGCGGGGGCGCTGGTGCTTTCCGACAACATGCGCCTCGGCTCCACCGTGGCCGCTTCCGGCACTGCACAGGTGGTGTCTGCTGCCAACAGCTACAACCGGGAGGGCGACACCAACATCACCCAGAACTTTTACAACGGCCACGATACCGCCGCCGCACAGCAGCGGGAAGCCCGCTGGGAGGCCGACAAGGCCAAGGCCCGCAAACGATGAAAGGAGGACACTGTGTTCTTTAAAGATCATCTCAAGATCGTGACAGATGCCGGTGCCGTCCTGCATCTGGGCTGGGACTACGATGCCCCTTACGTTCTCGACCCGCTGAACGGGGTGGATGTGGACCTGCAGACCGCGCAGGGTGTCAATCAGATTGGCGACACCGTGGAGGGGCAGAGCGTCTCCGGCGTGTCCCGCACCCTGTCGGTCGTGTTCTGGGGCAGGGATGCGTTGACCCGTGCAAGAGCTTTTACCAAAAAGCTGCCCTACTTCACCAAGGGTACCCTGTACTTTGGCGACCACTACTTCACCCGCTTCGTGCTGCAAAAACTGCCCTATTTTTCCAGCTACACGCCGGACCCGCGCTGTGAGCTGATGCTCTACAGCGAAAAGCCCTTCTGGTACGACCTCAACGCCGTCAGCAGCGTGCTGGGCGGGTATGAGAAAGCATTCCGTTTCCCCGTCCGCTACGACAGCCACATCTATGGCATCAAGCGGGACGGCACGGCGGCGGTGCTGCGCAACGAGGGCAGCCTTCCGGTGCCCTTCACGGCCACCCTGCGGTGCGACATGCCGGTGACACACCCCAAGGTGGTGGATCTGCAGACCGGAGCCTTCATCGGCTTTGACCTGACCCTGCAGCCGGACGAGACGCTGGAGATCTACCGCAGCACCTCTGACCGGCTGGCCTGCACCCTGACCCGGGCAGGCGTGACCGAGAACATCTTTGCAAAGCTGGACGAGGACAGCACCCTCACCGAGCTGCAGCCCGGCGATAACATGCTCTCCATGCAGGCCGAGAACGGCTCCGGCTACCTGCAGGCATCCGTGAGCTTTTACCCGATGGAGGCGGGCATCCTGCCCGAACCGCTATGAGACTGGACGTTTTAGACGCAGACACCCTTGCCCGCGTGGGCTGGGTGGACGTGTGGGTGTCTTTTTACTGGGACAGCCCCTATTACTCCGAGGGCAGCTTCACGCTGGAGGTGCGTCCCACCGCCGAGAACCTGCAGCTTTTGCAGGAGGGCCGCTGGCTGGTGCGCAGCGACGAAAGCCCGCGCATCCCCATGCGCATCTGCTCCCGCGCCAACCAGAACGAGGACGCAAACCTTGTGGTGTCCGGCTACCCGGCAACATGGCTGCTGACAAAGCGCGTCTCTGCTGTGACGGTGAAGAACCAGAACGCCGAAGCCGCCATGCGCAGCCTTGTGAGCGCCGCAAAGCCATGGCCCCGCCTTGAGCTGGGCACCGAGTACGGCTTTGACACCACCTTTGAAAAGCAGACCTCCGGCGGTACGGTGTTCGACTACTGCAAGACCATCGGGCAGGCCTGTGATCTGGGGTTCCGCATCGTGCTGGACGGCAAGGGCAGCAAGAAAAAGCTACTCTTCGAGTGTTTCCGGCCCACCTTCGACCCGAACCGCAGATACAGCCCCCAGTGGGGCAATCTGCTGAATTCCGGGTGGAGCTTTTCCGATACCGATTACGCCAACGTGGCCCTTGTGCAGGGCGCTGGCGAAGGTAACGAGCGCGCCACCGTTTGGGTGGGCGATGTAAACGCCACTGGCTCCGACCGGCGGGAAATGTACATCGATGCCCGGGACATCAAGCCGGACGAGGACAAAAACGAGACCAGCACCAGCCAGAGCTATCTGGAAAAGCTGGCTGACCGGGGCGGCGAAAAGCTTCTGGCCCAGCTGCGCACCGGAAGCATCGAGTTTGACGTGGACGATGATACCCTGCAGGTGGGCGACGTGTTGAGCGCCAGCCTGCCCCAGCTGGGCTACACTGCCATGGTGCGCGTGGCCGACATCATCACCCAGAGCGAGGACAGCGGCACCACCCGCACCATCCGGCTGGGCACGCCCACATGGCACAAGACTTAGGAGGACTTTATGGCTGATATCATTACTTACCCCGAAAACGGCATTACCTACGATGCCGACGACGCTTCGGGTTACCTCGCCACCCGCCTGAGCGGCGTGTACAGCGCCGAGGAGGATTTTGCCGTCACAGCACAGGGCGGCCTGAGCGTGCAGGTGAGCGCCGGTCAGGCATGGGTGCGCCCGGCGCGGTTCAAGGGCCGCAGCATCATCATGGAGCAGCCCACCACACTGCCCCTGACCGCCGCCGATGCCGTGCGCAGCCGCATTGACCGTGTGGTTCTGCGCTACGATGCCGCTGCCAAAAAGACCAGCCTGCAGGTGCTGGAAGGTGTCCCGGATTCTGCCGGGCCTGCTGCTCCGGCCATCACCCGCACCGAGCTGATCTACGACCTCTGCCTTGCCGAGATCAAGCGCCCTGCAGGCAGCACTTCCGTTACCACCGCCGACATCTACGATACGCGCGCAGATGAGACCGTCTGCGGCGTGATGCGGGATGGTGTGCAAGGCATCCCCACCGGCACGCTGGTGCAGCAGTGGAAGGCCGTGATCGAATCCATGAGGGGTGGCAGCTTTTATACCCGTGCCGAGGTGGATGCGCTGTTGAAAAGCTTGAAAAGCGTGGATCCTTTTCCCGTGGGCAGCATCTACCAGAGCACCGCACGTACAAGCCCTGCCGCACTGTTCGGCGGTACATGGCAGGAGATTGCGCAGAACCGGGTACTGATGGGTGCTGGCAGCGGCCACACAGCGGGAAGCACGGTGGAGGCCGGACTGCCGAACATCAC
>UMJT01019872.1_pt1 | contig 65388 bp, 76 predicted proteins | sample 1966111 | NCBI WGS metagenome assembly UMJT01 (sample SAMEA4836159, study PRJEB28245) | human gut metagenome | biome: gut microbiome; material: fecal sample | place: Denmark | collected 2008
GGGAATAAAGCTTGCTGTAATTCTTTACGGCATATTCAATTTCGTCATCACTCATATTAAAGAGCGTTTTAAATCCGTATTCAAGCGGTGCGCCGATTACTCCGTAGAGTGCGCTGTGTTCAACAGGCTCATAGCCCATTGCAACTGCTGTTGTATTGAAACAATATAAAATTCCGGGGGCTGTGTCGGCAAGAGTGCCGTCAAAGCCAAAAACAACTAATTTTTTCATAAAACCACCCAATCTGCAAATAGATAAATTCATAAACAATTTTTTACAAAAGTCTTTGTCCTGCAAATATGGAAATACATCTCAAGGGGAATTATACCATTTTACGGAGATAAATACAATACTAATTTCTCCACAAGTATTAATTTGGGAATAAAAGTGCCGAAAAATATGCAATTATTGTTCTTTTGCAAGCATATGCCAATCGAAACAAGTCGAAAACCAGAGCTTTCAACTTACTTTATTTCTTGACAACATCGTGCGTGCGTTATAAAATTAAAGTATATTACATTGAAAGGTTATTATATTATGGCTTCTACAAAGCATAAAGATCCCGCTGCTAAGCCAAAAGAAAAATATTCGGTACAGCAGGCGCTCACAAACTATTATCTGCTTATTATGTTCACGCTTTTTCCGTTGTTTTTTACCGACGCATATTTTAACATCAGGCATGACAAGTATTACTTTTTCATTATATTGACGGGTATTCTCGTTATTGCGGAATTTCTTATTATTATGACCGCAAGCGTTGATAAACCGCCGGAAGACTCAAAGCTTGAAAAGCCTAAACCAAAGCATTTGTATGAAGAGCTTTCGTTTATGGACTGGGCATTTATTGTATTTCTCGGGATAAATGTCATTTCAACGCTGTTGTCTGCAAACCCTTTGGATGCACTTCTGGGTACTCAGGGACGAAACAACGGTCTTGTGCTTATGGCATTTTACACCGCAGCATATTTTATGATTACAAGGTGCTTTAAATATTTTGAATACATATTCGTTGCGCTTGCGTTCGGTTCAATGATAGTTTATGCACTTGCGGTGCTTAACTCATTCTATATTGATCCTCTCGGGATGTTTACTCTTCTCACCGACCAACAGACTATTACCGACTTCACTTCAACAATCGGCAACAAAAATCTGCTTTCAAGCTACATCTGCATCGCTATGCCTGTTATGATTGCAATGTCGGTTATCACGGAGAAAACCTTGCTCAGGGCAATTTATCTTATTGCAACAGGATTTGGCTTTGCGGCTCTTATGACTGCCGACAGCGATTCCGGCATTCTCGGCATGGCTGTATTTATGATTATTTACCTTGTATGGTTTTCAAACAGCCTTGTCAGACTGAAAAGATTTTTCCTTTCGTCAACTGTTATGCTGTTGTTTGCAAAGCTGCTCAGATTGTTCTCGCTCTGCTTTGACGACAAAAGCAAGGGCTTTGATAAGTTTCAGGAAATTTTCGTTTTCTCAGGCATCGGCTGGATATTGCTTGCAGCTTGTGCCGTTATTACAGTTTTTTTGTATCTTATTGATTACAAAAAACCAAACATCACAATTTCAAAAGCCGTGCCGATTGCTCTTGCCGTTGTATTCGGATTTTGTGCTGTTGCCATGATAGGAATTATGGTTTATTTCAGCTGTATTGACACCAAAACCGACCTCGGCAGTTTTGAAAGAATTATCCGCTTTAACGATATATGGGGTACGCACAGAGGCTTTATGTGGATAAGGTCGATATGGATTTTCGGCGACGCTTCATTCATTGAAAAGCTGTTCGGCGTAGGTCCGGATATGTTCTACTCCGCATTCAGTCCGTACTTTGACGACCTTTCAAAATACGGTGACAGCTCAACAAATGCCGCCCATAACGAATATCTAAACTACCTTATCACAATCGGAATTACGGGACTTCTCTCCTATCTTGCCATTGTGTGCGGTACGATTAAGAACGCAGTTAAGTATGCAAAGGAAAATCCGATGCTGATTGCGTGCGTTTCGGCTGTTATCTGCTATGCTGTTCAGTCTGTTGTAAACCTTTATCAGCCGATTACAACTCCGCTGTTTTTCATCTTCATAGCTTTGTGCGAGGCTTTTGTAAGAAACGCCAAGGCTGAAAAATCTGCCGTATCTGCCGTATAAATATTATGACTGCATTTCAATTCGGATAAGAAGATTCTGCATTGACTCGTTGCGGTCACGGCGGTATCGTCCCAGCTCGTAGAGGCTGTCGGGATTTTTAGTAATTATATTGGGCTTTTCCGTACAGGTTAGTGTACACGAAAAGCCCATTTCTTTTATCAGCTTTTCGGTCAGGTCATTTTTTGCACCGAACGGATATACAAAGCAGGTCGGTTTTTTCCCTGTTGCATTTTCAAGCAAGCCTTGAGCTTTGACAACATCTTCCGTAAGAATAGATTTATATGCTTCGTCACTCTCCCCCGCTTTTGGCAAAACACCCTTTCGTGATTTCAAAGAATGCATATCGTACGAATGATTCTGAATTTCAACATAGCCCGAATCGGACATTTCTTTCATATCGTCAAAAGTTATATGCCCGTAGGTCACGGAAATGTCCTTGGTTTCGGTGAATTTTTCGGACACTGACGCAACCGGAGATATGACCGCCTTGCAGTTGTATTTTTCAAGCAAAGGGAGTGCATAATAATAATTATTATAATAGCCGTCGTCAAAGGTCAGCATAATGCATTTTTCGGGCAATGATTTTTTGCCGTAAACATAATCGGTAAGGTCTTTTACAACAACGGTTGTGTAGCCGTTTTCGGCAAGATATTTTAAATCGTTTTCAAAAAGAGTCGGCGAAACGGTGTAGTCATTTTGCAGTTTTTCATCCTTTAAAAGTGAGTGATACATTATTACGGGCAGTTTTACGCTGTCGGTATCAGCCGTTGTTTCTTTTACTGCACCTGTCATTACCGATATTAAAATTACTGCAGACAGGAAGAGTGCCGTAAAAATGATAATTTTTACTGTTTTGTTTGATTTCACTATATTTCCTCCCAATTCTTTGTGCAAGATTTTTCATCTATAATTCTTTATTGTAAATATAATCAAACATCTGCGTGATAGAATATAGTCAAAGTTAATACTGATTACTGATTTTGGTCAATCGGTACTGACTAATATTGCATAAGGATTTATGAATTATGGCAAAAAGAAATTTCAGCTCAAAACGCAATGCAATTTACAACGCTGTGTGCGGTACGGACACTCATCCGAGCGCACGCTGGGTTTATGATAAATTAAAACCCGAAATTCCCGACCTTAGTCTTGGCACGGTTTACAGAAACATTGCTCTTTTTAAGGATGAAGGAAAGGTCAGCGTTATATGCAATGTAAACGGTGAGGAGCGTATTGACGGCAACACAGAGCCACACCCCCACTTTGTCTGCAACAAATGCAATGCAGTTATTGATGTTGAAGACAATCAAAATGCTGATGACCTTAAGTCACAGCTTGCCGAAGAGGGATTTAAGGTAGAAAACAGATTTGTTATCTACTACGGCATATGTCCTAAATGTTCGGCAGAAGTACACTAATATTTATTACAAAGGAGAAGTAATTATGAAATGGTATTGCACAGTATGCGGTTATGTTTATGAAGGTCCCGAAGCTCCCGAGGCTTGCCCTGTTTGTAAGGCACCGAAGGAAAAATTCAAGCAGATGGACGAGGAGGCATCTTTCGCAACAGTTCACGAGGTTGGCGTTGCTCAGGGCGTAAGCGAAGATATTCTCAAGGATCTCAGAGCTAACTTTGAGGGAGAATGCAGCGAAGTCGGTATGTATCTTGCAATGGCAAGAGTTGCAGACAGAGAAGGCTATCCCGAGGTTTCTGCCGCATTTACAAAGTATGCTTTTGAAGAGGCTGAACACGCTGCCAAGTTTGCAGAGCTTTTAGGCGAAGTTCTTACAGACAGCACAAAGAAGAATCTTCAGATGCGTGTAGATGCAGAAACAGGTGCTTGCGAAGGTAAGTTCGACCTTGCAAAGCGTGCAAAGGCTCAGAACCTTGACGCTATTCATGACACGGTTCACGAGATGGCAAAGGATGAAGCAAGACACGGCGCAGGCTTTAGAGGTCTTCTTAACAGATACTTTAAGTAATCATTAAAAAATAAAAAATCAAAAAAGTCAGCTTGATAATCGTATAACCAACAACTAACCGATTACACAACAGACTTTGAACAGGAGATTTGATAGTATGAAATATGTATGCGATGTTTGCGGATATGTTTACGATCCTGAAATCGGCGATCCCGACAACGGCGTTGATGCAGGCACAGCATGGGAAGATGTACCCGAAGATTGGGTATGCCCTCTCTGCGGTGTAGGCAAAGACGAATTTTCCGCAGAAGAATAATTAACAAATTGGCAATTTGGGAGCAGGCAATGCTTGCTCCCTTTTGTGTGTACGGGAGTAAATTATGAAAAAATTGATTTCGTGGAATGTAAACGGACTTCGTGCCTGTGTTACAAAGGGCTTTGAGGACTTTTTTAAAGATGTTGACGCAGATATTTTCTGTCTTCAGGAAACAAAACTTCAAGAGGGACAGATTGACCTCTTGCTTGAAGGATATCATCAGTATTGGTGCTATGCCGACAAAAAAGGCTATTCGGGAACGGCTATGTTCACAAAGGAAGAGCCTTTGAATGTATGTTACGGGATCGGCATTGACGAACACGACCATGAGGGCAGAGTTATCACGGCAGAATTTGACAATTGCTTTGTTGTCACCTGCTACACTCCAAACTCGCAAAGTGAGCTGAAAAGGCTTGATTACCGAATGAAATGGGAAGATGATTTCAAGGCATATCTGAAAAAACTTGAAGAAAAAAAGCCTGTTATTATGTGCGGTGATTTGAATGTTGCACACAAAGAAATTGATTTGAAAAATCCGAAAACCAACCGTAAAAATGCAGGCTTTACCGATGAAGAGCGTTCAAAGATGACAGCGTTGCTCGATGACGGCTTTATCGACACCTACCGCTATTTCTATCCCGATACAGAGGGCGTGTATTCGTGGTGGTCATACAGATTCAAGGCTCGTGAAAAAAATGCGGGCTGGCGTATTGACTATTTTATCGTTTCAAAAGCTCTTGAAAGCAAGCTTGACGGTGCAAAAATCCATACCGAAATTTTAGGTTCTGACCATTGCCCCGTTGAACTGACGATTGACATTTAAAAAGCAGAGCTTATTGAACACTCCGCTTTCATATGTTTTTTGTACAAAAAACAGGATACCAATCGGTACCCTGACAGTTGACATATTTTTATTATTGTGTTAATATACAAGTAACGAAACAGCTTTAGCTGTTTCGCAAGTTTGAGCAATAAAAAAATTAAAGATTAACCGCTCTGTTCACGACACAGGGCGGTTATTTCTTTATAGTAAACACAAAAGGTTGTTACCATTTGTAGGCAACAACCCTTTTTTTAGAATCAATAGTATTCTACTTTACCGCAACCCGAGCATTTTCTGCCAATTGTTTTAGTCTCATAATGGCTTTTCTCAGGGACATTAACTTTTTTTGTACCTACCTGTACATTAACCCATTCATTGCGATACGAGCCCTTGCCACCGTTTAATCTGTGATTCACAATATGTTCTCCAAAATCATCACTTGATAAATCAGTAATATCCGCACCACAGTCATTGCAAATAGTCCTGTCGTGTTCTTCATACACCGGTTCTTCATAAGTGTATGCTTTCTTGTCAACAACTTTTACCTTTTCGGTAATGTTTGTCCAACTGTGTGTATGCTGAGGCTTAGGAGTCGGCTTTGAAGATTCATTCTTAGATGAGTCAGCTTTTGAACTTGATGAACTGCTCTGCGGTGTTTTGGAGGATTCAGATTTTGAACTCTCCTGCTTTGAGCTTTCGCTCTTAGATGAAGTGTCCTTTTTGCTGTCAGATTTTGAAGTATTTGACTTTGAGGAAGAATTGTTATTCTTGCCTGATGTGCTTGTGTCCTTCTTCTGAGAAGATGAGTTTGTCGGATAGCTGTCAACCTTTACCTTGTTCTGATTTGCCTTTTTCACTTCAGAAGAATCTACCTTGACGGTTTCACCCTTTTCGTTTTTAACCTCAACCTTACCGTCCTTATCAACTTTCACTTCTTTGCCATTCTTATCAGTAATTTTGCCGTCAGCACCTACTTTGAGTCCTGCATCGGTAATTGCTTTATCTGTTTCAGAAAGAGTCGGTGTTGTTTCAGAAACTGTTGTTTCTTCTACACTTGTAGTCTGAACTGTTGTTGCAGTCTTGTTCGTTGCATTACTATCGTCACAACCGCAACCCGAAAGCATTGCTGTTGCTGTAATCATTGCCGCTGCAATTGCAATTGTCATTGTTCTCTTAATGTTGTTAGTCGTTTTCATATGTCATTATCCTTTTATGTAAATTTGTGAAGAACTCTTATTCTCTGTAACAGTCGAAAAAATCAATACACTTTTTCTTACCATATAATTATAGCAAACTCCTCAGATGCAATCAAGTATCTGAGGAGTATTTATAATATTATATGATATTATGTCGTTATTTCAATTGATTTCTGACCGCCTGTTATGTCGGAAAAATTGTTTTTTGCACTTTTAACGAATGCGAAGATTGTTTTCAGAAGCATATTTCTTGTTTTGCTGTCAAGACCTGCAAAGGATTTTAGGATTGTTCCCGTGTTTTTAAGCGGATTTTTCAGCATCTCATTAAAGGTTGCGGTTTCGGTCAGCGACAAAAGGGCAAAAACCTCTTTTGTGAACTCCCGTCTTTGAGCAATTGTCAGCGATTCAACAAATTCTTTCAGCGTATGGTCAAAGAAAACGCTGAAATTTGTAGTGCTTTTCAGTCTGACAAGCCTGTTCAGCTCAATCTCCCACGAATAGACATCGTGTTGGAGAAAACCTTTTTGATTGCTCTTTACAATTGTGTAACTCTCCTCATGCTCAAACATCATGCCGAAAATGCTCGACTGCGGAACAAAGGTGTAGATTCTGTCGTCGACTTCATAAAATCCGCTGTCCCTGATTTTGTCAAGAGAAAACCCCGGTCCGTCAAAATTGTAAATATAATCAATGTGATTTCTTGAATTTTCATCGGTAAAAGCACCGGCATAAACCGCAAGGTTTCCGCCCTTTGAGTGACCGCCCAGAATGAATTTTCCGTTGAGCATACGGACTGCCTTTTCAAAATAATCAAGAGCCTTTTTCTGTGACGGCAACGGAAATGTGAAGAACATATTGAAGTCCTCCTGCCAGCCGACAAGAGAAAAGTCCGTTCCTCTGTATGAAATAAAATAATTCTTTTTGAGAAATTCAAAAGTGATTGCGGAAAACTGCATACTCACATTGGACTCAACCTCGTTTACATACCCCGAAACAAGAATTTTGCCGAATCTCTTGCTCTCTGCCGTTGCTTTCAAAAGGTCGGCGTCACCCTTCCACAATAGATTTTTCTCGTAATCATCGGTTGCAAACACACGCATTGCCGCCTGTTCAAGGGTAATTTCATCAAACAGACAGGACGATACCGCACCGTCAAAAGGAAGATATGAAAGCCGTGAAAGCACAAGTGCGTCAAGCTCGTTAAAACCATCCTGTTCAAATGTCAAATCGCCGCGCCAGCTTATGTAATCAAATATGTCAGCCATACAAATGCCTCCAATCTGTTTTCTCTCTGTAATTATTGTATCACTTTGTACTAATTATTTCAATGCAATTTTAAAAATTGAAAAAGAAAAGGACAAACGAATTCGTTCATCCTTTAACAGTATATGAAGTTATCTGAATTTTGCGATTTCTTCAAGAAATTGTTTTCCGAATTTTTCAAGTTTTGTTCTGCCCACACCCGAAACTTCAAGCATTTCATCGGGTGTTTCGGGGCATTTTTTGCACATATCAATCAGCGTTGCATCGGTAAAAATAACATAGGCAGGAACGCTCTTTTTGGATGCAATGCTTTTTCGCAAAGCCTTGAGCGCATCAAGTAATTCGGAATTGACAGGCACTTCGGGGCGGTGCGTTTTGACAACCTTTTCGGAGTTTTCAACTTTCTTCATCACAAGCCGTTCCCGTCCGAAAAGCACATCTCGACTCTTTGGCAAAAGTTTTAGAACCTCGGTTTCATTGTCGGCTGAAATATACTCCTTTTCGGCAAGAAAGTCAATTGTGCCGAAAATATGCCTTGCCGTAACCTCTTTCATTATTCCGTAGGTTGACTGATTGTTAAGCTCAGCTTTTAGAATTTTCTCGCTTTTACTGCCCTTTAACACATCACAAATCACGGGTTTGCCGTACCTTTGTCCTGTTCTTGCAATACACGACATAATTTTTTGAGCATCAATTGTGACATCAACAAGCTTGTGAACAGAAAGGCAGTTGGAGCATTTTCCGCAGTAAGCCTTTTTTTCACCACCGAAATACCGCAGAATAAATCCACGCAGACAATCGTTTGTAGTGCTGTAAAAGGTCATATATTTTAAGCGTTCAAAATCACGCTCACGAATTTGCTCGTTTTCTTCAATTGTAAGCTCATCGTTGCCCTCGGAATTTTCAATCATAAAGCGATTTAGGCGAACATCCTTAGGACTGTAGAGCAAAATACAATCAGCCTCACCGCCGTCACGACCTGCCCGTCCTGCCTCTTGATAGTAGCTTTCAATGTTTTTCGGCATATTGTAATGGATTACATATGTAACATTTGACTTGTCAATTCCCATACCGAAAGCATTGGTTGCGACCATAATATTTTTTCGGTCAAAAACAAAATCCTCCTGATTTTTCCTGCGTTCGTATTCATCAAGACCTGCATGGTATCTTGCCGCCGAAAATCCGTTATCGCAGAGCAATTCGCAGACAGATTCAACATTTTTTCGGGTTGCACAATAGACAATTCCCGACCTGTCGCCACGCTCCCGAATGAGGTCAATAAGCTTTTCGTCCTTTGACGATGACTTTATTACGCCAAAGAAAAGGTTGGGGCGGTCAAATCCCGTTGTAATTTCAAACGGATTTTCAAGCCTGAGAATTTTCTTTATGTCTTCTTTTACATCATTTGTAGCCGTTGCGGTAAATGCTCCGACAATCGGACGATTTGCAAGGCTTTCAACAAATGAAATAATTTTAAGGTAACTCGGTCTGAAATCCTGTCCCCATTGTGAAACGCAATGAGCCTCGTCAACTGCAACCATTGAGATTTTTATCTTTTTACAGGTGTCGAGAAATCCGTCAGTCAACAGCCTTTCGGGTGCAACATAGATGATTTTGTATTTTCCGTGTTCAACATTTGAAAGCACTCGGAGAAATTGCGGATATGAAAGCGAGCTGTTTATATATGCCGCAGGAACTCCCGACTGAACGAGCGAGCCGACCTGATCCTTCATAAGCGAAATCAGAGGTGACACAACAATTGTCACCCCGTCAAAAAGTAATGCGGGAATCTGATAGCACATAGACTTGCCCGCACCTGTGGGCATAATGCAAAGTGCATCTCTGCCGTCAAGCAAAGCGTCAACTATCTGTTCCTGTCCGTCTCTGAAAGAATCGTGTCCGAAGTAATCTTTCAACACGCTTAATTTATCACTCATCTTTTTGCCCTTATCTATCATTCTTTATTGGAATTATAATCATTGTATTCCCTTTCAATCCAAGCCATAAGCAGATTTACAATTTTCTGCTGTTCGACCTCGTTAAGCTGTTTGTCCTTTGCAACTCTGTACCACTTGTTAAGACACCCTCTGCAACAACAGGCACAGGCGTGCTGTGCGATAAAAACAGGGTGTCCCCTCATAGGCGTTTGCTTTCCGTCATTCGGAATATATTTTGGTGCAAGCCGTGTTCTGACAAAATCTTCTGCATGGGAGCGGATTTTATTCATTCCCTTTTCATTAATATAGTCAATGTCCTTTTGCTTTAAATGAAACCGACTGCGAAAATCAGATTTTTTCAGTTTGTTTAGTGCCTCATCTATCGTTTGCATTGTTCATGCCTTCTTTTATTGTCATACCTTAATTATAAACAATTACTACGGTAATGGCAAGAAAAAATGCACTCATTTTCTGTTACAGAAAAAAACAACCCCACGATTATTTTACCGTGGGAGTTGTTTTCATAGGGTTGCTTTTCAATTATTTTTAGAGATTAAACATCTTTGCAATATTTTTCAGCAAGGGCAAAGAACGCTTTTTCGAGCGAATCCAAGGTTTGTTCCGTCATACTGACCGACATACTGTTTTTGTCGGAAAATATGATTTCAACGATTGTAACCGTGGCGTCATCGACTGCCAGTCCTTTGTTTTTTGGATTATATTTTTTCAGAATTTCCAATGCGTCTTCGGCGGTATCACACAGCAGTCTCATATCCGTTTCGTCGATCAAAACATTTTCAAAAGCAATATAACCGCATTTGCAGATAGCGTCAAAAAGGAAATTTACACCTTTTTTTCGCACATAAAAAGAACAGCAGTAGTCAAAATTTGAATGATTTTTTGAATAGCTCACGGATACAATTTCTTTTTTTACACGCGTTTTTCGTTTGGAAATATTATGAAATAACGACCGTAAAGTCATATCGGTTATGTCATGGCAGCCCCGCAGAACGGACAGAATTTCGGCGGATTGCCGTCAGGCTTATATCCGCAAGCCGAACAAACAATTGCCGCAGCATTTTGCGGAGTAAACGGCTGTGAAACTTGCTGATTTACTGTGTTGCTCTGCATAGGCATTCCGTTCTGCTGATAGCCCATATTGTTTTGCATGGGCATTCCGCTTTGCTGATAGCCCATATTGTTCTGCATAGGCATTCCGCTTTGCTGATATCCCATATTGTTCTGCATGGGCATTCCGTTCTGCTGATAACCCATATTGTTCTGCATGGGTATTCCGTTCTGCTGATAACCCATATTGTTCTGCATGGGCATTCCGTTCTGCTGATAGCCCATATTGTTCTGCATGGACATTCCGCTTTGCTGATAGCCCATATTGTTCTGCATACCGTTCCTTATTTGTTCACACAGTCTCATTAACTGCATTCCGTCATCAAACGCTCTCATAAGCTCATTCCTTACAGTACCGATTGACGAATCAACATACATTGATATATCGGTTATGAACGGATGATTTACGATGAATTTTGCTTTTAAAGAAGATATTCTTTGCGGTGATGACGATGTGTTTGTATCACGAACATACGGCTGAAGTGCAAGCGGAACATCAAGCATACCGTTTTGCCCCGAAAATGAGTTTGTTGTATCAAACTGACTGCCAAAACCGCTGTTCCTGCCCTGACGGTTATCATAGCGGTCATACTCATCAGGAATTCCGTCACGGTCGGAATCCTGCAGAGTTGTATATCCAAGCTCAAGCCAAAAGTCCTGCAGCTGTGAAAAATCAAAAATTTCAGGATTGCTGTTTTTGAAATCTCTGCCTATTGTAAAATAGAATTTTCTGTTATTAAAATCTACAACAAGCTTTTCGTTTGTACCGGCACTTGCCGACTGAACAAATGCCGAATATTTCTGTCTGTTCTGTTCACGCTGTTCAAGATGAGCTTTAACATCTGCTAATGTCCTGTTTTTCCAGCCTGATGAAAGCGAACTGAGCTTGTGCTTACAGTCGCTGCAAAGATAACCGTCTGAAAGCTTTTGCCTTGTGAGGGCGTTTACCTTGTCACCGCAAAGGTCACAATATTTCTTTTCAAATAGTCCCATAAACTTTCTCCTTTACAAAAGATTCACGATTTTCTTCTGAATATTTGTAGCATCAATAACTGATATTGTGCCATCACCGTTTGTGTCTGCAATTTTAAAAGTGTAATCGTCAAATTCTTCAAGCCCGACAATGTATTTTTGAACCAAGGTTGCGTCCACAACATTAATAACACCATCCATATTGACATCATACGGAACAGTAATTTTTACTACAAGGTTAACATCTTTCTTAACAACATTCACTTCATATACCCGTGTTACGCATTGCGGTTTGCTTACAGTAATGACATATTTGCCTGGAACTGTTTCATAATACACATATAAGGGTTTTGCATTACTGTTTAACGTTTCATGTGTATAGCTGCCATTATAGACGCCGTCAGGAGTGTATTTATCAAACTTAATAGTAATAGTGTCATCCGGTAAGCCGCCCGTTCTTAAATCCAGTATAATACGGGCCTTAACCTTTTGCGTAACTTTAACCGATACACTGTAAATGACATCACCGTTTTCACCCGTGACAGCACACCTGAAATGAGTTTCATCAAAATCCGTATTCGGTCTGATGCTCAAAGCATTTGTTTTTGTTCCCTTGAAGGAAAATTTGTTTGATGTGGATGAGTTGTCACTTATGTTGCGCCACACATATCTTCCTGTGCTTCTCCTTACTTTCATCTGCCACTGATAGCTTGCGGCATTGTTGGCAGTAACCGATATAGTTCCTTCTTTGCCTTTCATAATTTCTGCCTCAGTGAACTGATGTGAAAATGAAGGTGATTTATCTGCAACAACGTAATATGCCCAAATATAATATTGACCTGTGGTTTCATCCTGAAGAATTGTCGCCTGACCGTCGTCGTTGTACAAGCCACATACTGCGTTCTTGGCAACCGCATATCCCCTGTTCATATTAAAGTATAGCTGACAACAATACATACCGCTGTCAAAAGCTTCTCCGTCGTTGAGCTTTCTGCTAACTTTGTTGTTTTTGTACTCATACCACTCAATATAATCAAAACTGTAGTAAGTGCTGTTTATCGGAGTTGCCGTAGTTGAGGGGATTTTCCGCTGTTCAGGTTTCTCCAAGCCTAAAAATCCAATTGTAGGAATTTCTGTCTTCTCAAGAAGTCCCGGAAAGTTACATTTTCCCGAATAAAAAGTACCGCTCTTTGAACCCGTTACTTTACATCTAAAGACAACATCTTTCCACCCTGAGTCAGGTCCTACAAGTTCTGCGTAGGTCTGAAATTTAAGATGGTCTGTAAAAACACCCGAAAATTTCGAGTTGGGTCTGTTGGTTTTATCGGAGAGGTTAACCCAGTTTAGGCTCGGATACTTTGCCTGCCATTGATAGGTAAAGGTTTCGCCTGTACTGCCGCCGTTTACTCCCACGATAATGTTAAGGACATCTCCTATGTAAACCTCGGTGTCGATATATTTGATATAAGCCTGAGCCGCCGCATTTGCGGTTATGGCTGTCATAGGAAGTGTTGTCAACAGCATGAGAAAGCATAAAACAACACTCGAAATACGCTTTACTTTTTTCTTGATTTTCATAAAAATCCCTCCTTTATGCCCAAGGGTCAACCGAAGCCGGAGTTCGTATATCAGAGAGTGCAAGATTACGCCATAAGAACCATTGATTGCCCTTTCTGCGAAGCTCAATCGGACGAGGTGAGTCTGCTCCCGACGACTGAACCTGAACCTTTGCATAACCCTCGCTCTGATAGGTATATGCATACTCGGAAACGGTTATTTTGTACGGAACATTCGGTGTATAATCGTTCTTCACGGATGAACCCTCAAAATATGAGCGAGGAATATATCCCCTGCCCTTGATTCTGTCACGCAAAAACTGAATATCCATCCCGTTCATCGGCTGAGGTCCTTTTAATACATTAAGCATTTCTATTGTGTTTTCCGGACTTTCATCATATTCAAGCAACACAAGCATTGCAAATGCCGCTGTTGAAAGAGGTGACGAAAAGTCAAGCTCCGGCATTTTTTTGAGTTCATCTGCATTTTTCGGATAATCGGCAAATACAAATGTTTTGCTTTTGTGCATCGCATTGTTTACCGCTCCCGAAACGGCCTTTGAAACATTGTTTTTTACAGCCTGATTTGTCATATTTTTTAAGCTGTCAAATATACCCATAAACAGTACCTCCTTTTTAAAGTGCGTCAAGTGCGGCGGCAAGATAATCTGCCGTTACGGATGAATAAAAAAACGAGCTTATTTTTCCGAATTGTTTTGCCTGTTTAACCCTGTCGGCAAGGTCGGGATATGCCTGTTCGTCACAGAGCAGAGCCGTTTTACAGCTTGGCAGATATTCCTTTACTTTTCCACACAGCTCAAGCCGTTTCTCAATAGTTGAATCGGCAAGTCTTGTGACATCCATAAGTAAAACATCAACTCTTTCTGCAATGCACAAATCAAGAATTTTCCCGTATTGATTCGGTGAAACATTTTCAATACAAAATCTTCCCTTCTTTACAAGGGCATTTTGAATAGCCTCACTGAGCAAATTATTCTGAACACTGAGCAAAATTTTCTTCAACGGACATCACCCCTTTTCACCTATATCTTTCACTTATATTGTACAATTTTGCGATAGAAGATGAATGTGCCAAACGGCATATTTCACAACATAAACAAAAAAAGCACAGCCGCTCGATTGTTCGGACAGCTGTGACCTTGTGCTAAAAATATTTACGGTGGGTAATTAAAAGGGGGGTAAATAATAAAAAAATTATGCTTTGTTCTTAACAGCGCCTATAATGTAAAGTACAGGGATAGCAAGACCGCAGATAAGAGAGAATACATTGAACTGTGATCCGCCTATCATGCTGATAATTTCGCCTGCAATACACATAACCGCAACAACAACACCCCATACAATACATGTATTTGCCTTGTGCGGAAGTTTTGCGTTGATAACGCCGATAATACCTGCAACAAACTCAGCAACCGCACTGATAAGTGCGAAAACGCCGCCGACATAAAGCATAGTCATATCGTATGTACCGTCGTTAAAAGCTGCAAGTGCGGCGATACCGAGAATGGCGATGATTGACACAACCAATGCAATAGCACCGAATACAATCATAAGGATTCCCGTTACTTTAAGAAAAGTTGAACCTTTTGCCTCCATAGTTTTTCCTCCTGTCATTAAATAATAAATTTTATGCATCTTTGTCTTTGATTATTAATCGGACAAAGATAGCGTTTTGCACAAAAGATATTCACCGTCTGAGCAGTTTATATCCTGTAATTGTATTATACTGTTTTAACAGCAAAAAAATATGTGCCAAACGGCACATATTCAAAAAAAGTATTTATTTGTCGTTAATTCTATCGTCAAGGATTACAAGTCCCGCCTCTCTTGCCTTTACGGCAAGCTCTGTTCTTGACTTAAAGCCTGTTTTTTCAAGCATATACTGTATATAGTTCTTGACAGTGCCCGGAGCAATGTAAAGTCTTTTGGCAATTTCCGTGTTTGTATCACCGCTTGTCAGTTCACGCAAAACCTCAAGCTCCCTTTCGGTAAAATCCGTACTCATTGCGTTGCCGAATTTAATTTTGGGAGTTGTGTCGGGAAACACACGCTCACCGTTCATTGTTCTGTCCATAAGTTCAATAATAGGTTCGGAACTTACCTCTTTGTACCAAAAGCTGTCAACCCCTGCATCCTTGGCACGCTTTAGATAGGAATATTCGGGCATTGAGGTAACAATGATTATCTTAATTTTCGGGAACTTTGCTTTTATTCTTTCAGCCGCCTCAAGACCGTTTGCCCCCATTGAAGTGCATATATCCATTAAAATCAGGTCAACATCGGAATTTTCACAATGATAATCCGTCATATCGGCATTACTTATTGAGCCCGCAAGCGTATAGTTTTCGCTTTGGTTTACATACATTTCAAATAAAGTTCTCGGCATTGACTGATCTTCAACTATCAGCACTCTTGTCATACTGCAGCACCTCGCTTTTCGGTATTGTGATTTCAAGAACAAAAATTTCGGAAGTCGATATTTTCATGCTTCCGCCGATTTGCTCCGCTTTTTTTCTTACGGAAGAAAGTCCGCCGCCCTCATTGATTTTTTGAGGCGGTTTTCTGCCGTTATTTGCAAATTTAAAAATATATTTTTCACCGTCGTCAAGACTTTCAAGAATCATTTTATCTGCTTTTGCGTGTCTTGCGGCATTGTTAAGGCATTGCATTGTTGCAAAAGTCAGAACCCGTGCAACCGCATTGTTATCAGTCGGAAGATTTCCGACTGTTTCAAGCGTTATTCCGACAAGCTTTGCGGCATTTTCAATATCCTTAGCAAAGTTTTCGTCTTTGCAATCATTCTCTGCGGTATTCAGAACAGAAATATTGTTTTTCCACATTTCAAGTAATTTACTGTTATTTTCAGACAGAGTGCCGTTTTCAAGATATCTTCTTGTTGTTATCAGCGTACTGCCGAGCCTGTCATGAATTATCTCTTTTGTGCGAAGAATTTCTTCTTCTCTTGTCAGATCACAGACCATTTCATTGTATTTTTTCAGATGAGCATTAACCTTTTTTAACTCGCCTATTTCATATTCCAAGGTCGATGTAAGCTTTGTAAACTCTGTTATATCGGTTGCCGCAAGCTGAAAATACGGTTTTGAAAAAATTTCCGTTTCCGACAACGAAAAGCTGAAAACCATGCCGTCCTTTAATCTGACTGTAAATGCCCCGTCATTTTCATATTGAGAAGCCTCTTTTATCTTCTCTCTGAATGGCATTGCAACATTAAGCGATTTACCCGTAAGTTCAAGGCATATGCTTTCCATAAGGTTATTTTTCAATACAACAAGTCCGTTTTCGTCAAAATAGCAAAGTCCTGTCGGCAAGCCGTCAAAGCTTTCTTTAATTGACATTGCGGTAATATCGGTATTCCTGCAATGATGAAGCCTTACCGTTATGTACACAGACATTATCGCACAATATGCCGTTATGCCGACAGACAGAGCAAACGGCATTCTGCCAAAAAATTCAGCCATTTTATTAATTTGGTTATCGTAATATATTTTACTCAAGACATGAGTGCTTACCAAAAACATTGTCAAAGAGATTACTGCAATTATAACCGCTGAAATCGGTTTCCACAACCTGATTTTATAAAGAAAAGATTGCGTTGCGTTGTATATTGCCGCACAGGCAACAACAAATTGCACACTCATCAATATAACACAAACAAACGAACGCATTTCAAGGATGGATGTCATATGTCATCACCTCCGCTTTGCATACGAACAAACACAAACAGCGTGTCAGCATCATATTCCGTGGTGACATTTCCGCCGAGTTTTGTAATATCGTCAAGTAAATCATCGGGAATTTTCATTTCATTTTTGCTGTCACAGTTGATTTTTAAATCAATAAATCTCTCATGGACTTTTAAATTAAACAGCAACGCATCTGTGCAGTTCATTATATGCCTTATAAAAATCCCGATGAATTTAAAAAGTGCAATCGTTTTTTTAGCTGAAATCTCTCCCGAAACATTACTGAAAAACGAACACGAAATTCCGTATACAGAAATGTACTCGGCAAGTTCTCGGATACTGTTTTCAAGCTCAAAAGCATTCAGCATTTTTCTGCTTTTTGCCATAATGAGCAGATTGCTTATTCTCTTGATGTAAACATTCACAACACAGGCACGGGCATAATTGACCGAAATATCTCCGCTGTTATTTTCAATGTTTTTGAGTATATTTTCAAGGTCGCAAAGCTGAGGACGGATAAATTCGGTTATACTGTCATAGAGCTTGTTCTGTTCGGTTACTGCCGCTCTTCGTTTTTTCAGCTCTGCCTCTGATTTTAAGATTACATTGTATTCCGAAATCTGCTCTTTTACTTCCGAAAGTTCTCTGTTAATTCGGTTAATTGCCGATATATCTTCCGTCCAAACTACCTTACCGCCTTTTATATTATGCTTTTTAAGAATTATATTTTCATCAATCACAACACTGTTACCGTTTTGCAGAACAACATCTTTTGAAACATTTGTTGCGTTTTTTGAGCGGTATTTCACATTGCCCTCATTGTCAAATATGAGAGTGTTAAGATTTGACGCATTGAAAAAATCGCCGTAACCCGTATTTGACGGCACAAGACCTATCTGAATAAGGCTTTCCCATAGAGCAATTGAGGCAAAACAGAACACCTCGGGAACATTGTAAATTCTAAGTCCCGAATATCCGTGATTCAGATTATTCCAGAGTGTGTAAATTATTGCGACAAGAATTATTACAATCGGAATCCACAGCTTTTTGCGTGTTGCGGAAATTCTGCATCGATTGATTGAAAGCACAATTGACGAAAGTACAAGTATAAAAATCCACACTGCAATTACATAGTAAACAGGGCCGTAACTGTATTGTTTGTTCCAATTGTGAAAATCGGGTTCAAATACAAAAGCAAGCTGATGAAAATCGTTCGTCATAACAAGCAGCACAAGAACGGCGGCAGGTATAACCAAAAGATATTTTCGGTTATTTGTATTTTCGGGCTTACCGATATTCAGCATTGCAAAAAACATCATAAGCGGCAAAAACACCATTGCTATGTAATATGAATACCAAAGATACCGTCCGTATGTGTTGATGTCGGCAGGGCTGTTGTATTTTATGGCACGAAGAGCCATCCACAAGAGCATAAGCGCCGCAGATATCACAAGGCAGATTCGTATATTCTTCTGAACAATGCGATATGCAACAGACACACCCCAGCCTATAATAAGCCCCGAAAAGATAATAACATCAAAATTTTCAATATAATTGTCCGCCGAGGAAGTAAGATGAGAAAAAATTCTCACCGCACCTCCGAACAGGAATATAATTATCCCGACAACAGTCAGAAGCTTTGTTTTGTCAACTTTGCGAACCATATGCCACCCGTCAGTTATTTCAAGTTTAATTTCAGCAACATAATTTTTTCAAAACACCAATGTTGCACACCATTTTACTACATAATAACACAATATAACGGATTATACAATTCATATTTACCGCAAATTTAAACGAAAAAGTAAATAGTTAATTTCCAAAGTAACTTTCATGGTAGAACTTACTTTGGAAATTAACGCACTGAAATCTTCCTTGTTTTGGACTGTAATCAATCGTGGTATTCTTAACAAACTTATTAAACTACAAAAGGCACATAACCGAAAGTGATAACGGTTATGTGCCTTATTGTTTTTTGCAATGCTGTTTTTTCACAGTCCACGAGTAAAATTTGTACTCTAATTAGATTTACACTATTCTCAAACGAATCTGACATAGTGAAAACTTTATCAGTTGTTTTACTACCTTATAGATTTACACTATTCTCAAACGTATGTCACAAGCGGAACTCGCACGAAAGAGTTTTACTACCTTATAGATTTACACTATTCTCAAACCGTCGCTTGCCATTTCATCAAGTTTCTTGTGTTTTACTACCTTATAGATTTACACTATTCTCAAACGCTTTATCATTGCCACCGCCTGAATGCTTTGTTTTACTACCTTATAGATTTACACTATTCTCAAACTGGTGAACCGCCTGACCTATCAGCGCACACGTTTTACTACCTTATAGATTTACACTATTCTCAAACACCCGTTTACTGTTTCGATGCCTGAAATTGTTTTACTACCTTATAGATTTACACTATTCTCAAACATATTCATTCGCCCATTTTTCGGAGCAAGGTTTTACTACCTTATAGATTTACACTATTCTCAAACTTGATTTTAAGATCAATGAAATTGCTTCACGTTTTACTACCTTATAGATTTACACTATTCTCAAACGAGCGCTCAAACGGTAAAAGCTCATATCGGGTTTTACTACCTTATAGATTTACACTATTCTCAAACGGTATCACGTTTGGAAAACTTTCAGCGTTTGTTTTACTACCTTATAGATTTACACTATTCTCAAACAAGAGCAACCGTTTCATCGTTTTGTTTTGCGGTTTTACTACCTTATAGATTTACACTATTCTCAAACCGGTGGATTTCCCAGAACATAATCAAAAGTGTTTTACTACCTTATAGATTTACACTATTCTCAAACTGTTCGATTTGAGCCGGCGCCGTTATAGCCGTTTTACTACCTTATAGATTTACACTATTCTCAAACCGCTCAACCCAGGGGGACAGAGTCACGGTGTTTTACTACCTTATAGATTTACACTATTCTCAAACACTGTCCTCTGTTTGGACATTGTAAATGGGTTTTACTACCTTATAGATTTACACTATTCTCAAACCCATTTTCTGTTTTACATTTACCCATAAATGTTTTACTACCTTATAGATTTACACTATTCTCAAACAATGCTAATCATCGCTGGAATTTAAAAGTCGTTTTACTACCTTATAGATTTACACTATTCTCAAACTATTGTACCACAGGTTGACCTGATTGTCAGTTTTACTACCTTATAGATTTACACTATTCTCAAACAGCAAGAAAGATGTTCATTACATTATTGATGTTTTACTACCTTATAGATTTACACTATTCTCAAACTACGGCTTGCAGTTTTTCTCCGTGCTTTATGTTTTACTACCTTATAGATTTACACTATTCTCAAACAGTCGATACGGGGCATCAATAGCCGTATAGTTTTACTACCTTATAGATTTACACTATTCTCAAACATTATATCACCTTTTAATATTGTGCATATTGTTTTACTACCTTATAGATTTACACTATTCTCAAACACCGTCTGACTGTCCGCATTACCTCGGGGGTTTTACTACCTTATAGATTTACACTATTCTCAAACCTCAAATTGGGAATAAAATGCACCCACTATACTGTACACGGCAAATCTATAAGGTCATTTTATAACATTTGTATAATGATTGTCAATAAAATTCGCACAAATCATTATCAATCACAACAAGTTTTTCGTATTCAGAAACTTCTTTCGGCACTGAGTTTTCAATGTTAAGCAAATATATACCATGCATAACGGCGGATTCCAAAAGATTTTCACATTCTCTGTCATCAAGATAAATATGCAGATTTTGAACAATAAAACACTTTATTCCAAGATACTCTTTCATAAGTTTGAAATATCTTAAAAGATGACCGACATTATCATCCGAGGCATCTGCAGGCGCAAATGAAAACAATTTTACTAATGCCATTGTTTCAATACTTTCGCAGAACTGAAAATCATAATCATTTTCCTTAGAAAGCTCGCAGCACAGGCTCACACATAAAGCTTTAATTTCTGAAATTTGCGGAAAATATTTTGTATTACACAAATTTTCAAAAAAAGAATTTACCTTAGTCATCATTTTTCTGTCTGAAAATTCAAATGTAAGAACGCTGTCAACATATTTGACTGATTTTGAAAAATCAAGCGGCTTAAAATTTTCGGAAAACACAAACATTTCATTACAATCACATTCACTAACCGAAAGTATTGTATGTCTGAAAAGTTTTTTATTTTCTATAACAAGAGTAACCGCATTGCTTTTTGAAAAATCAAAAGGCTCCGACATATACTTGAAAAGAAATTTCATAGCATTAACAACCTTTCGTCACTGTCAACGGTATCACTTGAATAATCGCCTGTAATTATCTCAATTTTTGAAAACTGTTTTTCGGTAACAGACAAAATCTGAACAAGTCCCTCCGGCGGTTTATTCTTTTTCAAAGCGTCAATTATTGCCGCTGCCGTATTCTGATTCAAAGCAAGCTTAACATACACAGATTCCTGCATCATCATAAAACCGTTTTTTATTAAATATCTTCTGAATTTTCCGTAGTTATGCCTCTGTAAAGGAGTTTCAACGGGCAAATCAAATAAAACCATTATTCTCATAAATCTGTAACTCATTTTCCTGCAAACCTTATAAGCGAGGTATCACATTCTTCTATTGCATCAAATACACTTTTGCAGTATATTTTCACGGCATTTATAAAAGTTTGTGTTCTGCCGTCAATTTTGAATTCATCGTTTAACAAATTGAATATTGATATTTTTTCTTCTTTTTCAAGCTTTTGAGGATTCATATCCTTTACCGCTATATCAACGAACGGGCGAAAAGGTTCCATTAAATCACAGCTCAGATTGTATTGATTAAACATATTATCGTGAAATAATCCCAATTGTGTGAGATATCCATTTGCTGTAATTTCTCGGTTAAAAACGGAAAGAACAATACTGTAGCCATAGTTCAGAACAGCATTTATAGGACATTCGTCATTGCGACTGAATGATTTTCCGAACAAGGCATTAAAATACACCTTGGCGGCATGTCCTTCTCTGTTTGATTTATCATTAAGTTCAAGCTCATCTATATATCCCATAAGCATACTGCTTTGTGGAAGTTTGTATATTTCAAGAACCTTAGCTTGATTCTTAATTTTTTCGGCTACAATCTGAGTCCACACACATTGCTTTACCGTTTCATTCCACGCAATTTGTCTTTTAATTTTAAGACTGCAGTCATGACTACCGTAATATGGCGTAAGTTCCGAAAGAGGATTGTGCTTTTCATCGCAGAATATGACCTTTACTTTTTTCTTGATAAGCTCACAAAGGAGAGCGGCAGTAACCGAAACAGCTGTACTTTCAATAACAAGCACGGATATTTCACTTATATGTACCTTTACCGTGCTTTCAACATCACGCACAACAAGGTGTCCCATGCTGTAATCCAGCTTGGATGTTTTCGTAATTACTACCGTTCTCCAACTCATCTAAATATCCTCTTTTCTGATAACTTACATATGTAACAAATCAATCTTTTTCTCAAACAAACCTGTTACCGACTGGTGAACAAGGTATATTGACTTTACACCTTTAACCTCCGACAATACGGAATTTGTGGAAACTACGCCCGATTTTTTAGACTCTCCAATAAATGACAAATCTCCTGTAACAACATTTGAGTGAATAATTTTTAGAATTTCTGCAAGAACAAAACATTGTTTTCTAACATCCAGTTTTTCAAAAGCATCACGGTGAGATGCGATTTTAACACCCATATCACCGAATTTAACCTTTAGAATTGTATCTGTCATTTTAGAGGTTAAAATATCAAACAACTTCAAATTCTCATCGGTACTCACTTTGTCAAGCTCTTTAATATTGTAATTCTCAGGCATTGAATTCAACTTAACAATATTTCTTATATATTTTTCTGTATCGTAACTAACCGTTAACTGCATAGCAGGTTTATATACAATCTGTTTGCCGCCACTGGACTTACTGCTTATGTGCATTCTGAAACCGTCAATTTCAATGCAGGCATTATATTTTACAACGGGAATCAAAACCACAGGATTTTTCAAGCCAAGATTTTCACTCAGATATTTTTCAGGGTTTGCTTCATACTGAGCCTTAATGTAAGAATCAATTGCAACAAGCTGACGCATTTCTTTGCCCTTTTTACCCTCGTATTTAACAAATGAAAAGTACGAAGATGTCGGCTTGTCATATCCGCCGTATTTACTGATATCCGAAAGCGGAGAGTTCTGTTTTAGCGAAACCTGACCGCTTCCTTTTTTAAGAGGATTCATCTTGAAGAGTCCGCCGTTTCTTGTTAAAGCATACCTTGTGAAGCGGATATTGTTCTTGTTCATAGTCTTTCTGACAATTTTGATTGACTTATTATCATCAATTGACCATGCGTTCGGTGTATTAAAACTGAACATTTTGTTCAGGCTGTAAGCTTTGGTTTTCAAACCTTCAATAAATATGGACTTGTTGTGTGTACAGCGTTCGTTATACACATTGCCGACAACAATATTTAGATAGGCATCTTTTGCATGGTGAAAATCGTTTACTTCTCTGCATTTTAAGAAATCATATTCGTGTCTGAATTCAGAAACCGTTGACGCTTTTACATACACAATTTCAGTATCGGGATACAATTCTTTAAAAAGTGACGCAACTGCTTTTGTTGATTGAGATGTTTCAACAATCTGTCTTGCAATAAAATCTGAAAGTTCGCTGTCAGAAAGCGGAGTTACCCTTGTAAGCCTCTCGTACTTTTTCTTGCTAATAAGACCTTTATCCATAAGCAAATGCCAGAAGCCTTTCATCTTTTCACGAATGGAGCTGTCAAGCGGATATGTATTATCCTTGTGAGCATTAACCTGTTTCTTTACAAGGGCACGGTTATCAAGGCTGTCATCTTTAACTTTTGAACGCGGGAAAATGTGATCTACATCGTAAATGTTTTGATTGTACAATTCCGACAGATTTATCGGTTCTCCCGTGTACATACACTTGCCGAATTGAGTATAGTAAAAATACAGTCTGTCTCTTTTAAATTCATCATCAGGTGTTTTTTCAAGAGATTCCCAGAGTTCGCCCGAATCCTCACCGCATTTTTTATATAAATCTACAAGCTTGGTCTTTCTTGACTCTTTACGGCCTTTGTCACCTTTCACACCGTCTTTTCTTGTCATCTCAACAAATATCTTTTTAGGTGCATGACCTTGAATTTTGTTGATTTCATGCATAATTTTCAAAGACTGATACACAGGTCGTTTTACCGCAGGAGAAATATAGAGATTCTCCACCATTTTCTCAAGGCTTTGCCCTGTCTGAATGCCGTCAAGATAGTTTTGTCTGCTCTGTTCAAAACCGTATTTTGAGCCAAGCAGCTCCATAAGATTATCATTTGTCTGCCATAGTGCATGGATAATGTTAAATTGCAACTCGCCTGTATTTTTATCGACATTATAAACTTCAGTAAGAAACTCCTTTGATAATCTTCCCCAATCCTTGTATTTGAGTTTAGAAATTCTCATTATATCTTCATCCGATAATTTTGAACCGAGCTGCCTTTTTAAACGCTTTCTTAAAAGTTTTTTATCATCGCCAAATACAGTTATAGCTTTTATAGCGTCCTCTTTTTCGCTGTCGGTCAGATTAAACTGTGACATTTCAATTGCGGAACGCATACTTGACTTAAAATCACCGTCAATACCTGTAATATCAAAAGCAACACCTTTTTCGCTTTTTAGATAATTTAGCAAATCTTTTCTTCTGACCTTTTTATGCGTCATAAACAAGTCATTAAATATTGCCTGTTTAAGACTTACATCAGGCTTTTTGCCGTCAAGTCTTAAATTATTCAGTTCATTAAGAACCGTAAAAGCACTGTATAAAATCGAATTCTTAGGTATTACATCCTTCGTTGGAAGATATGTACATTTTGAAGTCAGATTATTTATAAAATTCTCTGCCGATTGCTCTATGTCAACAACACTGTCAAAATTCCACGGATATATTTTTTCATCACTTCTGACAAGCCAGGATTTTAGGCTGTGATTATTCAGCGGACCTACATAATACGGTATTCTGAATTCAAAAATTTTGACTATCTTGTCACTTACAGAAATTCCGTTTTCATCTTTTTTATTAAGAAATTCAAGATAAGTTGAAGCATTTTTCAGAATTGCTTTCAGTTCACTCCTATTCACCTGCATAGGAATAACGCCGTTATCTTTTACGACAATTTTCGGCATAAATGTACCGTTTTCAATCTTATCAAACATTTCTTCATAGCCTGTTTTGTCAAGCTTTTCAAACTTTTTCTTCAGATATTTGCAGAAATCCGCCTGATTTGTACGATACTGAATCACACCGTTTCTGCCGTTTTCTTTGTACTTTCCGCAATATGCCGTATAGTTATCAAGCTTGTCCTTTGTAATTCTAAAGATTTCGCCATATAACGATTTACATCTTTCTTTAACGAAATCTTTGAGCATTTTCAAATCTGAACTATGTTCTTCGTATGTTTTGACTTTAGCAAAGGAAATATACTTTTCACCGTTCAAAATATCTGCAAGAATTGCCCAGTCATAAACCGCCTTTGCTTTTTCGATAAGTTCAAACTTTTCTTGTAACAAATCACGGTATGTATTTTCATTATCGTCATAACCGCTTTCAAAGGTAATACCGTTTACTTCCTCACTGTCAAACGACTTATCACCGAACATATCGGAAAATTTAACCTTTCTGCCACACATCAAATCTATCAAAGCGGTTTCATATGGATTATTTCTTTTACTGTAACCGAAAAGCTTGTACGATTCGGACGATTTTGCAGTTTTCTTCAATGTTTTGTCCTTTAATATTTCTGAAAATCTTAACGAATCATTGCACTCAAATTCAATTTCACATTCTTCTTTTAAGTAAAGTTTTAAATCGTCAAAAAGAGCTTCAAACGAGGATTCACTTTCAAAATCAGACCCCATATTATCAAACAAGAAATGTCCTCTGTGTTTTATAATATGATGTAACGCAAGATATACAAGTCTTATATCGTGTGGTTGTGAACTCTTAATCAATTCTTTTCTAAGATGATATATTGTAGGGTAGTCTGTATGGAATTCTTTATCGGTGTAATTACCGTCTGCAAAAACCGCATACGGAACATTTGATGATTTGTCATCAAGATACAGACAACTTTCTTTTAATCTCTGATAAAAAGCATTATCAACTTTAGAAATTTCCTCATCAAAAAGCATTTGCAGCCATTCAATACGGTTTCTTTTTCTCAAACCTCTTCTTCGTGCCGATCTAAGAGTTCTTCTCTCGGCAGCTGAATTACTCTCCTCAAAGAGATCAACACCCCACATGGCATTGCCTTTAAATTTGCAAAGATTGTAATCTGTATCGGCTACTGCATATCCGACAGAATCCGTTCCTATATCAAATCCTGTATAATAATCGTCATTAAAATTCTTCATAAATTTCCTCCTTTTCTATTGACAAAGTATTTATTTTGTAATATTATTAAGATAATCTAATTACCTTATTGGATTTACACTATGAGTTCAAATAAAAATTCATTCTATCCGTTGCTTAGGCAACCATCACAGTGTGTGATTTGAGGATTCGGTTTTCCGAATCCTTTTCTTTTGTCTAATTTTAGCACATACTGTAGTTATTTTCAATATCTTTAAGTTATTTTATCATTATTTTTAGTACATTTTATTCAGTTATACAATTTCAGTATACTTTCTATATATTTTGCACAGTATAACATACTACTATCAGTATGTCGTATTATACATTTTTAAAATCAAAAGATTTCTGCCCCGCCAATTGCTTGCGGTGCGTAACCTTAACCCTCATCAACGCCCTTCTATTTCAAATATTGCTCTATAATAAAAGTTAGGGCAGAAAAAGAGCTGCAAATAAAAAGTAAAAAAAGTAGAGCATATTTTGCCAAAATCCGTTAAAAGGAATTGCTTAAAAACCTGAAACGGAGGACAAAATATGCTCTACAGATGTTTTACAGAAAAGCTCTTAGGGTTCTGCTCGAATTGATGGAGTCATATATATTGCAGAAAAAACACAAGCCGTTCCCAATTATGCTTACTTTGACAAACTATTTCTATATGAAATTTCAGAGTTGAATTTAAAATATAGGGATGGTATAATAACAGCTGGCGAACGAACAAGAGGGCGTGAAAAAATTATTGTAGATGGGTTACTTAAAAAGTTTACGAAAGGACTGATTGAAATTGAGTAATAACTGGGCTACAGGAACATTGAAAGAAGCTCCATATTGGAGAGAAGGAATGTCCCCAGAAGAGTATGAAATCGAAAGAGATTATTTTAATGCACATCTTGAAGATTTTTATAAAGGTATTTATGTGCCACTCTGGAAACAAAAATCAGAATAAATTTCACTATATCCGATTTTTTGTACAAAAGGTAAAGTTACATAGTTGATTGGATAAAAACAAAATTAAACGAATTTAAAAGGGTATTAAAGGGGTGTTTGAAACATCCCTTTTACTTTTACCCACAGATTATGGTTATAAGCTCCCGAATTTCGGTGGCTTTTAATATTGCTCAAATATCTGAGCATACACACAATTGCTAAAAAATTGAAAGGAGCAAACAAATGGACTTAATGGAAATTTTAAAAACCCTGTTTGGCGGCGAAGCTTTGACATTTGAACAGTTTGCAGAAAAGGTGAACAATTCGGCAGATGTTAAGCTCGGCAACCTTGCAGGCGCTCAGTATGTCGAAAAGGACAAGTACGATGATGTATCAAATCAACTTGCAAGTGCAAACGCAAATCTTGAGGGTTATGACCCCGACTGGCAGGATAAGGTTAAGCAGGCACAGACCGGACTATTCTCAAAACACAAAATTCTCGGCGGTCTCCTTGATTTAAATTGTCAGGCGACTCCCGTAGTAATCTCAGCAGGTCAGTATGATAAAATAGCGTCTGAACATTCCTTTTTCGTGAGTATCTTACATTATTTACTTCAAATTGAGCTTCTGAACGATAATGTTATTCCAATTCTTTGATTCCTACACTTTTCAAATACCGGTAAATTCCGTCATAATATTCCGGTTTTGCGGTCATGTCAGTTTCATCACCTGTCGGTACAAAAATAACAAATCCCTGTCTTGCCCTCGTCAGGAGGACTCTATAAGCGTTTTTCAAGTAAAGAATATTATCTGCAGATTTTATATTTTGCCATTTTGTGCCAACAAATTTCAGATGTTTGAAATCACCGTTTTCAAATCTTAAATCTGCATCCCAACAAACAATTGTCCAATCAAGTTCAAGACCTTGAATGTCAAATTCCGTTGCGGTTTCTTCTAAATGAAATGATGAACGAACATCGTTTTTACCGTTTAAAAACCAATTCGTGGCTTCAATTTTATTTTGAACCCATATTCCGTATTTTCTGAGTCTTTTTGCACCGGAGCTTGCAGTAAGCCCATATCTTTGCGATCCTTTTGCCTGACTTCTAACCCATAGTTTTGCTTTGTGTAGATTTCGAGTCACAAAGACAGGATAATCATTCTTAAACTGCTCATACAATCTTTTAGCAGTATCAATATCCAGATCAAGAAGAGCCTTTACAAAATTTGAAACATTTTCACTTCTGAATGAACGTAACGAAACGGCTAAGTGCAAATCTTCAATTATGTTTGCATTCATATTTTTCGTCATTTCGGCAAAATTATGCCCTTTGGAATATTCGTCATCAGTGATTTTATCTGAAACATAAATGTCCCAGTTTGGATAATTATTTCTCAATGAATCAAACCATCCATAAATACCGGCCGATTCACCATTATTGATTTCTTGACCGCCACCGATTAAACATATTATTGTTGCCCAGTCATTGTGACGGTTTAATATACTAATCAGGAATTCAGGTTCTGACATATTAAAATCTTCAATATGTTTCTTCTTTTTCATAAAATCAGTCAAATTTTGTTCGTCCCAAGCTCGTTGAGCTTCATCGAAAATTGCAACTTTTTCAACAGGAGGAGTATCAACAGATATTGCGTCATCCCTAAAATGATGAATAATTTGTATAAATTCTTTTACTTTTCTGGAGGCTTCTTTTCTTGAAATATTATTTCTCTTTGCATCATCACGAGCAAGTGCTTCTTGTAAAACATCAACAAGCGGTCCATTGCCCGAGAGAAATACAGCATGCTCATTTTCAGCTATTTTCTGCCTTTCAACAGCTATATTAAGACCTGCAAGAGTTTTTCCTGCACCCGGAACACCTGTAATAAAACAAATTGATTTTCTGTTATGAGCTTTGCTATAATCTATAATTTTATTGATTGCTTTAGTAGTTTGATTAAGATTTTTCGCACTTGCATCATTTCTCGAAATATCTTCAACATTGTGACCGAGATACAAGGCCTGTGCAGCCTCTATAATCGTCGGTGTTGGCATATAAAGTGAGTTAATCCAATCATCAGGTATTATTTCATCCTGAATAAATTTTAAAGAAACTTCTGTTATGTATTTGGCAATTTCGTATTCGTTGCAACAAATCGTTTCTAATCGTTTCTAAAACATTATCTTTTGAAATCCGAATTTCTTGTTTTACGCTGTGAGCCTTAGTGGAAATTAAAATTGGAACTAAAAGTCTGTTATGGCTTTCTTTGTGAAAACAACTTAAATCAAAAGCATAGTCAGTTACTTGTTCAATAGCATATGAAGGGTATTTCTTTTCACCAACTTTAAATTCTAACAGAAAAATTATTCCTTTATAAATAACAATATTATCAACTCGATTACCTATTCGTGGAATGGTATATTCAAATATAATATGTCCATCTAAAAACTGAGATAACTCTCGCTTCAAAATTTCAATTTCTCTATTCCAAGTATTCTTTTGTAAGTCCTCAGCAGAAAACTGGTCATTCGTTGTTATTTCGCCAAATATACTGTAATTATCTTGATTTAGGAAACTTTGAATGTCATTTGAATAATATGATCGTTTTACCATTATGTATTCCTCATTTAAAATTAGTTATATGATTATCATAACATATATATGTATTATTGTCTATTGTGTGGTTGAAAATGTCAATGTAATAAAAGATAGATTAAAAAGTTTGGCACCATACCCACGGTGATATTTTAAGATTTATAGTCAGGCGTATGTTCATAAACATATTAATTCTACAACAAAACAAGCGACAGCTTAATTCCTGTCGCTTGTAATTATCATATATTCTATTTTCCGAATTTCCCCAACTATTGACATAGAGCCACTATTATTGACATAGAGCCAAAAAGAAAACAGAGCAGTCAAAAGACTACTCTGTTGTGGCTCCCCCAACTGGGCTCGAACCAGTGACATCATGATTAACAGTCATGCGGTTTATTTAAAAAAAGTCAGTGTTTATCGACATTTTCGGACTTTTTAAGCTGTGTCTGTAGTAAATCTGTAGTAATTCTCGCAATCAAAAAAATATTTGCTTTTTTAAAAAATATTTTTAAAAAGCGCTTGACTTACCACTCAATGAGTGATATAATATAGTCAAGATAAAGAAAGGGGACATCAAAATGACAAGAACAGAAAACAAGGAAATTACCGTAAAAGATTGGTTCGCTGACAAGGTAGCAAATGAGCTTGGCAGGAACATCACAATGTGCTATGTCTTTGCAATTTTGAAAGAGACTGAAAAAGCTGTATATGCAATGCTTAATGTTGGTTGTTACCAACGCAAAACAATGTGGATTCCGAAGTCTGTTCTTGTTGAAGAAGATGTTCCCGATGATTCCAACCACAAAGTTATCTATACAGATGATTACGACAGAGCAGTTGAACTTTTTAACGACCACTGGTCAGATTTCGTTTAAGTAAAAAAAGGAGAAAACACTATGAAAATCAAAACATTTAACGATTTCAAAAATCTTAAAAAAGGAACATGGATTAATGATTATAACGGCACATATGAGGTAGTCAGCACTTATCGTGAATATAATTCATGCATCGGACTTGCAGAAGTAATATATAAAGACGATGAAAGTGATGAATATACATTAGGAACAGAAAATCCGAATGTAACTTTTCTCGATGTAAAAGGGGCTGAAATCATCTCTTGAATACCATATACATTGAAAAATCCGCCTACTCTTATCTTAGAGAATGGGCTGACAAAGACAGATTGAAATGTTCCTTAGCTGAACCGTTTTTCCAAAAATGTGAAATACGCAAAAAAGATAATCCTGAATACGCGCTATATGTCGAATCGAAAGGACTTGAAAGAAAATTCTCTCTGAAAATCAACAAAAAACTGTTCGCTAAAGGCGAGTTCTTCCCTACTCCCGAAGGTGCGAACGATTTTCAAATTCATTATAAAATTGCAGAAGAAACTGAAATGAGCCAAGAACAGCTTAATGTGATGATAATTTTGATAACTTCGTATGTTCACACAAACGCTTTTCTGTGGTATGGGAATTTTCTTGACCGAGATAAGCGAGAATTTTCAGCAGTCGGGAAAAATCAAAAAGGCAACAAAACAATTGTATTCAGACCTTTTCAGAATCAATTATATGCTGCCTCGGTTGGTCGTCACAGAAGCCCTGAAGGCGTGTTCCAAGTTCGAGGACACTTCCGCCGATACCGAACCGGTAAGGTCATTTGGATAGATGGCTACTTGAAAGGGGTTGATAAGATTGATGACGATTAAAGAGGCAAGGCTCAGCGCCGGACTAACTCAACAGAGAATGAGCGAAGTTTTTGAAATTCCTAAAAGAACTATTGAAAATTGGGAAGCTGGCATCAGGAAGCCTCCCGCATACGTTGAAAAACTCATAATTCGTGAGCTTGAAAGGATTGCAGAAGAAAATAATAACAAATAACAAAATCCCCCTCATCCACTTTTTACGGCGGATGAGGGGAGTTTTTTGCAATTATGTGTTAAATGTCCTTTAGGTTTTAATCAGCTGAGTGCCTTTTTTGCGTTGGCGATTTTGCTGTCTTTTGCTCGAATACCGTCATTGATAAGATGATAGATAGCATTGATTGTCTTCTCGCCGACAATGCCGTCAACCGTGACCTTACCTGCTCTCTGTGCTTCTTTGACGGCCTTCAAAGTGCCGTCGCCGAAACCGTTTGAATTATCGACTTTTGTTTTAATGATTTTCATGTTGTATAAAGTAATCAACTGTTTCTTGAATGCAAGTGTTGCCGTATTGTGTGAACCGAATTTAATCATTTCCTCATTCTCCTTATTTGATGTTTTACCGCCGAGCTGTGCGGTTACTTCGTCTGCAAGATTGCCGAGTCTGTTATAGAGCCAGTCACCAGGGCAAGATTTATTTGCAAACCACCTATGTACAGTCAAGACCATTTCGCCCGACTTCGGCGAATAATTTAAAGTCTTGTCCTCGTTACCAAACCAAAGCAGTTTAGTCTTGCCGTTACGCTTGCAAATGTCAACGCAAAGTGCAATAAGTTTGTTGTACACTTTACTGTTCATGGTGTACGGAGCTACTGTGTCGCTTGCACATTCGATTGTAACTGCACGCTGGTCATTTGCGTTTGATGAACTACACCAAGAGCGGTTGCTCTCATCGACACAGAGCAACACTCTGCCGTCATAGCCGATTCCGTAGTTACAGCTTGCCTCACAAGCTGTATTCTGAAAAATGTTTCCGAGCGTTTCAACGCTACACTGACCGACTACACAATGCGGAGTAATGCGGTCAATACTGTGTGTGCGTTTACCGCTGTGATTTGGGCTTAATTTTGTGTAATCAACAAGTCTTGAATTACTCATAATTATTCCTCGCTTTCTGATACTTCTGGCAGTCCCGCAATGCTTGTCAACACAGACAATACACCTGCAAGCAAAGATGCCGAGCCTACTGCAAGCCAGTTTACATCTGTCATAACGGCAGATACTCCGATTGTTGCAATAGCAGTCTGAGCAACAGTCTTAATCGCTCTGACAGCTGTTGCTTTTGCCCATTCTTTGGTAAAAATCTTTTTCATTTTCAATCTTTCCTTTCACTGATTTTTTTCTAAGTCATCAATTCTGTGATTTGCAACCTTGATTTCTTCGTCCACAACCGCATTGTGCTGTTCAATCGCATATGTGCGCTCAATGAGATTGTTATGTTTTTCAACTTTCTTTTCGAGCTGTTCGATTCGATAGTTTGACATTCGGTTGCTTACACAAATACCACCAAGAGTGCCAACTAAAGTACCAAACAGCGATATAACCGATACAATTACTTCGGGTGTCATTTTACTTCAATCTCACTTTCGACAGGCTCGTCAACGGTTGGATTGTCGCCCCAAACTGCCATGACAGCATTATAGTATTCATCAGACAACACCGTTTTGAGCTGTTCTCTGCCCGATTTGCTGTTCATGTATGCGTTGCGGATGTTTCCGCCAACCTGCATTTCTTCACCGTTAAAGGTCAAAAACTGCTGTCTGAGTACCGACACGCTGTCCTTTGTGAGCATATCGAGTGTGATTTTTTCTTTAAGTTCCATTTTTCATACCTCCGTTATTTTTATATTTTGTAAATCAAAGAAAAGTTTACCTGCTCATCAGCGACGAAATTGTAAGCCTGTTTATTGAGCGGAGTAAACTGCAACCAAGCTGATTTATTTACATTTCCTCTAAACATACCGCCGTTTTTGCTTATGCCGATATCGTGAACAATCACATCCGATTTGTTTGAAAACGGCATATTGAGCAAAGATATTGCAGATGTTCCGCCTAAAGATGTTGCGTTCATAATGACGGTGACATTTACAATAACGATATCGCCAATTTTTTCATAAAGGCAAGTTGCAGATTTTATTTTATCAATCAGAGTAGAGTATGGAGTAAGAGTAGCTGTACCAAGTTCGATATTTGAACCGTCATATTTGCTGTCAAGTGAAGTTTGGGTTGTCTTTTCAAATGCCAAAATTTCGTCTGCAACCTCTGGGACGCCCTCTGCAACTTCACTTGGTAAGTACATTGCTTCTTTTTCGGTAATCATAATTTTGGACACTTTGAAAGTAGTATTACCATAGGTGCCAAACCTAAGCGTTATAAACGACGTATCATTGTTTGTGACAAATGTTCCTTTACCACCCTTTATTACTACAAAAGCACCTTCGGTAGATTTTCCGTTAAAAAAAACAAAAGCATTGCTGTCATGGTTGTTTGTAAGCCAACAAATCCGATATTTAGTATTCGGTTTTACACTTATTTTCTTGGCTTGCCAACTATTCGTATAAGTGTCATGTTCTGTAGGGGTAATGGTAAATGATTTTTCGTCAAAATTCAATTCATCAAGTGTACCGTGATAAACTGGTGTAGTTGATTTTTGCCATGCTTTCACCCAAGCATCGAAATCAAAAATATTCAAGCTGTTAACAAGGTTAGCTTTGTTTCCGAGAAGTTCGTCCGTTTCTGCTGATGAGTAGGTTTCATTCGCATCGTAATAATACTCGTTAAGATATCCAATACTCGGATAATTAGTATTGCTGTCTGTAATGTCCGTTTTGGAGCTTACTTTGTTTAAATTGTCTTCTTTTGATTTAAGTGCATTGGCTACGTCTGTTGCGTTTGCCTTGCCTGTAAGAGCTTTCTCTGCCGTCTGCATTCGTGCTGATAACTGACTGACCGTGCTTTTATCAGCTTTGTCAGAAACAGACGAATCAATCCCGTTAAGCCTTGCTCCGAGTGAATTATGATTACCTCTTGCCGTGGCAATCTCTCGGCTGATTTCAACAAAACTGCCAGCACTTTCGTTGCTTATCTTGCTGTTTTCGGCAAGGCTCGGGGTTACCATGACTTTTAAGGCCAGCGGCGTGTTTAACACCTGCGTTTCACCGTTTGCAATCTTAATTTCAATTGCCAAAAAACCCGACATAGACTTGAAATCTTCGAGCGGAACAGTAATAACATCCGCTGTGCTGTTTAGTGTGCAAGCGACTGAATCCGAAATTAAATATCCGTCTGTCGCAAATGTTGCAGTTACTGTGCAGTCTGCAAAGGTCAATTTTTCACCGCTTGCCGTTAAAGTAACATCAAGATAGCGTGTTGCTTTATCATTGATATTGGCAATACCAACAACATTTGGTGCGTTGCGGTCATTAACATCAATTGTAATTGATTTATGTTTTATGCTAATTGCCATTATCTTCTAAACCTCCTTTGAATTTTGAGCAAATCAGACATTGACATACTTAAGTCGCCGATTGTAATTTCTTTGTATTTCTGAGATACACTATCGTAGACCGTTTTTGAAATTCTTCGGTTCAAATTCGTGCCGTCTGGCATTACAACCGTCACTTCGTCATAAAGTTTGATTGCGTGCATTTTAGTGAGCTCGTTTTCAAGAGTTACCCTTATACTCAGGGTTTCCGATGTTTGTTCCGTCGAATAGTTATAATCAGCAACAGCATTACGCAAAGCATCTCTGACTTCTTCGTAGTTTTCACCGGTGCTTGGATTTAATGTGTATTTTTTGATTTTGGTTGTACAGTCATACAAATATGTGTTTTTTATGTTCCGTTTTAGCCCTGTTTCATATGGCTCAGGGCTTGATACGAAAACTTCTTTATTGTCCGTGGTGTTGCATCGTGCGTAAGGCATAACATGTGTATAGTAATTGCCGATTTCAGCAGTCTGCTTATAATCTGACACATTAGTGCCAAAAGCAATTCGATAGCCACTTTTCGCACCTGCTGTGGTGATTTTTTCAAAATGAATATCAAAATTATCAAAAAACAAAACACCGCCAAACTGATTTATCAACCCTTCATCATCGTCTTTGAAGATATCTTCAAACTTTACTGCCTGTGAATAGCCTAGGTAGATTCTTTTCTTGACTGTGATTGATGAGCTGAAACTGAACCACTTATATGGGGCCTCCGTAAACCACATATACAGAGGCTTACCTACTTGGCTGTAATCTCGCATATAGTGGTCAATAAGTTCTTTCGGCGTGCCATACATCGAACCGTCTGTCGCACGAGGAATTGTTCCGTTTTGGAAAAACATTCTTGACACATGTTCGCCCGATACGGTCAAATCACCGTTTTTATCGACCTCTATTTTGGTTACATAAAAGTACTGTGGCTCGGACACATTATTTACTTTTGCTTTAATATATGAGGTTATTTTAATTTTCGGCGCGAGCTTATCTGTGCTTTTTATTTTCGCGCTAAAGCTGTATGTGCCATTTTGCTCCATTGTCGTCAAAAACTCGGTGCATTCGGTCAAAAAGCCGAAACCGTTAGATTCAAACAATGGTGTTGAATTTTTGTAATAGTCAGCAACGTTATACAAAATAGGGTACATTACAATCTTCTCCAATTAGGCTTAATTTCAATATCGGTAAACGCATTTGCGCTTTTTCCTGAGAGTTTTATTTTATTCCAACCGGGCAAAAACTTTGGAAATTCTGTACAGCTTATGCAATTGTTCGCCAAACTCGTGCCGTTATCAAAAGAAGCGGACTGCTGTTCGGAATCAAGCTCAATATAGTCCTTATCCGATGATGTTTTAACTGTTAAAGTTTGACTATCATTAACCGTCAGCATCAACGGATTAACTTTTGCACCTTTATTGATGATTTTTATTAAAGGCTCTGCTTTGTAATTTTCAGGATTATAGACTTCGATTTCTGCGTTTTGTGTTGAGGTCAATTTGGGTCGGAGAATCTCCTGCCCTAAATCACTGTACCAATACGGTATTCGGCTAAAATTGATAGTCGTTGACAAGCAAAGAGGTGCAACCTCTTCTATTGGCTCAATTCCTGTGCAAATTGCTTTCGTATAATAGCCGGGATTATAAGTATCCCTAAAGATTTTATACTCACCGTCCCACACCGTAAGCCATTCTGCAAACGCTCTTACAAGCTCGGCATTACTTTCGTTCGGCACAATGTACGGATAGCTGTTGACTTCAAACTGCATTTCGACATTATCAAACACACCGTTGTCGGTAATCACTCCGCCGTTTTTGCCATATACAGAGGTGAAATCAAAATTACGTTTCGCTATTTGATATTTGGGAGGTGTAGCTATAAAAAATCCCAATGTCCGCAAATTGGTGCCGTTATATGTAAAACTATGCCTCATCTTTAACCTCCCCATTTTGATACTTCACAGACAAGTGTCTGCATGATCGCATTTGATACACGGCGGTTAAATTCGTCAACATCCATGTCATTATTGATATTTACATCGCCTGCAAATTTAATCTCAATCGTAGGTAAATTTGTAGTAACAGCTTTCAACATTTGACCGTTTACTGTCGCATTTTGGCTTTGCGTGCGAATGTCTGCAAATTTATTGTTCACCGCTCCAATTGGATTACATTCAACCGCTGACAAGGCCCTTGAGGTTAAAGACCTTACTGTTTTTTGCGTTTCGGCAATTTCATCGGCGATTCCAAGACGATAGCCCTCGCCGAAGTAAGCTCCAAGTTTTCTCGTCTTTTTTGATGGTGAATGTGAATCCTGTGCATTCGCAAGAGAAATAAGACCTGTTTCGGCAAGTTCTCTTGCCTGCCTGTTCGTTTCGGCATGAAGGCTTCCTGTAGGTCCGCCCTCGCTCAAGCCTTTAATATAACCCTGAGTAAAATCCTTACCTTTTTGATAACCCTTGTTATAACTCTCTGAAAGACTGTTTTCGGCTTTGCCAAGAACCTTTTTGCCTGATTTATCAACTTTTTCGAGGGCATCTTCGTTTTTCATGCCGTCACTTACGCCCTCTGTGCCGTTTTTACCGGCAGTTTCGCCGTTGCCTTCAAGTTTATTGAGTTCACCGGTTGCTTTATCGACAAGCTCTTTTGCGTTATCAACCATTTTTTGTGTTACACCCGGCTGATTTTCGTCCATTGCAGTCTTTAGCAACTCATAGTTTGCGGTAAAGTTCGCAAGCTGATTTTCGAGGCTTTCTCTTGAACCTGTTTCAGCGTCAATGAAACCGTTTTTGATTTTCTGCTGTTGTGCGTTGATTTCGTCAGCTTTGCCTGTAGCAATTGCGGCAACCGTGCCGTACATATCGGTGTACTTAGCAAGCTCGATTTCTGCTCTTTCCTGCAATTCTTCGGCTTCTTCGACTTGGTCTTTTGTGACACCTTCAACACCGTCCTTGTATGCCGTTCTTAGATTCTCAGCATTTGTCTTAAAATCATTGACCTGCTGTTCGAGAGCATCTTTAGTGCCTGTTGTGTATGTAACAATACTGTTCGCGACATCCGACATTGCGGCTTTAATTTCTTCAGTGTTACCTTTTGCGGTTGCCGCTGTGAGGTTTTCGTAGTTTTGAATCGTGCTATTATAATTGACGAGTTTTCTTTGATACTCGTTATATTTGCTTTCAACTTCCTTAAGAGTTTTTTCTTTCTCTTTGAGGTTATCTTTAGCTTTTTGACTTTCAGCACCGTATGCCGCGCCAAATGATGATAAAGCACGCTCGTTTTTAGCTGTATTCTGCTTATTCTGTGCGTCTTTAAGGTATTTTTGATAATCGGTTTGCGAGATTTTTCCGTTCTCAAATGCCCACCCCGCAATTTTGATTATTCTTTTGTTTCTGTCAAGTCCTTCAGTATTATATTTTTGTGCGGTTTCCGCTGCACTGTCGCGCTCTTCTTGTGCTTTTTTCTTTTTGGCATAAGCATTTATTGCATCAGTTTTTGCTCCTGCAAGACCCGATACAGCAGTCTGATAAGCATCTTCTGTAGCTGATAACATAGCAAGAGCTTTCTTTGATTCAAGTGCATCATCAATTGAGCCTTTAAGGTCTTTATATGATTGAATAACATTACCGTTCCAAGTGATTTCATCGTCTGTAACTCGGCTCAATTCATTGGTAATAAATTTTGCTCTGTCCTCGTAACCTTTCTTGACTTTGCCGTTTTGGTCTACAATTCCTTGCAATTCGCCCCACAAATTGTCATAGTATTGAAATTCACTTTCAACCTCTGACGCCGCATCTTTCTTGCTCTGAACATATTCATCATTGGCATCTTTCAGCTCTTTGATTTCTTCCTGAGCTTGTTTATGCGCTTCGTTGAGCTTGTCCTGTGATTCTTTGGCTTCATCGTTTGCGCTTGCAATTGACCACAAGGAGCCTACAAGCGTAGCGGCTAAGCCTACGACAATGCCGATTGCGTTTGATTTCTGTGCGAGGTTAAGACCTTCCTGCGAAATTTTGGCAGTCTCTGTAGCAATTCTGAGGCTTTTATATGCGCCTATAAGGCTTTGTACACCGCTTACAACAACGGTTGTTTTTTTGCCTACCCAAATGCCACCGACGAGAGAGCCGACAATTTTAAGTGTTGGAATGATATCTTTGGTATGTTTACTCGCAAAATTACAAAGTTTTTTAACTTCCGGAAACAGCGATTTGCCGATAGGATTAATGACATCGGTTTGCACCGTTCTGCCAAGGCTTGCCCAATCAGCTTCAACATCATCATATTTGATGTCTTTAATCTTTTTCATGGTATTTTTTGCCTTGTCAGCGGAGCCATTAACTTTCATTAAGGCTTTTACGCCGTCAATTCCCAAATCTTCCCACATCGTACCGAAAAGGTCAACGCCTGCCTGATTCTGCTTGACCTTATCGTCCATCTCAAAAAGAGCCTTTAAGACTTCTGATGTTGCTGATTTTGCGCTGTCTCCGCCTTTTGCAAATCTTGCCTGCAAATCCTCAATACTACCTTTTGCGCCTTTGCCTGCTGATTCGAGATTTGCAAGATTTTCTTTAGCAGTTTTTAGCGCCTCTGAATATTGTTCAATTTTATCGGCATTCTTTTGCTTTGTTAATTCGCTCGTCGAATTGTTAAAGCCTTTTTGCTCCTCTTTTGCATAGTAAAGATTTTTTTCGAGCTTTGCGACTTCATCCTTGGCTTTTTTAATGTCATCAGCCGAGGCTTTTGCGCCGTAGCCGAGAAGAGCAAATCCCTCCTGCGTACTCGAGGCTGTGTCCTTAGAGCGGATGCCAAATTCTTTCATTGCATCGCCGAGCTTGTCGATACTGAAAGTACCTGCTTTAGAGCCATTTTCAAGCGAATTAAAAAATTCATTTGCATCATAGCCGAGTTGCTTATAATGTACGGAATATTCGTTGATTGTGTCGAGCAAATCGCCGTTTTTATTCAGACCTTTTTGGCTGCCCTGAGCAATAAGATTAAACGCTTCATCGCCTGTTACACCGAACTGTTCCATAAGCATGTTCGCCGCTCTTAGCGTTTCGACGAAGTCATAATCATAGGCATCTCTTAAAGTAAAGAGATTTTCGGTCATATCTTTAAGCTTGCTTGGATTGGTCTCGTTCGTTGTCTGCTTAATTAAAGCAAGAACATTCGCAACTTCTTCCTGAGATTCGCCGAAATTTCCTTTGTAAACATCTTCAAGGACATCTTTGTACTTTGTCATCTCCTCGGCGGTCAAGCCTGCTTGTGCCTGCAAAGAGTTTAGCGCCTTTTGTTCGCCGTTTGCGCTTACAATTGCACCTGTAACAGCTCCGCCAATTGCCGTTGCTGTAGCAGTAGCTTCTTTTAAGGCATCACCAACAGCGGATCTAAGTTCATCGGCTGATGATTTAACACCGTCCATTTCCTTTTTGATTTTTGACAAATCGGTGTTGTTGGACTTCGTTTCAAGCCCCTTAAAACTATCGCCTGCTTTATCAACGCTTGTTTCGGTTTTTGACATCTCACTTCGGGCAGATTCGAGGTTTATTGCATTTGCTTTTTCCTCGGTTTCCGCAAGCTGTTTAGTGAAAGTTTCAAGTTTGCTTTTCGCTTTTTCAACTTCACGCTGATAGGCTCTGTACTGTTCAGTTGAGATTTCGCCGTTTTTTGCCTGTTCCTCTACTTGGTCTTGCACATTAAGCAATTGATCAAGAGCAGACCGACTCTTATCGATCTGCTCTTTCAATACTTCTTGCTTTTGAGTGAGCAGAACGGTGTTCTCAGGGTCAAATTTTAGCTGCTTATTAATCGCAGTCAGTTCTCTCTGCAAGCTCGCCGATGAGGACTGTACAGCTTTTAAGGATTTTTGTAAATCTATTGTATCGCCGGCAATTTTGACGGTAATACCTTTAATCGTAGATGCCATATCTGTCCTCCAATTTCCTATATCGGTTCATAAACTCGCTGTACTGCTTTTCCGAGATTTCTTTACTTTCAAATCTTTCTGTAACGAAAGGCAATACAGATTTCATTTTCTGATATTTTTCTTCATCTTCGTGAATGTTTTTATTGTTTCGTAATGCAAAATAGGTTTCGATATAATCCAACACAAAACCTATTGTAAATCTTTGTAAATCAGCGACAGTCAGACCACACCTGACGGCATAGGATAAGATTTCCTTCGCCGTCAGGAAAGTTCCGTTTAGGTCGCTGTCGCTGTCGCTTTTGGGCTGTCACTATTAAGACTGTCAATAACAAGATTGACGATTTTACCTATCGCTGAAATAGCGTCCTTGATGCTGATTCCTTTTGTCCAAGCCTTAAAGTTAGGAATCGTATCGTCTGCCGTCTTTGCCGCTGCCCATAAAAGCTTTACAGCAGTGCCAAATTTTACATCATTGAGATTCGGAACAAGAACACGGTCGGTATCACGCAGAAAGCCGTGGCCTTTGAATGTGTCCTCGTAGATGAGCATTGTATATGCCGTAACCTCAACCTCAACATCTTTACCATTAATAACAACTGTATCTTTCATGTTTTAACCTACTTTTAAAATTATACTGTTCCGGGATTTGACTTAACAGTCGGCACTACAACGCTTTCGGGCAGAGTGTCGGCATAAGATGTATAGCGTACAAAGTCATTGTCAGGACGTGGCTTTGCTGTGACCGTAAAGGTCGGGAACTGTGGGTCGAAGTTACCTTCTGATGTCTTGTCGTTCCTGCTGGCTCTTGCAGCTACGCAGTCGAAATATGTATCAATCTCGTAGAGCTTGTCGCCTTTGTATGTTTCCTTTGCTGCAAGGAGGGCAAATCTCGGCATTACTTTGATACCGCCCTTTTCGATGATACCGCCCTCAGTTGCTTCATCATTGCCGAACCAATCTTTTTCGATGTCGTCGACTGCTGAAATAAGCTCAAGACTGATTGTATAGCCGCCATTCGCACTTGCTACAATGATAGGCAAGCCGTCAGCGTAGATCGTGTTCGAATCGCCGATAGGCTCTGCACCGATACTTCTGCCGCCTGCTTCATCAGACTTAAACCACACGGGCTTACCGTATGTGATTTCGCCTGTGCTGCTTTCTGTCAGCGTAGCATAACCAACTTTTCTAATGGTTTTGTTCATAAAATAAACACTCCTTATGTTTTAAATTCTTTTTATGCTGCTCAAATCACCGCCGCCCATAGCTTCCGATGATTTAATGAGCTTTTTTATTCCGGCTTCAAATTCGCCGTGAATTTTCTCTGTAGCCGGAGCAATATGCACCTTCGGTTGTACCGTTCCGCCTTTTTGGCCCCTCTTTTTACGAGCTTTTTCGAGGAGGTGTGTAAGCCGGTACTCAGGTTTAGCAGCATAAACCGTTTTTTCATAAAACCTAAATGTTTCGTTTGTGATTTTAACTCTAAACGATTTGCGATATTTTTTTCTTCTGCCTACAGGTGCATTCTTTTTGATTTCGTTTTTAAGTTCTTCGGCTTTTTCATCAACCAACAATCTTACGCCCATTTGCACATCAGCCGAATAGGTTGACAGTTCTTTCGATAGAGCGTCTCCGAGGCGGTCAATACCAACTTTTTTGTAATCACTCATCAAAAATCACACTCAGGTTGTAATAAGTTACACAAAGTTTATTTGTTGTGTCCCACGCTCGGTTTGGTTTTTTCCAACCGTAGCCGTTTTCGTTGAGCCATTTTTCAAACTTTGTTTCGCTTGTGTGGTCGTCTTTTGCCGTATAGAGTTCTATGATGATTTTTGCATTTTTCCAAAGTATTTCACCGTCTGCGTAAATTCCTGTTTCTTCATCCTTGAAATAAACAAGATAGGGTGCAGGGGTTGATTTGTTGTAATCTGCCTCAACGCATTTAATGCCACAAGACTTAATAAGTTCGACAAATTCATCGTAATTTTTAAAATGCATCTTCTGCACCGCCCTCATACAGTCCCCTCTGTGACAGGCTCACGATCGAGCAAGGGGGATTTTTGCTTTTGTCATGCTGTATCTGTTCGATTTTAAACCTTGTGCCGCTGATAACAACCGCCATATCCGTTCGCAAGTTTTCGTCCTTGTGAATATGTATGACCTTTGACAGTTCAATGTCATTTTGTTTCGCTCCGTAAAACCGAGTTACTCCGATTTTTTCATTGCCGAAACGATATTTTTTCAGGCTGTCGGCGATGATGTCGTCGTTTTCGTCCGTTTCGTAGATTTTTGCAAGTCCGTCATTAAAGGTTAAAAAATCTATGTTATTCTTCAAAATCATAGCTTTTCACCTCATATTCCTGCCTTAATTTCAAAATTTCGCTTTCAAAATTATGGTCGAACATTTCAACAGCATTTGAGTAAGCGTATCTACAATAGTCAAACAACAAACCTCTTGCCCTTGTCGGCCGTTCAAAATCCTCATCAGTAAGTAGAGGATTATAATCGCGGAGGTGCTGTTTTCCATTGGCTATAATCAGTTCAATTTTCGACTTTGTGCTTTCATCTGTTTCGATGTGTTCACGGTCAAAATCGAGCATATTAACTACATCGTTTATGATTCCCATTGTTCAACACCTCCGCAATAAATTAAACTGTTGTTGCCTGATTGAGAGTTACCTTAATTTCAGCAGGATTGAGCGCTGAAATATCGAGCTTAATAAAATCGTTCGTATGAAGCGAAAAGCCTGTTGCGTAAGCCTTAATAAGATAAACTCTGTTGTCTTCGAGAAACTGATACTGGTCAGAGTAATCAAGCTTACCTTCCTTACCTGTTGAGAGACAGGCTTTATATCTTGAAAGCTGACCGATAACAGCAGTACCTTCCGCAAGCATTTCTGACGGATAAACATTTGTCGGGAACGGGAAGAGGTTGTTTTTATATGAGCCGTCTGTTGCAAGTACAGTTGTAGCAGGAATAATCTTTGTGAGATAGTCCACAGGATTTACGATGAGGTCAACCGATGTAATGTTGTTTGTCTTACCGCCCTTGCCCTTCGCAAGCTTGGCAACAACATCCATATATGACTTCATATCAAGGCTTGTGAGCTTTGTTGCCGTCTTTTCGGTGTAGGCGTTTGCTTTTACTGCTCCTTCGGGGTCTTTAAGCATACCAATCGGCTTACCATTGCCGTCGCCGTTGATGAAGCCGTCCTCAAATGCGTATGCAAGTGCATCGGCAAGAAATCTGCGGACATATGCGTCGATGTATGTAGCACCAAGGTCGAGCATATCCTTCGGGACAGGGATAAATGCACTTACTTTTGATGTTGAGAAATCCTTTTCCTGAATTGTGCCGGCAAGCTCCTGTATGATTTTGGAATTTAATGCGCCCCAAGCGGCGAGCTGTTTTGTGTCTGTGGCAAAAATCGCCTTAACAGAGCCGTATGTGTTTTCGATGCCGATTGCATCAAGCAGAGGATGATTGTTTGTAATGTCCTCAAGCACTGTATCGAGAATTGTCTGCGGAATTGTAACATCAAGACCTGTGAGTGCCTGCTTAACATCAGCAGATTTTGCCGCTGTGACAAAATTATTGTAAAACTTCTGCTCTGCGCTTGTAAGCTGTCTGAATCCTCTCTTGGCAAGGATTGTGTTGTCGGCAGTTTCGCCGATTTCCTGTGCGACCTCAATGATTGACTGCTGAATACTATCAGCATAGGCATTGAGAGCCTCGGTCATTTTTGCTTCATCTTTGGAATCAATGGCAGTTTTCAAGTTCTGCGCAAACTTTGCTTTTGCGTTCTTAATCGCATCAAGATTCTTCATTTTTTAAATCTCCTTTATAAATAATTTTTGTTTTTGAAATACTCTTCAATAAAGCCAAAGCTATCCTTTTTTTCGGGATTTTTCGGTTTTGGCTCGGGTGGTGTCTGTGGTTCAGGCGGCTCAGGCTTTGTACCAAGCATTTTTGCAAGTTCTGCCGCTGCCTGTTTTGCTTTTGGATTCTTCTTTTGCTGTGCATCGTCAACAATCTCTTTTGATTCGGTTAAGTCAACCGGATCAAGAATTTCGTCACACAAGCCGATATTGAAGGCTTCCTCTGCCGTCAAAAATGTTTCAGCATCAAGAAGCGGCTCGAGGGTTTCTCTCGTGAGCTTATCGCCTGCGTGTACAAGATAAGAGTTTGTACTTGCTTCACTGATTTTGTCGAGCTGAGTTGCAAATTCTCTGTGTTCCTTCGCATTGCCGTAACAACCGCCGACTGCATGATGAATCATCATTGTTGTGTTTGACGGCATTACAATCTTGTCAGCCGCCATTGCAACAACAGAGGCAATCGAGCAAGCCATACCGTCAATGTATGCAGTGACCGGCACACTCTGCCTTTTTAGCAGATTGTAAATCGACACGCCTTCATCAACAAATCCGCCCACAGAATTGATGTAGATTTCAATGCCTTCAATTTCGCCTGCTTTTTCAATCGCCTTGCGAATGTATTCGGCGCTTGTCTTGGATTCTACGAGGTCGCCCCAAATGTTCAAACAGCTCGGCTCAATTTCGCCATAAAGATATATCTGCAAAACATTCTGATTTTCTGCAATTTGCTTGATGTTGTAATTTCTACTTTTCATTTATTCTATTCACCACCCTTCAAAGCATTTGCTATTGTTTGGTAATTTTTAGTAATGTAATATGTGTGCGCCCAAGCCTCAGAGCAAGGGAGCATGTTGCAATATTTTTGAGCCTGCGCAGGTGTCAGCACACCGCTTGCAATTGACTTATCAAGATTATTCGCCTGACTGATTGCGTCAATATGTCTGACTGTCGTTGTGTCAATTAAGAGATAATTGCCTTTGTTAAATTCAGCACCGCCGAATCTCTTTTTTGTAATCTCTTGCTCAAACATATTTGCAATCGGATCAATTGCATTACCAATAGCGCAATCCATAGCGTCCGAGAGCTGAGAGGCTTCACCGCTTAAAATTGCCGGCGGAATGTGCAAAGCGTTGCCGACAATCGTGTACGCCTCAGTTTTTAACTTCTGAATATCATTAATCTCGCTGTTCGTAGTCTTTCCGGCATCGGTTGACGGCTCGGTGTAGTGCATGCCTTTGTACAGAGGCATAACAGCGTTCTTATTCGCGTAAAACGCTTTAAACTGCTTTGCCAAAACTTTGTTGTAAGTTTCAGCGAAGTTTTCGTCGCCGAAGCTGTAATTATCCATCTCTAAGATGCCTTTATGTCCGACAGCTTTGTTATATCTTTCTTGAGCTGATAACATTAACTGCTCGTAAGTGTTGCACATATCCGATAACAAGCCGTTAAGAGCAAAGTTGTTATATCTGAGGTAAATTACCTCACTTTCAGGAAAAATGCGCTGATATGTAAAATTTCGGCAAGTAACGCCGCTGAATGTGTCGTCAATCAAAGCGTGTTCCGTTCTCGAGAAGCTATCAGCAATCATAAGCTGATTATCGGCAGTTTCAACAATTAAAAGCTCATTGTCAAAAATCAGTTTAGCCACAGCTTGTGTAAAAAACTCGATTTTTGTTTGATGTTTGTTAGGTGCATAGTTCCACAGATAGTATTCAGCTTTACGACTTTCTCGGTTATTGTTTACCGTCACAAATTCACATTTTGCCAAACTTCGAGCGATAAAATCAATCGCTGTAAATAAGGCAAGTTCTGTCAAGTGGAATCTCTGTTCATCAACTGTCGAGCCGTCCTCGTTAAATTCCGCTGCAACGGCATCTTTTTTAAAGAGATTTTTTACCCAGTTTATCACTTTCATCTTTTCACCTGCCTTTAAAATACAATTGCGTTAAAGCAATTCTCGATTTCATCAACCGTCATCGGCTGATTTTGCTTCAACAAATCAAGCTGTGTATATGCTGCGACAAATGCCATAAATCCATCTGTTTTTCGTGATTTTGGTTCGATTTTGCCATATATGATATTGCCGTTTTTATCCTCAATTGCCGATGTATTGTTCGTGTACCAGCGCATAAGTGCCGAATCACCCCAAACAATACGATGATTAGCGAAATCCGAAGCAATCAGAGGAGCTACAAGCATTTTATCTGACGGTCTAACCAATTTGAGATTATTTCGTCCTTTACGGTCACACTCAAAACCTAACTGCATTAACGGTTCTTTGAGCAAAGTGTATCGGTAACTATCCAATGCTCCGCCGACGATGTTGTAATGCTTTTTCTGCTCTCTCAACCAGTCAGCTACGATTTCGGGAGGTATTTCCGCCCCGTCAACCCTTTGTAAATCAGGCTGTTGAGCATAAGGAAATTTAATTCTGCCTAAATCAGCGGATTGCGAACAATACCACGAAAACGGCTTCCATGCGATTGAGCCGTCAATCAAAAACATTAAGCCAATTCCCAAAAAGTCAGTAGTTTTTGTGTAATCAATGCCAAAAACACACGGCTTACCTTCAAGGTCGGGGAGAGGCCTGTTCGTTGCTTTGATATTTTCCCATGAGGTAACAGGATGGGCTTCTGTGCCTTTTGGGATATTCATACGCTTAGTCATAAAAGATGAATTGTTTACCTTATCACGCTTCCAATCCTCGAATTCCTTTTGAATTTCTCTCAATAGGTTTGGAAAATATTGCAACGACGGATTTGCTTTGTACCAATTTTCTTGCTCATATACCTCTTTTTCATTATCTAACCTGCATATGAAATAAAGAGTGCCGTTGTCAGGTGCATCACCATTCAACACTTCAAGACCGGCGGCAAGCTCGTTGTCAAGTGGTCCGTCCCGAACCTCTCCCATGGTTGTAATTGTTGTTCTGCGTGGCATAGCTTTTTTACCTAAGCCTGTTGTGAAAACATCAATAAGCTTATAATTTTCGTATGCATGCTTTTCATCAAAGTCGACTTTACCGGGTCTGCCTCCGTCTTTCGTTTTGCTGTTTGAAGTTCTGTATCTGATTGTTGAATTAGTCTTTATGTTTGTAATCTCTGTTTTGTTCCACTTAAAATGCCGCTGCATTTTTGTAGAATTGTTTTCCAAAATTTCGTAGATGTCATTAAAGGTTGTGCTTGCTTGCTCTTCTGATGTTGCACAAATGTCAATATCGTAATTGCGTATGCCGTTGACAGGCGTGAGCAGAGCAAAATCTTCAAATGTAAGATAGCCATTTTTTCCTGCGCCTCGCCCGACCACACAAACTAAATCGGGAAATCTTAATACACCCGGTGCGGAATATGTGCAATTATGCAGAATAAAACAAAACTTTTCCCATGCAAATAATTCGTATGGAAAATATTTCTGTAGAGCAAAATACTTTTCAACCTGCTCATAGTCAACATAGACTTGCTCATTTTCGAATACTTTTTCTATGAAATTTACAAGCTGTATTTGCTCTTTGCATACACGATATTGACCACTTTTTACTTGCTTTATGTAATCGTCAAGGTATTTACAGTTCGTCATCAGATTCACTCTCAACTTTGTCAATCGACAACCCCATTTGTGAGAGAATCGCTAAGCGCTGTTTGTTGTACATCACGGCATTTTTTACTGAGGGATTGTCCTTCATATATTCTTTACCGGTGGCGCTGATAGCTTTGTATGTCAAGCCATTTTTGCGGATGTCCGCCTGCATTTTACGCTCAAGCTTCGTGCAAAAAATATAGCTGTCAATTAAATCTCTATAGACTTCAATGTTTGCCCCCTTCAAAGTCAGTTGCTCAATTAAGCTGTCTTTGATTTCTGCAATTTTAATTTGTGCCATTTATACTACTCCTCTCTCAAAAATTTCTCGTGTGCGTGCGCGAGACCAAACTGTCGTGCCTTTACACCGTTATCCGTAAGCCTCGGAATTTTTCGATTTTTTACCCGGGGGTATGCCTTTTTTGACTTACCACCTCTCAGCAAACTCATCTTTTAATTTTTTCGGCTCGTATTTGTGATGTTCTTTGTAATGGCAGTCTTTGCATAGACATTCGAGGTTGTTGATGTCAAGAGCAAGGTCAGGCCTTGCTTTGAGATACAGCTTGTGATGTACCGCCTCGCAAGGGCTGTACTTACCCACAGCACGACAGCGTTCACATTCGTAGTGTTCTTTTGCTTTTTTTGCGTCTCTGACTTTTTGCCAATCGGCCGTTAAATAAAACCTGTATGCCTTGCCCTCTCGGATTTGTTTAACAATCCATTCCGTTGTTACTTTTCGTTTTATCATTACAATTAAATTTTACAACAGATTTAATCGCTTCTACTGACATCTTTCTTTGTGCAATATGCACAACCTGTGTTAAGTCCGCGAAGCTTAGCACAGAGCAATCGTGCCTCTTTGAGCCAACGAAACACCGTGCGTTCGTCGGTATAGTTGCTAACTGCAAACTTAGTCACCCTCAAATTTATCTCACCTTTATGCAATGCCGCTGTTGGTGCAACAAAGTAAACAGCGCTGACGGCTTGACAGATGTAGTCTTTACCGCTGCTCGTTAAAGCATTGAGCGTGTCTATCACTGCAAGCAGGTCAAGTTGTAATGCTCGGTGCATTGCCTTGTCAGCAATGACTTGTGCTTTGCTCGGATAGCCCAGAGCAGCATAAAGTCTAAACTGTGCTACTGTGTAATCTCGAGTGTTATCTCTCAAATTTTTGCACCTCCGAATTTTTTATGCTTATGGCTATTGGCTAAGTAAGTAAAATAAAAACTCGCACCTGTGTAGTCGTTTATCCACATTTCGTCTTTGTAAAAATAATATCCTTCAGGGCAAGGCAAAGCCTCACCTCGTTCGAGTTTTCGATATTCTCGTTTTTTCCCTTCGGTGACTTTGACCTCAGGTTTGGTAAGGTTGCGAGATGTTTTCAGCCTTTTCTTGCCATTGACATCTTTGCGTATGTATTTTGCGAGGTCTGCATAGTTTCCACTTTGGTAGAGCGGAGTGAAATTTATTCCGTTTTTCCACGGCCAACATTTGGTCAGTATTTCTCTGACGCAGTCCTGTATCACGATGTGCAAGTGCCAATTCTTTCCGAGCTTGCCACATTCGCAGTGCCCTATGTATTTAAACTTGATTTGTTTTTTATCTGTTCTGCGTTTTACCCTTTTGAAAAAATTTGAGACAACCCTCTCGAATTCATCTTCGGTAAACTCTCCGAACGGAGCAGAAAACCGAGCGAACCAGTCACCTTCTGTAAAATTGCAGAGAATAAGTCGTTGTGTGTGTTGTTCTCCTCTGATGCGGTTTGCTTTTGTTTGCTTCTCACTTGATTTTGATTGATTAATTTGCCGAGCAAGATTTTTCTTGTTCCGCTTGCGGAATGACTTATAGTATTTAACTTCAAGCAATGGTCCTGATTTGATTTCACACTTGTATGTAAACATATTAAACTTCCTATTATATATGTAAAAGCTAAAACGGTCACTTAATTAATTCCTTGAGCAGGCTATTAAAGGAGTATCTCAACTCCTTTTTTGTGACTATTATTATTCTGTTTTCGCGTTAAAAAGTCAGATGATATAAATATGCAGTAGTCCGTCTGACCACCGAACTACTGCTTAGTGCAACCTTACCGCTGCAATTGTGTGTTTAATTTTTGGTGCATTCTTTTGTAACAGCTTAATCAAAAGCGGAAGTCGTCGCTTTGATTACTTTTTTAATATAGGATTAACTTGATTTGAATTTCCTTTAAGATTTTGCAGCCGGCAAGAATATTGCCTTATTAAATGCCAAAGTATTCTTTATAGCTTTTTGCGATACCCTGACAATTGTCAGACTTAACCGGCACGTGACAAGCTACCTTTCTAATGTTATCAGCATCCAATTCTTTAAAAATTTCTGATGCTCTCGTTTCTTCTGTCGATTTATAAAATTTAAAAAGCAAATCCACAAAAGGTATGTTGCCGAACTCATTCAAAAATGCTGTATCGTTTTCGGTTAGTGTTTTTAAACATTTTTCTTTATATGTATCCGATGCGTCTGACAAAATGAAAAGTTTGTTATAAACATCATGCTTGGTGAGCAGGTCAATTATCTGTAAAGCAATTTGCAATACATTAGTATCGTGTTCGGCAATCGCCTTTGACAACTCCGTTAATTTGCAAGAAGTTTCTTTCGTCCTTTTTATCCATTCGATGTGTTCCTTGTTTGCAAAAAAAGTGTCAGTCCTAAACCTGCGATACTCTTGTAGGAGCTTGTATTTGGCCTTGACACAAGACTTGGCTGATAGCAAGCCTATCTTTGTGCAGCTGTATATGGCTGACATTGACAACACTAACCAACGATTTAACATATCCAAGCTATTGAGCGTAGCCACATCAAGGGCACCGTCAATAAAACCTATCACAAGCCGGTCGAGTTCTGACAATGTTTCTGCCGCTGTCGGCTTGTCCTGCATTTCCGCTGCAACTGTTTTTTTGGATTCAGCCATTGTTGCTTGCCTCACTTTCAAGCCATTTTTTTATAATTTCTTTATTTTCAAGACAATCTTCATTTTCAAGACAAGAAGTATCGCAATCTTTGCAATAATCGCAAACATCGTTATTTAATGCATCAAGCACAAAATGTGTCATCTGCTCTTTGCTCATTGATTTGATTTTTTCAAAGTTAGTCATTGTTTTCCCCTTTCAGCAGTTCGGGATTGTCATAGATATTTCCGATAACTTCAATATTTTCAGGATAATAATTTTTTCCGAGACTTCTGTAGATATTGTAGTATTCAATCCCAAATTCGGTTTCATCTGCGTCATATATAACAGCTCCATAGTCGCCATTATCAGGGCGTTTCGAGAAATCAACAATATCGCCCTCGAAAATTTTTGTGCCGTTCTTGTCGTGCATGCCTGTGTACTGTCCGACTGTGTCAGCGTCAATATGCCACACTTTTGAGCTTTCGTTCTTGTATGGCTCTTTGATTACCAAGCCTTTGGGTTCAATGCTTAAAAAGCCGTACTTCCATTCGTTTCCGAATTTTCCTCTGAATAATATTTCTCTCATCATTTTTCACTCTCTTTACCTGTTTTATTTTGCTTTTCAAAGTAAAATTCAATTGGATTGTCCGTCTTTTTAATCAATCCGTACTTTACAGCTAATCGAAAAATAAAGACCTTTTCGAGCCTCGAAAGCAACTTTCCTAATTCTTTTTTAAAATCTTCGACTGTCCTTGTCGATTTGTAGAAATTGCACATTCGACAAGCAGGGTTGAAATTTTCAATGTCATTTGCTCCGTCATACCAATACACGCTCTGAATATGGTCAACCTGCATATCCTTTAATTCGAGTTTACAGCCGCAGTACGCACACCTTCCGTTGTACTTCTCATAAACTTTAAGCCTTGTTGCTTTTGATATTGATTTTCTCTGACTCAACCAAATCACTCTCCTTAATCAATCATTTTTTCCTCCTAATCTGCGTAATCGTAGAAACCGAGCGGTTTAATTTTTCTTGCGGCGATTTGCGCTACAAATTCTCCGTAGCTGTAACTTGTGCCGTGCTTTGCGTTGTAATCAGAACAGTAAAGACACATCTTGTCTATTCGGTCGAGTTTCTTCTTGCGACCTCGTTTCTTTTTTTCTTCACTCATTTATTTCACCTAATTTCAAATACTTTAATATTTTTTCGCTTGCCTCGTCGCAACCATAACATACAGCGACAGCGTAGCCTTGTTCATTAAGGCTTTTAAGCCATTCGGTTTGTTTTTCAGTCGGCTTATTTTTGCCGTATTTTAATTCAATGAACAGGCCGTGATAGCTTCCACGGCCAACCGGCAAAAACAAATCCGGCACGCCTGCCTTTACCCCTTGCTTTTTTAGGTTGGCCGCTTCGAGCTTATTTCTGCTCCCACCGTTCGGAATATGGAACATCAAATCAATTTCAGGATACTTTGCCCGGATGAAGGTCGTCCATTGAAATAACTTCCGCTGTTGGTCAGCTTCATACTGCTTCATCGGCAGGTCATCCTTTCTTGTTTTTCAAAATCATATCGCTTTCAATGTATAATGATTTCAATTGTCTCACAAAATCTTCATCAACAATTTCATAAGCACATATAAAGCCGTATGCAATCATTCCGAATTTAACGGCAAAATAGGGAGTACCTTTGAAGTCCTTACGCAGTGCAAGTGTCATTGTTTTGTTTGGCATATCCACAAAAGGATTAAGATATACTCTGTCAATAAACATTAAGCCCTCTGCGGTGCTAATCGGGAGCATTACTTTACCGTCGTATATAATGCTTATATCCCACATTTCAGCCGGTGTTTCATCCGCCGAACAATCTTCAACATCAATCAACGGCTTGGTTTGACTGATTGTAAATCTAATCTTATCTCTCTGCGCATCGTTGATGTCATAGAGTTTGCATATGTAATCTTCATTGAGTTCCGGCAAGCCGAAAATAGGATAGACCACATAGCCGTCTGACAGCCATTGCTCGCCTTTTTCGTTACCGAAGATTGAAATAACTTTATTCTTTTTACATATGTCAAACGCTTTTTTTATTTTCATTGTCCTTCTCCTTTATCGTCTAATGAGATTTTGCCTGACATTAAGTCCGGCAACAAAGCATCTCTTAATTCGACTAAATATTGATTTTGCATTGTGTTTAGCAGAGCAATTTGATTTTTCCAAATCGACAAAAAATGAATGAAAATATCCGGCAACAATTCTTTGTCATTGCACTTAAATGCAAATTCGTTCTTATTTTTGGTGAATTGGATATAATCCGACTTTTCAATCTTAATGCCTAACAATTTAGACTGCTCATCTGCAAGTTGATTTGAATTTTTGAACTCATTTTTATAAAGCTGAATATCAAAACCCATTTTCTTAGCAATCGTCTCATTGATTACTAATTTACAAGCATTTTGCATTTTAGTAATGTAGTTGATATTCTCAGCTATTTCTTGCAAATCACGATGTTTGTTATCTTCAAAATCTTCAATGCTAACATCAAAAAACATACTTGGAGCGAGCTTATATTTCTTTTCTGCTATCTCTGTGTTTGACTTTATCAAAGAAAAATTCTTTATTTCTGTTTGATTTTCGATAACTTGAATGATTTTATTTATATTTTCATCGGACAAAACATTATATTTCTTTTTGTAAGTTCTGCTCGTGTGACTTTTACCACCAAACTGTCCGTTTTGTTCTCGTTCTTCAACGACACAATTTTGAATGCTATGTATCAGATTTACTTTGCCTTCGTTTACTTTGTTCCTGTTCAAAACCATTATGCAAGTTGATATACTCGTGCATTCAAACATATTGTTCGGTAAAGTAATAATCGACTCAATCAAATCATTATCAATCAAATATTTTCTTATATCATATTCATTGCGTTGCGTCAATGCGCCCATTGGTAGTATTAAAACAGCTTTGTTTGCTCTTGCAATGCAATTAAAAACAAATGCATAATTTGCATTACTTGCGGGTGGAATAACAGGAAATCTAATGTCATTTTCAAGCGGTAACGGCGATTGCCATTTGATGTTGTAAGGTGGATTACTTACTGAAACATCACAATGCAGATTGATTTGTTTGTCGCTTGATAATTCGTCCACCTTGCTATATTTGTCATCTGCCGAAAGTTTATATATTTTTAAAAACTTGCGTGTCAATACATCGCCGTTTAAAACATAGCCGTTTACATTATGCAAGCATAGATTAAAAAGTAAAAACGGTATAACCTTTTCGTCGAGTTCTTCAACACAAACAAATTTTGCTTTGCTATCTTTTAGCATTTGCACCGTTAAAGCTCCGCTACCGCCACAACAATCGTAAACCGTTTCACAGTTACCGGCTAAAGCAGAGACTAATTTACAAAGACTTTTTGGGGTATAATCCTGTTTTTTTTCTGTTCTGTCGGCTTCATAATATTGCCATAACGATTGCAGCCAGTCTTTTGAACCGTCATCAAGTTTTTTATACTCATCAAAAATATAAACATTTGGCTTTAAAACAACATCAAGTAAAGCATTTCCGATTTCCGATGTTTTGGTAACGTTGAGTAATTCAAAAATTTTGTTTTTAAATTCAAGTAATTCCATTTTCTTATTTTTTAAAAGCAGAGCATCTGCACCTACTCCGCTTTATATAATGTCAGAATTTATTTCAAGAGGAGTAAAAGTTTATACAACAAGTTGTGCAGAACTTGTTATCGGTTAATTTGTTCGGGCATCTGCACCTACCCGAAAATACAATTAAAGAAAGAAGGTATTAAATGGGATTTATATAATCTCACAAGTGCAGTTGTGTGATTAACTTATTTAGTTTATTTTACTTCACCGGAGGTAAAAATCGGATGTGTGCCGTCACGGAGCTGTATCTCCTCGTCACTCATCACATAGCCGAGTTTACATAGCAGATTATAAAATCTGTTGAGTTCGGGATTGTTTTTTCGGCTGAATGTCTTGTCCGAATAATTTACACTGATATAATCGAACGAACCGTAAATTCTCTGGCTCAAAGCGTATGCCGTCGCCATTAGCATTCTGCCGCTGTCATTGTTCCAATGTTCGTTGATGTAGCTATCTATGTTTTCATCATCTTCAAAGTCGTGTTCGATAATTTCTTCAAAACGATATTTTTTGTTACTGGCTCCTGTCGCCACTTGGGCGACTATAAATTTCACAAGCTCCTGCTTCTTGTTGTTGTCATTGAAATTCGTATCCAGCATAAAGCCTCTTCTGAGAGCCTCACAGCGTTCGTCTGTTTCTTCCGCCTGTTCAACAAGCTCGTCCCATCTCTGCTCTTCAAGCTTTCGCTTTTCTTCTTCGGCATCGATCTTTTCCTGCTTTTCAAATGCTTCTGCGTAAATATAAATGTTTGAGCCGTAACCAAAATAAAAATATCTTTTCCTGCCGTCCGCAAAGTCTTTACCGATCAAATCTTTGAGCGCAAAAAATCCCGTATATTCGTAGTTGCTTGGAATTTCGTCATGTTTCTGCGCTTTAATCATTCCATGTTCAAGACAGAGCTTTTCAATTTTTTCTTTTTCTTCATCGGTCTCCTGCTTTTTAACAGCAGAATACAAAAGATTATCGAAATTATTCGTTCCGATTGATTTAAGCAATTCGTTTCTTACTTCAATATTCTTAATCTGATTCAGACGCTCGTAGTCTGCCAATGTGGGTTGTCTGAGCTGGCTTTCTTTGAATGATTCCTCGTCAAGCTCACAGAGTTTTACTCTCCGCCTTATTTTGCTTTCCGAAAAGCCTGTCTTTTCGGCAACCTCTGCGACCGTATCACCGAGGTCGAGCAACAGCTGACAGCCCTTTGCTTCTTCATACACCGTCAAATCTGACCTTTGCATATTCTCTGTGAGCATCGTTGACAGCTGTTCTTTCTCTGTCATTTCAACAATCGCACACGGCAGTTCAGTTAATCCTGCCTGCTTTGCCGCTGCTAATCTTCTGTGTCCGATAATTACGGTAAACTCCGTCCAATCGTCATTCATCGGCACAACCGTGAGGTTTTGAAGAATGCCACTTGCCTTAATGCTTTCGGCAAGCTCATCAATATCCCCGAGAACCTTACGAGGGTTGTCGGGGTGTGGATGAAGTTTGTCAGTGGGTATCATTTGTAATTTAGATTTCTTGTTCATTTTTATAATCTCCTTGATTTTCACAAGGTCATCTGATATAATAATGTTGGACTGTATTTATACGCAGATAGCCTTGTGCTATTTGCCGACCGTTGATTGTAATGCAAGCAATCAACGGTCTTTTTCTTTTGTGTTTAAAATGTAATCAATCATATGCAAACACGCCTTAATATTTACAGCCGATGGATTTAATAAGCATTCACGCATATCTTTGAGTATATGCGGTATGTTGTCAATAAAATCAATTGTGTATCCTGTATTTTCGTAGTCGTAAAGTTTGCGAATACAGCCATAAAACTCACTCGGGACATCTTTGCAGTCGTGCATTTTGCCGTAGATATCCTTAACCTTGATTTTGCTGTCTTGATTTACAGTTAATCTTTTCATTGGTTACACCTCTTTGCTGATAAAATCTGTAGCACGGTACAAGGTGACATAATCACCGTCAAGGTCATCATCGTAATACTGCGCTGTCTCATCGCCCATCGCTTTAATTATCACGGCGTAGTAATCTTCTTCCCATTCTTTCGCCGCTTCAATTATTTCATCAAGCGTAAACTTGCCTTTAGCTTTTTTGAGTTTCAGACACCAGCGTCCCTCAACATCATATCCGCTTTCGACTGTTGTCCCTTTTTTCATTTGCTGACACCCACACATTCAAAACCGAAGGATTCTGCCTCTGCTGATTCATACATTGAAAGTTTTTCACAGAGTTTAGTATTCTCGTTTTTATAACCTCTTAATGCATATTGAGCGTTTGTGCTATTTTCTTCGGCTTGGGATTTATCAAGGCGAGCTTTTTTTAACTCATTTTTGAGATTTTTGTTTTCTTCTCTTAACTCCTTAACATCTTTGAGCAGTTTTCTGCGTGTCGGGTAATTTCTTAACCACATTTGTTACACTCCTTTTCAGTTAATGCTGTATAGATTTCTCTTTCTACGAGCACGCAATCTTTGACTTTGCAAAGTAAAAGTGAGAAACTCGGCTCAACGGTTTCGCCGTCTGTAAGTCGTACTGCATAAAAATCGTTGTTTTTTATGTACCATTTGCCATCTGAGGCTAATACAAAAATATCGCCTTTTTTCAAGTCTTTAAAAGCGATATGTTCACGGTTATTTGCACGGTTATTTGCAATGATTTCCATATATTCACCTATTCTTTCATTTATTTGATTTGCAACATCTCGTATGGATGTCGATTTTATGACTGATGTAATTAAAAAAGTCATAATTCTTAGAGCGTTCGGCTCGGCGGTTGTCGCACTTTGATTTGTACTCAAGGTATTTTTCACAATCTGTATGACATCTTGTCGTCCGTTTCTGACAGCCGTAGCACGGCGAATTTATCATTTTTACGCCGTCCTTTCGTTGATTGTATTTCCGCTGCCGATCAATTTGTTGAGCAGTGTAGTCAGTAAGGATATATCTGCACCGCTTGCATAGGTCTTTAGCCGGTCAATCGGTATGTTGTAGCTCCAACGCCCTGAATCGCTTTGCACTGCCGAGCCTATCGGCAAAGTCTGCTTTTTAAGTCCTTCGTAAATAAAATTAAGAGCCACACCAAGATATTTCGCCGCCACGGTCGGCGGTACATCTCTGTACTCCTGATTTGTTTTAGGGTTGATAAGGATTTTGTCGTTCATTTAATCACCTCAAATCTATATTGATCGTACAAGTGCCGATTTTTGCATTCGTGATACACTGTGCAACACGCTTATTCCAATTTTTGATAGCAGTTGCTCTGTCGGTGCTGTAATCACCAAAACAGGTAGCCGAGGCACAATCATCATTAGTACACTCAAACATATACGTCTCCTCATCAGCGCCTATATTCTCAACTGTTACCTTGCTTCCGCAGAACGGACAAGGCTTAATTTTCAGTTTAGGCATTGTTTTCCTCCTTCTTATCCATTTTGCACCCGCAATAAGGGCAATATGGATACAAATCAAAGCCCTCGTAAAAAGTGAAAAAATTTTTACACTCAGAACATAAATAATTTGCATAACCGACACCCTCGCTGTCATATTCCCAACTTCCGTGCTTAATCTCTTGCATATCACACACGGTTGCTTCGTTGGGTTTACTACCGTCAACTTCGATAATATGCTTAACTGTTTCGGCATTTCGTTTTGAATTAAAGTATATCGTGTTTACACTACCGTCTGCGAACGGTATATCCAAAGCATAGTCACCGCAAAAATCACGGATTTTTAATTCTTTTTCAATCATCGCTCTTCACCAATCCTCTCCGTCAAAACTTAATTGCCCCGGTAAAACACCATCCTGCATCCACCAGTGATAAACCTCAAGTCCGTTAGCGTGTTGTGTAGCTTTGCCTCTTTGCTTTCTCACTTCAAGCATCTTGTCGAATGCTCTTATATACAAATTTCGGTACTTGGGATATCGTGCAAATTCCGCAAATCTCTTCTTACTTGCCATTGGACAGCCAATGCATCCAACACGGTCAAATCCACAACTGTATAACGGATTAAGATTAATGTGTTCTTGGTTGATGTACTCCCTAACATCACTATCCGACCAATCACAAATAGGGTTGAAGATTATCTTCCCTTGTAACTGACAATGCTCAACTATCTGCCTCTTATCGTCATTGTCATTGTTAAGGACAATTCTATTTGACAGATTAGAAGAATAAGTTTCGATTATTCCCTTCGACCGTCTTTTCGTGCTTTCGGCTCTTCGCACTCCTGTGGCAATAGCACGATTCTTACCGCCTGCTTCTTTCAGAATTGCACAACAATATCTTACTAACCTTGTGGGTGGAATACCTTTTTGCACTATCAGTGACCACATAGATGTCGGCTTGCCCTTGTATCTTGGCATATCAATGTTGCATTTTATTCCTTTAGATTCCAACTCCTTAAATTTATTGCGTATGTGGTAAACTGTTTCGGGAGCATCAGCCGTTGTGTGACTATGTTGAACCTCAAAGTCTATGCCTGATTTAAGGGCTAAATCTAAAATAATGTCGCTGTCTTTACCTCCTGAATAACAAAGCATAAGCGGCTTATCATAGTAGCGTTTACTTATTTCTGCTCCGTCACGAAGTCGCATTATAGCAATCTTTTCTAAGTCCATTACTCTTCACCGCCCTCAATAGGCTGATTCCAACATTTAATACAGTTATCGTCACAATCATCTATGTCCATCAGTCCTAACGCACGTGGACATACACCTTTAGGTGTTCCGTCATCGTCAAGCGGAGCATTCGGATAGTTTTTCAAAAACTCGCTCAAATAAGTTTTCTGTGGGTGTTCGTCACTCCACTTCTGCACGATTGCAATTGCCTTTTCAGGATGATACATTTCAAAAGTTATACAGCTCATACTATCAGATGTCCCGTTATTCTGACTGGACAGCGGACACTCGGAACATTTAATTTTGCATCCTTGCCGCCTTGTTCTTTTCGTCATCCTCAACTTTTCAGCGAAATAATTTTCTGTTTTTGAGCAATCAATCATTTTTATCATTCCTTTCTGAGGTAATAAGTTAAGCAGACTGCTTAAAAAACTGCCTTGGATCAACATCAAGCACTTGACATATTCCCAAAAACTCTTCTGCTGTAACCTTCTTGTTGTGTTTTTCTCCTTAAAATGCTAAAATCAAATTGTAAGGAGGTGATGCTTATGCGTTTAAATAACGACTGTGTTCGTGATATTCTTTTGAGTGTAGAAGAAGTGTGTGACTTCAACGAATCCTTTCGATACAGTAAATTCAGCAACGATTTTGAAAGGCTTCAACCATACTCTCATGATGAAATTATCTACCACATTAAACAATGCAAACTTGCAGGTTTAATTACTTCAATGTTCGCTACTGACGGTGGCGACTATTTAGAAGTAGGTGATTTAACTCCCGAAGGTCACAAGTTTTTAGCAAATATTCGTAACGATGATATATGGAATAAAGTTAAGAAGATTGCCGGAACCGTGGGAAGTCACTCGCTTTCTGCAATAACACAAATATCAGCGAATGTTGTTACTCAGCTTATAAAAGCTCAATTTGGAATTACTTAAATCTTATTGTCTTGCCGGCGGCTTCTTTGGAGCAGTCGGCAAGTTCTTTGTCTGTGGGTATTCTGAAATTCTTCATACAATAAACCACCATTGCTCTTGTAGCAATTTTCCATTTTACAGCTTTTATGATTGCCACTACTGCTACTACGGTAGCGACTACAGCATATATGGTTAGTGCCATTTTTATCATTCCTTTCGTTAAGCCGTTTTTGTGTGTTCAGAAAAATCAAAAAGCCAAGCAAGGTCATATCTTTTAAAAAATATGTTTTTAATCATTACTGCCTCAATCAAGGTAAAACCAACCTGATAAACAGCCTTGCTTGAAGATGTTTCGCCCTCAAGTTTCGCAGTTACGGTGTTGAAATGTAATCCGAGCAGATTTGCAATATCTGTTTTAGTTACACCTTCGTCTTTCATTGCTTTCACCAAATTAGGATATAACATAGTTTTTCACCTCCAATCTACCTTATTTAGTAGATTACAGCATTATAATATACCTTTCACGGTAGATTGTCAACACTTTTTTAAAAATAATTTACTAAAAAAGGTAGATTTGTTATTGACATCTACAAAATTTTGTAATATACTAACTATCAAAGAGAGGTGAGTGAAATGACTATTGAGCAAAAATTGCAGGATTATATTTTAGATAAATATAAAAGCGTGATGCAATTTGCAAAATTAGTTGATTTGCCTTATACAACCGTTAAAGGTATTTTTAGTAGGGGCATTTGGGGAACATCTATTCAAAATGTCACCAAGATATGTAATTTTTTATCTATTGATATAAACGCTTTGATAAATGGCGAAATTAAAGAACAAATACATATAGATAAACTTTCGGATCACGAGAAAAAGGTTATACTTGCATATCGCAATAAAGTTGATATGCAACCTGCAGTTGATAGATTGCTCGGTGTTGAGGAAGAAGTTTTGATACCAACCGTAAAAGCCGCACGAAGTGACGGCAACAATCAGCCTATCGAAATAGTTAATCTTCCTGATCTCAGTAAATTTGAGCCTGACGATACAGATTTATAAGCACATAATAAAAAACACCTCATAGGTTACAATACCTATGAGGTGGTAAGATTTGAATTATGGTAAATACAAACAGGCACGCAATGCCTCTTGGCAATGTCTAATCGACTACAAAGTAAACAGTCTGCCTGTTAAAGTCAGTCAAATAGCAAAGCAAGCAGACATTGTTTTACTAAAAAATTCGGTAGTTAATTTGCTAAGCGAGAACGAGAGCGGAATGACTTTGAGTCAAGATGATAGGCTGTACATCATCTATGCTGATGAGCAATCTCCTCAGCGGTGCAGATTTACGATTGCACACGAACTCGGTCACATCTTTTTGGGGCATTTATTTAAAGCTGACGGCAACGGTTTTTTAACAGCCGATGACGCCGAACACTCTGCAAATGTGTTTGCTCGAGATTTGCTCGCACCAGCCTGTGTCCTTCACGAATTGCACGCACTAACTTCCGCTGCTATTGCAGAATTATGCAACATCAGTCTTGAGGCGGCGACCTACAGGGCTGAACGAATAGCAGAACTCGAACGCAGAAAAGCCTTTTATCTGCACCCACTTGAACGGCAAGTAAAGAAACAATTTGCAGATTTTATTAAGCAAAAAGAAAACCTACCATAGTGGCAACTATGGTAGGAAAAATAGGAACGGTGAGAAGTTGGACCTTCTCTAATATTATTTTAATATACGATATATATTTTGTCAATATATATCGCAAAAAGAGGAGGATTTGTATAATGAAATGTCAAAAATGCGGGGCTGAGGTTCCTGTCGGTGCAAAGTTCTGTAACGAATGCGGAGCGAAGATTGAACAGGTTGCTCTGTTTAAAGACGACGAATCTAAAAACACAGAACCCTGCAAGTGTGAAAGTTGCGGTAACATCATACCGAATAATTCAGTATTTTGCCCGATATGCCATACATATCAAAAAAACAAATTCAGCCCTACGGGAGAAGCTGAAAAAACGACTGAAAAAAAGCCTATATATCGCACTCCACATTTTTACATTGCTTTGCTGATAGCTTTGATATTGACCGCCACTGCGGTAACTGCCATTTCGCAATGTAGCAACCAACCTGATATTCAAGAACCGGTAACAACTTCTACCAATCAAACCTCTAACGATACCTCAGAAACCGATTTGTTTGAGTGGTATGATATAACTCCTTTTTCTATTGATATTCCTAAAGAGTGGACGCATAAAGCTCATGACGGTTACCATTATTTTTACGACCCTGACGGAAACAGGCTGTATATAAGTTCATCTCAATCGAATATTTCACCATCTCAATTTACCTCAGGCTATGTAGACAGCTTTCTTGATGGCTTTGCAAATTCGTTTGATGACTTTGAAGAAATAAGCAGAACTACAACTCATATAGATGACTTTCTCGCTTATCGTGTAATAGCAAATTTGGAATTATCCGGAGATAAGTATTACGGCACAATGTATGTGTGGGTGACGAAGAATTATTTGTGTTGTATGCTTTTCACAACCGAAGGCGATGAGCAATCTGAAGAATTTGATTTTTATGAAGACATCATTGTTAATTCTATAATAACATATTCTTCAAAAGATGTTCGTTCACCTGAAGAAGATTCAGCAGAAAAAGCTACTGAACCCGAAACAGAACCGCCTACCGAAAAACCTACAGAGTTTAAAGATACTTTAACCGAGCTTTATTCAGATAGCGACATAGCCGTTTATTACAGCGATACGGAGCAGGCTCCTTATTCGGATGAAGAAGTTGATGTTCATTTTTATATAAAAAATAAAATGGATAAATCTATAACCGTACAAGCCGACACCGTCATCTTAGACGGAAGAAGCTACAACAAGTTAGTCTGTAGCGCTCCGATTTCAGCACACAGCGAGGGCATGATTGAAGTCAGTGTGAAAGATTGTAAAAACTTCAATCCATCAACCGTAGGAGCTGATTTAATATATTTCGATACAGATACCTATGATAATGACGTTAAAATGAACCTTGTCAGCAAGAAAGTAAAATAAAATAAAAAAATCCGCCCTACCCTGCGCCAACAGGATAGAGCGGAGACCATTACAACGGGTGCAATGGTGCATTTTTCTTAGCAAATATATTGTACCACACCCCTGCGAAAATTACAATATTTTGCAGGGGATTTTTGCACCCTTTTTTAAGGAGCAAAATGATGAAAAAATGTATAAACCGACGGTGTAACCGAGAATTGCAGGACAATTTTGCGTATTGTCCTTACTGCGGTAAAAATCAATCATCTGACAAGCCGAAAAACAGGCGCAGAACAAAAGGTACAGGAAGCATTTACATTCGCAAAGACAGCAAATCAAAACCGTATGCCGCTGCAAGCTCTGTCACAGGGAAACAAGTTTATTTGGGAACTTTCGCCACAAAGCGAGAGGCAGAAAACGCACTCAAAGATTATGAGTACAATCCCGTCAATGGCTTTAATATGACACTTGAGCAATTACACGAAAAATGGGTAAAAACTAAAGCATATAAAAAACTTGGTGACAGCGTAAAAAGCAACTACGCAAGCGCTTATATCAAGCTAAAGCCCTTGTACAAGCGTAAATTTAGGGATTTACGCACATCAGACTATCAGTACATCGTGGATTATTACGATAATCCGCATCACGAGGTCGGCGCAGGCGGTAAGCTGAAATATCTTCTGCCCAACGGCAACGGTACCTATAAAGTCACTGATACGCCTAAAATCTGTCAAGGCTTAGGATACTCGGCTCTACATAAGATTAAATGCTTTGTCACCAGCCTTTACCATTTTGCGATGCAAGAGGATATTGTTAATAAAGACTATGGCACATTTATAGAGCTTCCGGAATCCGAAGAGGTAAACGCTACACGCTTCACCGATGTGCAGTTAGAGCTAATACGACAAAACATAGGCAAAGTGCCTTATGCTGATTATGTCTATATAATGTGCTATCTCAATTTCAGAGTGACTGAGTTTCTTTCGCTCACTACCGAGCAGTACCATATGAGCGAACAGGGCATACCTTACTTTATCGCAGGCATAAAGTCAGATGCCGGCAAAAATCGTATTGTTCCTATCCACCCTAAGATTTTAAAATTGGTTGAGAATTGCATAAATAATAAAGGCGAAACAATCTTCTGCAGAATACACGAGGGCTCAGAGATTGGAAAATCTATGAACAAGGATTATTTTCTGAAATATGGGTTCCGTCCGGCGATGCAAGCCCTCGGTTTAGGCGATGAATTTACTCCACATTCTTGCCGTCGAACCTTTTCAACAAGGATGTCTGCCGCAGGTGCGAGAGAAGAGGACATTATCGCACTTATGGGCCATACAAATTACAAGGTCGATATTGACCATTATATCATTCAGGAGGTTGACACTCTTTACAATGCAATCAAATTGCTGGCATAAAATAAGCCGTCCGATTACATTTCGGGCGGTTTTTATTATGGAAAATCTGTAGTTTATCTGTAGTATAAGAGACTAAAAGGCATAAAAAGAAGTGAATAATTTTGAAAATCGAAAATATTATAAACAAAGCAAAAAGCCAGTAAACAAGCCGTTTTTGGCTTAATTACTGACTTTCTTCGTGGCTCCCCCAACTGGGCTCGAACCAGTGACATCATGATTAA